>Ga0255346_1003117_pt1 | contig 19959 bp, 13 predicted proteins | sample wastewater_treat_FD_194410 | JGI IMG/M metagenome (GOLD analysis project Ga0255346, IMG submission 194410) | Wastewater microbial communities from Lulu Island WWTP, Vancouver, Canada - plant22 | ecosystem: Engineered > WWTP > Wastewater > Unclassified | place: Canada: Vancouver, British Columbia... | reverse complement strand
CTTCGTTTGGGGATGTAGGGGCGAGTTCCGCTCGCCCTCATTTATGTAACCATTCAACATTACGATGTGTAGGGGCCGCCTGTGGCGGTCCTCAAATAACACGGAGAAAAACAAAGGGCTGCCAAAGGCAGCCCCTACATTTCGGCTGTTCTCTTTTATATGCGTAGGAAACGCCGTCCCCGACGTTCCACGAATTCACTGATAAACCACAAAAATGGAACGGCGAGGGCGCCGTTCCCTACAAATCGGTTATTCTTCGTTTGGGGATGTAGGGGCGAGTTCCACTCGCCCTCGTTTATGTAACCATTCAACATTACGATGTGTAGGGGCCGCCTGTGGCGGTCCTCAAATAACACGGAGAAAAGCAAAGGGCTGCCAAAGGCAGCCCCTACATTTCGGCTGTTCTCTTTTATATGCGTAGGGAATACCGCCCCGGCATTCCACGAATTCACTGATAAACCACAAAAATGGAACGGCGAGGGCGCCGTTCCCTACAAATCGGTTATTCTTCGTTTTGGGATGTAGGGACGAGTTCCGCTCGTCCTCATTTATGTAACCATTCAACATAATGATGTGTAGGGGCCGCCTGTGGCGGTCCTCAAATAACACGGAGAAAAGCAAAGGGCTGCCAAAGACGCCCCTACATTCACTCTAATGGAAGCCGTTTCAGCCTACGCAAGCCGTTCGCTCGGTGTGGAACGCCGAGGGCGGCATTCCCTACAAAGCTTGCCGTCGAGCGACCTGAGACTCATCGCTTTGCAAGGAGTTAGGCGCTTGCGCCGAATCGTGATCGGGGTCAAGCTGCCGTCAGCTTGCCGTCGAGCGACCTGAAACTCATCGTTTTTACAGAAGTAAGCGAGTTTACGAGCGTCAACGTGATTGCGCCGCCGTTCGCTCAGCGGCCTCACTTGCCTATCTTCTCAACTTTCATCAGATTTGTTGTACCCGATACGCCGAGAGGTACGCCTGCTGTAATGGCTACAAGGTCACCGTCCTCAACAAGCCTGTGAGACTCAGCCGCTTCAACTGCGGCAGCAAACAGGTCGTCGGTATTGGTCTTTTCGTCTATGATGAACGGGATAACTCCCCAGCTCATGTTCATCTGTCTGCATACCACTTCGCTCATGGTACAGCCGATGATAGGACAGCTGGGACGGTATTTCGAGATAAGACGGGCAGTCTGTCCGCCCAGCGATACAGTTATGATAGCCCTTGCGTTAAGGTCGTGGGCAGTTGTAACGGTAGCGTGTGCGATAGCCTCGGCTACGCTTCCGTTCTGGTCGTTGCTTCTCGAAGCAAAACGTGCCTTGTAGTTGATGTTGTTCTCGGTGGTCTCGGCAATGAGTGCCATTGTCTTTACAGCTTCAACAGGGAATGCACCTGCGGCGGTCTCGCCTGAGAGCATGATAGCGCTTGTGCCGTCGTAGAGAGCGTTTGCAACGTCGGTTATCTCCGCACGGGTCGGACGTGGGTTGGTTATCATTGATTCCAGCATCTGTGTAGCTGTGATCACCTGCTTGCCTGCGTTGTAGCCCTTCTTGATGAGTGACTTCTGGATTGCAGGTATCTGCTCGAAAGGTATCTCAACACCCATATCTCCACGGGCAACCATGATACCGTCGGCGGCTTCAAGTATCTCGTCGATATTCTCCACACCGTCGGTATTCTCTATCTTGGCGATGATACGCACATCGAACCAGCCAAGACTCTGTGTGAACTTTCTCAGGTAGTTGATATCAGCAGCTGTGCGGACGAAGCTGGCAGCGATGAAGTCAAAGCCCATCTTTGAGCCGAATTCAAGGTCGTCCATATCTCTTTCGCTGAGGTAAGGCATTGACAGCTTTACTCCCGGCACGTTGATACCCTTGTTATTGGAAAGAGTGCCGCCGTGAATAACACGGCATACGATCTCATTGGTGGTGACTTTTTCAGCCATAAGCTCGATAACTCCGTCATTGATGAGTATTCTCGTGCCCATGCTGACGTCACGGGGAAGCTTCTTGAAGCTGACGCTTCCTATCTTGTCGGTACAGAGCACATCCTCGGTGGTGAGTGTGTATGTATCGCCGTCGTGTATCTCCACAGGCTTGTCATCCACGAACTTGCCCAGACGTATCTCAGGGCCCTTGGTATCAAGGAGAGTAGCCACAGGAAGGTCAAGTTCCTTTCTGAGCTTTTCTATCTGGCGGAAGCGCTTTTCGTGAGTTTCATAATCTCCGTGTGAGAAGTTGAAACGTGCAACGTTCATGCCTGCCAGCATGAGTTCACGCATAATATTCTCATCATCAGTAGCGGGTCCGATAGTACAAACGATCTTGGTTTTTCTCATTTCAAAGCAACTCCTTTATTATCTGGTGGTGGTATTATTGTGCCGTATCATCAAAGCTTCTTCAGCTTAGCGTAATTAGCCATTATCTTCTTGGTGCCGACCTTTTCAAATGCAACTTCCAGCATCGAGTCGTTGGCCATCGGTGTAACGGATACTACAGTGCCCTCGCCGAATATGTTATGTGCGACTCTCTCACCTGCGGTATATATCACAGCTTCCTTCGGTGCGGCAGGCTTTGTCTTGTTTCTGGCAAGCTGCTGCTGAAGTGTAGCTGAATGTACCTCGGTCATGGACTTGTCTTCTTCCGCAAGCTTGCTTCTCATTGCTGCGGCATTGTCGTGCTTCTCGATAAGCTCACTGCCTATCTCACGCATAAAACGTGAAGTAACGTTTCTCTGTGTCTGGCCGAAGAGCATTCTCTGGCTGGCATTTGTCAGGTAAAGATGCTTCTTCGCTCTGGTGATGGCAACGTATGCAAGACGTCTTTCCTCTTCCATGTCGTCCTCGCTGTCGAATGAGCGTGATGAAGGGAAGATTCCGTCGTCAAGGCCTACCACGAATATATTGTCGTACTCCAGTCCCTTTGCCGAGTGGACCGTCATAAGAGTTACCTTGTCATCGGTCTCGGGGTCACGGTCAGCTTCTGTGTAGAGTGCCACTTCCTCAAGGAATCCGCCCAGTGTAGGCTCTTCCGATTCGTTCATGTACTGTACCACAGAGCTGCGGAGCTCCTGTACGTTTTCTATCTTGGTATCGGCATTTTCAAGAGTTTTCAGGTAGTCGAGGTAGCCTGTCTTCTCCATTACCTCGTCAAGGAATTCATCCAGCGGCAGTTCTTCGGACTTCTGTGTAAGGTCCTCGAACATCTCGTAAGCGTTTCTCAGGGATGATACCTTCTTTGCAAGAGGAGCGTACTCCTCGCAGGTCTTCAGCACATCGAAAGGTGAAAGCTTCAGGTCACGGCTGATGTCCTCGATGAGGGCAAGTGTTGAATCGCCTATGCCACGCTTCGGCTCGTTGATAATACGCTTGAAGCGGAGCATATCGTTATGGTTGTTGATGAAGGCAAGGTATGAGGTAACGTCCTTTATCTCCTTGCGGTCGAAGAATCGCATACCGCCGTAAACACGGTAAGGGATGCCGCACTTCATGAGCATACGCTCGATGGCGTTTGACTGTGCGTTCATACGGTAAAGGACAGCATTATCGGCATATCTGCCTGTTTCCTTGTAGTGCTTCTTAATGGTCTCGGCAACGAAATTAGCCTCGTCTGTCTCGTCCACAGCCTTGTACCAGTACACCTTGTCGCCCTGCTCGCCTGCTGTCCAGAGAGTCTTTGCCTTACGTCCCACGTTGTTGCCGATAACTGAGTTTGCGGCATTGAGGATGGTCTGGGTAGAGCGGTAATTCTGCTCAAGGCGTATGACCTTAGCGCCTGCGAACTGATCCTCGAAGCCGAGGATGTTCTCGATATTTGCGCCACGGAATTTATAGATGCTCTGGTCGTCATCGCCGACTACGCAGAGGTTCTTGTGTGAATCGGAAAGAAGTGACACCAGTCTGAACTGAACATGGTTGGTATCCTGATACTCGTCCACCATGATGTACTTGTAGCGTGTGCGATACTTCTCCAGCACCTCGGGGAACTGCTCGAACAGCTCAACTGTAAGTGTGAGTATATCGTCGAAATCAAGGGCATTTGCAGTTCTCATGCTCTCCTGATAGCGGGCATAGATCTTGGAAACCATCTTCTTGCGGTAATCCTGGCCTGCGTCTGCACGAAGCTGCTCGGGAGTTATCATCTGATCTTTTGCACGGCTTATCTCGCCGAGAACAGCCTTTGGTGCAAGCTGCTTCTCGGAAATGTCCAGTTCAGCCATTACAGATTTTATCATTCTCTGACTGTCGTCGGAGTCATAGATAGTGAAGTCGCTGCCGTAGCCGAGAGCGGTTATCTCGCTTCTGAGGATGCGCACACAGGCTGAATGGAAAGTGGAAGCGTTTATCTTCACAGCTTCCTCATCGCCCAGCATAGCGGCCAGACGCTCTTTCAGCTCGCCTGCGGCCTTGTTGGTGAAAGTGATAGCAAGGATGTTCCAGGGCTTTATCGGATCAACAGCAACGATATCACGGAGGGTATCTGCGTCGTCGGTCTTTCCTGCGGCATAGTCCTTCAGGAAAGCGATATCCTCTTCGCTGCCGCTGCGTGTTTCATCATAGAAAGCGTTGCCGAACTTTATCATATTTGCGATACGGTTGACGATAACGGTAGTCTTACCGCTTCCCGCACCTGCCAGCACGAGAACAGGGCCGTTCACAGTGAACACTGCTTCCTGCTGCATATCGTTCATGCGGCTGAAATATTTTTTTAAAGCTTCCTGTTTTGCGGAAACGAATGAATTAGATGCCATAGTAAAATCTCCATATAATTATAATAGTTTATCTTATATCACGTCCGTAAACGGGCGGATGAAATAGCTGTCAGAAATATTATACCACATTTTCGGAGCCTTGAAAAGTCCTGTGACGATATTTTTTCAATTTATATATTTCAGGCAGCACTTCACAAAGAATCCCCTGCGTTTTGTAAGGCGCTGTATAAACAGAAAAGCGCTCCCGATGTTATCATCAGAAGCGCCGATATTCTCAGGATCACAGTCCTGCCTTTGAATCTTCTTCGCTTTCAGTTGAAGTCTCAGAAGGATATATTTTTTCAAGTTCCGCTCTTCTCGTCTTTTTCAGTTCATACATCTTGTCATCCGCACGCTGGATGATGTCGAAAAGAGTTGTGTTTCCGTCAGCAGTTTCGACTGCGTTGCCGATACTTGCAGAAAGGCGGTAAGGCTTCTTGATGATGCGGTTCATATTCTCTATCTTGGAATTGAAGCGTCTGATGAGTGTCTCGCCGTCGCCCTCATCCGCACCGGCTGTGAATATGACGAACTCATCGCCGCCGAATCTTGCACAGATGCTGTTGCTCTCGCAGCACTCGCTGATGACCGTGGCAAGGCGCTGAAGTGCGAAATCGCCTTCGTTATGGCCGTAGTTGTCGTTGATGTACTTGAGGCGGTCCATGTCGATGAAGCTGAGCATTATGGACTTTTTCTTCTCTGCGCACTTCCTGAACATCTCGTCGGCTCTCTTGATGAAGCCGTTTCTGTTGAAGATGTTGCAGAGAGGGTCGATGCTGTAAAGACGGTCAAGTTCGTCCATAGCCTTGTTGAGATGGAAAAGCTTGCGGATATTCTCGATGGAGTTGCTGATATTCATTGTAAGAGTGTGGCACAGCAGACTGTTTATGGGGAAATCTCCGTTTGTGATTATATAGTATCCGAGAGTCCTGTCACGGAAATGCAGAGGCAGGAAATAATTGATATTGCCGCCTGTTTCCATAAGTTCCGGGAACATCTTGCTGCTGGGATAATATCCCACGCTTCTTCTCTCGCCCTTGTCCCAGATAAGGGGTGCAGTCATATAGCTTGCGTACTCCTCCTCGGGATCGGACGGAAGATCAAGGGAGTCACGCCAGTCCTCGGTGAGACAGAGACAGAATTTCTCGCAGTCAAGTCCCTCGATAAAGCTTTCGATAACGTCAAAGTGGTCGGAAGAAGACTCGGTCTCGGCCAACCCTGCGGTAAGTCTGTTGAGGAAAGAGATGTTCATGTTGGTGGTCTCGGTCTTGCGGTAGATCCGCTTTCTGAAGTCCTTGATATCCTCGCCCGTGCAATCGGGACAGCCGCAGCTTTCCGCAAATACGGGAGCAGCCACGAGCTTACAGCTTTCGATGGCCTTGCCGCCTATCGCTTCCGCCAGCTTCCCCACAGCAGTATAGCCTGCCGCATAGAGCGGACGCTTTACCGTGGTCAGGGACGGAGAGTAATTCCTTGCGTTGTATGTACAGTCAAATCCCGTAACGATAACATCATCGGGGACCTTGTAGCCTATCTTTTCAAGGGCGGAGATAGCCGCAAGCGCCATTGCGTCGTTGGCACAAATGATAGCGTCGGGAGTCTCACCTTTTGAGCGGCTGAAATTCTCGATAGCCATTCTGCCATCAATGCTTCTGAATTCTCCGAAGTACACACGCTCCTCGTCCACACTGAGACCGTTTTCGGCCATTACCTCAATGAAGGCCCTGTATCTGTCAACGGCTTCGGGGTTGGCGAGAGGACCTGAAATGTAATTGAGCTTCTTTGCGCCGTGTTCACGGATAACGTGGCGGACTATCTCTTTCATAGCCTCATTATTATTAATAGAGATATTGCAGAATTCAGGGATATCTCCGCTGTCAAAAACAACGGTAGGAACGCCCGAGCGCCTTATCTTGTCGGATATCATTTCCTTTACTGCCGAGTCGCTGATGGTGTTATTCATAAGTATAACACCGTCGAACTTTGTAAAATCGGCAAGCTGATATATCCTGTATTCGCCCGTGTCGAACTTTCTGCTTCCGAGGATGCCGCCGAATGCAGCGAAGTACGAAACATTTATATCGTTCTCCCTGGCATATTTATTGATGCCGCATATGATATTATACTGGTATTCTTCATCTATACCTGCAACAATTACTGCAATGTTAAGATATCTGGAATTGTCTTCATTCATAATTTCACCTTCTGTGTCTGCAATATCTGTCAACAGACTCCCTGTCCGTAACATATTATATATTATAGCAATTTTCCGCATAAAATGAAAGTCTGAAAATGAATTTTGTATATATGCACATCCGCCGCCCCTTGTCATTGTGCACATTAACATCGACATATCAAAATTCGCCTTCATTTTATTTACCTAAAGTATATTTTAAAGCATTATATACCAGATATACAATTTCATGTCATAACGTTTGAGCAAATTATACAAATACTGCCTGATATTGCGATAAAATAAAGCAAAATTTGATTGGTCAGGAAAGTTCTTAGCAAGAATCGACTTGTAAAATTCACAGAAATGTAATAAAATAAAGACAGAGCTAAGGAAGAGATGGGACGCAGACCAGTCATAGTGGGATGTGCTCTTCCAAGCCACGAAAACATATGAAATTAACTAATGAAGAAATTACGAAAGTGAGGAATGATTCACATGAGAAAGAGTAATCTCAAGAAGACAGTTGCAGGCGCACTTGCAAGCCTTATGTGTGCATTAAGCGTTCCTGCAGTTCCAACCGCTGTTTACAGCACAGCTTACGCTGCTCAGACATTTACAGTAGGCGGCGGACAGACACAGTTCAAGAACGATAACGTTGACGGATACAGCTACGAGATCTGGCTCGACAGAACAGGCGGAAGCGGTTCAATGACACTCGGAAGCGGCGGCGCATTCGACGCACAGTGGAGCGCTGAAGTTTCACAGGGTAACTTCCTTGCTCGTCGTGGCAGAAACTTCGACGCAACCAAGAAGGCTACAGACTGCGGTACCATCGTTATGGATTACGCAGCTCAGTACTCAGCAAGCGCAAAGGGTAACTCACGTCTCTGCGTTTACGGTTGGATGAAGGATCCGCTCGTAGAGTACTACATCATCGAAGACTGGGTAAACTGGTGCCCATCAGGCAGCGGCAAGACCGTTACAATCGACGGCGCTCAGTACGATATCTTCCAGACACCTCATACAGGTCCTACTATCCTCGGTGATACTCGTACATTCCAGCAGTACTTCAGTGTTCGTAAGCAGAAGAGAACTTCCGGTACTATCACAGTATCAGATCACTTCAAGGCTTGGGCAAACGCTGGTATGCAGATCGGTAACCTGACAGAGGTTGCACTCAACGTTGAAGGTTGGGAGAGCAGCGGACGTGCTAACGTTACAAAGCTTACTATCAGCGATAAGAACCCTAACCCTACAACAACAGGCGGAAGCACTCCTGTAACAACAACTCCTGTTCAGACTGTAAAGGCTGATTCAAACGGTTACTACTTCAATGAATCATTCGAGTCAGGCGCCGGCGACTGGGAAGGCAGAGGTGCCGCAAAGGTTTCCAAGGATACTGCAAACTACGCTGACGGCAAGAGCTCACTCTACGTAAGCGGAAGAACAGATAACTGGAACGGCGCTGCTATTCCTCTTGATTCCTCAGCATTCGTTGCAGGCAATACATACAGCTTCGGCGCTGCAGTAATGCAGAATACAGAGTCTTCAACAGAAATGAAGATGACTCTCCAGTATAAGGATGCTTCAGGTACTGAGTCTTACGACGAAGTTGCTACAGCTACTGCTTCAAGCGGCAAGTGGACAGCTCTCGGTAACCCAAGCTACACAATTCCTTCAGGCGCTACAGATCTTCTTCTCTACATCGAAGCTCCTGACAGCCTCACAGATTTCTACGTAGACAGTGCTATGGCCAGTGTTAAGGGCAAGGAAGTTTCCGTTTCAGGCGGTACTTCACAGACTCCTGCTACCACAAAGAACAGCGGCAGCACAACTCCTACAACAAGCACATCTGCTTCACAGGGTACAGGTCTCAAGGGCAAGTTTGCTCCTTGGTTCAAGATCGGTACTTCAGTAAGCCCTAACGAATTAAATTCAGGCGCTTCATTCCTCAAGGAGAACTACAACTCTATCACTCCCGAGAACGAGCTGAAGCCTGAGGCAATCATCGATCAGTCTGCTTGCCAGCAGAAGGGCAACAATGTAAATACACAGGTAAATCTCAGCAGAGCAGCTCAGACTCTGAAGTTCTGCGAGCAGAATGGTATTTCTCTCCGTGGTCATACATTCGTTTGGTACAGCCAGACTCCTGACTGGTTCTTCCGTGAGAACTTCTCTCAGAACGGCGCTTACGTATCAAAGGATATCATGGATCAGCGTCTCGAAAGCTTCATCAAGAATACTTTCGATGCTATCAAGACTCAGTATCCAAAGCTTGACCTTTATTCATACGACGTTTGTAATGAGCTCTTCGTTAACGACGGCGGCGGATTAAGACCGGCAAACAACTCTAACTGGGTAAGGATCTACGGCGATGACAGCTTTGTAATCAAGGCATTCCAGTATGCAAGAAAGTACGCTCCTGAGGGATGCAAGCTTTACATCAACGATTACAACGAGTACATCCCTGCTAAGACAAACGACATCTACAACATAGCTATGAAGCTCAAGGAACTGGGCGTTATCGATGGTATCGGTATGCAGTCTCACCTTGACACAGGCTATCCGGATGCTAAGACATATGAAACAGCTCTCAAGAAGTTCCTCAGCACAGGCCTCGAAGTTCAGATCACTGAGCTTGACATCACCTGCAAGGACTTCTCAGCACAGGCAGATCTTTACGAAAGCATCTTCAAGCTTGCTCTTGAGAATGCAGACAAGATCCCTGCAGTAACTATCTGGGGTACACAGGATAACGTAAGCTGGAGATCTTCACAGAATCCTCTCCTGTTCTCACAGGGTTACAAGCCAAAGCCTGCTTATGACAAGGTAGTTGCTCTTGCAGATTCAACTCCTAAGCCATCAGGTGGAAACACAACAACAGAGGCTCCTGCAACTCAGACTCCTGCAACTACTGTAACTACAGTTACACCTTCTACAACTAAGGTTACACTCTGGGGCGATGCTAACTTAGACGGCAACGTTGATATGTCCGATGCAGTTATCATCATGCAGTCACTCTCTAACCCAAGCAAGTACGTTCTCAAGGAACAGGGCAGCGCTAACGGTGACGTTAACCTCAACGGCAACGGCATCACAAACGCAGACGCTCTGGCAATCCAGAAGTACCTCGTTGGTTCACTCTCAAAGCTCCCTGAGAGCTACTCTGAGCAGAGCACACCCGCTCCTTCAGTAACATCAACCAAGCAGCAGACGAATGCGCCTGCCACAACAACACAGGCGCCTGCTGCATCAAATAAAACTTACATCTCAGCTGACTTCGGTTCAAGCTCAAACAGCTTCGAGAGCAGAGGCGGCGCTTCAGTAGAGCTCGATAAGGGCACATACTACTCAGCTCCTTCTTCACTCTACGTTACAGGCCGTACAGATAACTGGCATGGTGCTTCTATCGCACTCGGTTCCGACTTCGTTCCCGGCAACACTTACAGCTTCAGCGCAGCAGTTCTCCAGACAAGCGGAAGCGCTGATACAGTTAAGATGACTCTCCAGTACAAGGATGCAGAAGGCACAGAGCAGTACGATGAAGTTGCTTCAGTTAAGGCTGATTCCAAGACATGGACAGATCTTACAAACGATTCATACAAAATCCCCGCAGGCGCAACAGACCTTCTCCTCTATGTAGAGATGCCTGATTCACTGGCTGACTTCTTCGTAGACGATGTAACAGTTGCAGCAAGCGGAACAGCTTCAAAGATCAAGACAGGCGGCGGTACAGTTGGTCAGATCACAACAACTACAACTCCCGCTCCTACAGTAGTAACACCTACAACTCCTACTGAAAGCAATCTTGACCCATCCAAGCCAATGATCGCTATCAGCTTCGATGACGGTGCAGTTGGTTCTTCACCTACAGCATCTTCAATGAGAATCATAAACGCTATCGCTGACCAGGGATTCCACGCTACATTCTTCTATGTAGGAAGCTGGACACAGCAGAAGGGCAACTCAGGCGCAGAAGAGATCAAGTACGCTTACCAGAAGGGTATGGAGATCGCTAACCACACCTGGACACACCCACAGAATCTCCCATCAATGTCATCATCTGAGATAAGAAGCGAAATTGACAAGACAGCTAACCTGCTTGAGCAGATCACAGGCGCTAAGTCATCCAAGCTCCTCAGACTCCCATACCTCAACAATGGTCCGGCATTACAGTCCACACTTTCAGACTACGGTCTTGTATCATGCGCAATCGATACAGGTGACTGGAACAACGCTTCAAAGGATCAGATTGTAAACAAGGTCAAGAGCGCAATCGCTGATGGCTCAGGCAACGGTGCAGTTGTTCTCTGCCACGAAACATATGACACAACAGCAGCTGCTATTGAAGAGCTCGCTCCTTACATCAAGGCTCAGGGCTGGCAGATCGCTACAATGTCAGAGATGTACGCAGCTAAGGGCAAGTCAATCCCCGGCGGACAGCTCATCACAAGAGTTTATTGATAAATTCTTAAATTCGGAGGCGGGCAGGCCTCGTCTCCGAACCCTGATTAAAGGTTTCTCCAAATTTTAATATCCCCTGAAAGGCAGTCGTGTTATAGCGGCTGCTTTTCATTTTATCCGAAATGTATAATACCTGCCAAATATTGCTATCCGCAATATACTCTCCGTCTCTTGGTATTAGGCAGTCAGCGCAAAAAATGATTAGTTGTTTTGTCTACTTCTCACAAAGATTTAAGTTTCCTATTTACAAATTATTATTGATGTATTATAATGAAGTTATGACAGAGACAAAAAACAGCAAATTTTGGTCAAAGCTGCTGCGGATCAGCATTCAAGAGAGGAGGAATTTTATGATCAAGCATCTTACAGGCGACTATGAGACAGTTGAGTATGACGCAAAAAAATACGTTATGCTTTACGATAATATCGAAAACGAACCATATCCCATACACTGGCATGATGCTGTAGAGATCATCATGCCTCTCAAAAATGAATACCAGATCACTATTGCCGGCAAAGAGTACGCTCTCCCCGAAAACGACCTCATAATCGTTCCGCCCGGTGAGCTTCACAGTATGCCTGCTATTCCGGGACGCAGACTCATTTTCCAGTGCGATAACAGCATCCTCAGCGAGGTCACAGTCCTCGAACCCGTTACCCGTGTAATGTCCGCTCCTGTCCTCATCAATAATGCTTACAATAAGGATCTTCACAAACTGGCGCAGAGAACAATGCTGGAGATCCAGGAACTGTATACATCCAACTCAGAGCTTTCCGATGTAAAGATCTACCTCAAAGTTATCGAGCTGTTCATGGCTCTCAGCGAATATCAGCTGGAGCAGCAGAAAGTAGTCATGGACTGCGACGATATCAAGATCGGCGAATACAACGAGAAATTCGGCACTGTGCTGAAGTATATCGACAACAACTATATGTACGATATAACGCTGGATCAGCTTGCAGACGTTGCAGGCTACAGCAAGTACCATTTTTCCAGAATATTCAAGCAGTACAACTCAATGTCCTACTTGCAGTACATCAACGCAAGAAGAACTAAGGCAGCGGAAACTCTGCTGCTCGACCCCGATATCCCCATTACTGAGGTGGCAATGCGCTCGGGATTCAAGAGTCTGACCACATTCAACCGTATCTTCAAGGATATCAAGCACTGCACACCTACTGATTTCAAGAAGCTGTATTCTCTGCACTGATACAGCATCCTTCTTCACTATAGGGATAGAAAAAACCGCACACGGCTTTGGCTGATGTGCGGTTTATTTGTATCCCCTTTTTCATATTTTCTTCTCTCTCCGCATATACTTTTGCAGGAGGCGATATGCTATGGACAGATCAGATATCGAAAAATATAAATCGACCATGATGCAGCTTTACGGCCGCAGACCTCAGGATCCCGACGATCCCCCGCCTATATCCGAAATTTCTGCCGATGCTCCCGATGACACCGCCTATGAGGACTTCCCCGAGGACGACCGTCAGGCAAGCGGCGACACGGAGGATGAGTTCAATCAGCGCTACCCCGAGCCGGATCTTTCCTCCCTCGACACCGATGAAGGATCTCTCGATCATGAGAACTCCACTCCCCCTGAGTACGTCTCCGAGGATTCCCTCGGTGACTGTATCGGCTATATTCTGGCAAATGTAAGAACTGCCGACGAGTCCGCACCCGTGGCAGGCGCAACCGTTGCCGTTACCGCTGTTGTTGACGGTCAGCGGCTGATCGTAGCTTCGGGGCTTACCGATGAAAACGGCACTACACGCAAACTGGAAGTTCCCGTTCCCGATGCGGTGCACTCTCAGTCTCCGTCACCGTCAATACGTCCCTACAGCCTTTACGATGTGACTGTGACCGCTGAGGGATTCTTCAACGCAAGAAGTGTGGATGTTCCCGTATTTTCGGGCATTACCTCGGTGCAGAACTTCAGCATGATCCCCGTTCCCCTGATGACTCCGTCCTCATCGGAGACTCTCACCTACTACAATAAAGAGCCAGATCTCAGCGGCGGAGAGGGGTGAACCATGCTGACAGGAACTCCGTTTATTCCCGAAACTATCACGGTTCACCTCGGCTATCCCGATGTGGCAGCGCCAAATGTGACCGTGGATTTTCCGTCCTACATAAAGAATGTGGCATCCAGCGAGATTTATCCCACTTGGCCCGAGAGCGCTCTCCGTGCCAATATTTACGCTATCACGTCATTCGCCCTCAACCGCATCTACACCGAGTGGTACAGGTCACGGGGCTATGATTTCGACATTACTGCTACCACTCAGTTCGACCAGATGTTCATCAACGGCAGGGAGTATTTCGAGAATATCAGCTACCTTGCCGATGAACTTTTCAATGACTACGTCCGCCGTCAGGGCACTGTGGAACCGCTGTTCACTGCCTTCTGCAACGGCACGACATCCACCTGCAAGGGGCTTTCACAATGGGGCACGGTCACTCTCGCAAACCGCGGCTACACGCCCTATGAGATACTCCAGTATTACTACGGCGAGAACATCGACATAGTCAGGAATGCCCCTGTACGCACCAATATGCCCTCTTTCGGCGGCATAGACCTTGCTGTGGGTTCGGCAGGAAACGATGTGAAGTCCCTTCAGGTCTTCCTCAACCGCATTTCGGGCAACTATCCTGCAATCCCGAAGATACCGCAGGCTGACGGCATTTTCGATGAAGCTACGGCGGCGGCGGTGCGCACGTTCCAGCAGGTCTTCGGACTTGAACCCACGGGCATCGTCAATGCGTCCACATGGTACAGGATAACCTACATCTACACCAGCGTGAAGCACATCGCCGAACTCAACTCCGAGGGTGTGCGCCTTGAGGAGATCTCACCTGTGTTCACCGAGGATCTGAAGATCGGTATGCAAAGCATCGAGGTCAGCGTTTTGCAGTACTACCTTGCTGTGATCGGCGCTTACTACGAAGCTGTCACTCCCGTGGAGATAACGGGCTATTTTGGCGAAAAGACCGAGCTTTCCGTCAAGTCCTTCCAGAGGGTTTTCGGACTTCCCCAGACGGGCGAGGTAGACCGTGCCACACGCAACGACCTGTACAGGGCTTATCAGGGAATCGCCGAAGCCGTTCCTCCCCAGTATACCGCAGTTGCGCTGTACCCGGGAACAGTCCTGCGTGAGGGAGTTTCGGGCAGTTCGGTGCGGATAATACAGGAGTACCTCACCTACATCAACCGCTCATACCCGAACATCCCTTCCGTCAGCAACACAGGCTATTTCGGGCCGCTGACAAAGCAGTCGGTAATGGCATTCCAGCGGCAGTTCGGCATCGACCAGACGGGCATTGTAGGCGCTGTTACGTGGGATAAGATAGCCGAGGTCTACTCCGACCTGCGCTACGGCTTCGACAAGCGTCCCTACCAGAACCCCGGCTACACTATCAGATAGGAGGCAATATGGCTTACACAGACCAGCAGAAACGACAGCACATCCTCGAATTACAGCGTTATCTCTACGGGATATCGCTGTTTGACAGCCGAATACCGCAGATAATCCCCTGCGGTCAATACAACAGCGAGACAGCCGAAGCGGTGCGGAAATTCCAGCAGATCTACGGGCTTCCCCAGACAGGCGAGACTGACTCCGATACGTGGGATATGATAGTTTCGGTGTACAGGGACAGCATCGGCGAACTCCCCTGCCCTTATGCCGCTTTTCCGTCGAAGGACTATGTCTCACACGAAGGCGACCACGGACAGCTTGTCTACATCATACAGGCAATGCTGAGCGGACTTTGTTCCGCCTACGACAATATGCCGGATGTGGCTGTATGCGGTGATTTCGACAGTGAAACTGCCGAGGCGGTGAGGGCGGTGCAGAAAAAAACAGGCCTCCCCGAAAGCGGAGAGGTCAACTGCCATACATGGAATATGCTTGTGAAGCTGTGCGAATCGCCGTACAGGTAAAACAGCCAACAGAACCAATCGTCAGGAATAATTATGGTAAGTCAAGGGCGCACGGAATGCGCCCCTACAAATCGGCTATTCTGCGTGATTATCTTGTAGGGAACGCCGCCCTCGGCGTTCCACAATGTTTATTTGACAAACCAAAGGACGCCCAATGGGCGTCCCTACGGTTATGTGTGTATTTATGTTATCTTTCTTTTGCAATTAACTCTGCTTCTTTTGCAGCTATCAGTTCATCTCTTTTCTGCCGTTCTTCTGCAATATCATTTCCGTACAGTTCATCTATGGCTTCAAGGATATCGTTGTTGTCGAACTTGTAGAACTTTTCTTGCTCCGGATGTATCTTTTCATTTTTCTCGTTCTTGTCATACATATGGATATAGCCGTTCACATAGACATCGACATGACGTGTATACATTTCATCCTGACCTGCAATATCTCCCTCGAAACCGTACACAAATACAAGAGAATCAAGTTCAAAAGCCGTTACCTCATGTGCAGCCCAGTCATAGCCGTAGAATATCTCCTGCAACTGCTTGGAATACATATCTCCGCCTATTCCCAGTTTCTCGAAGTTGAATCCCGGCAGATAGTAATCGGAATTGTCCTCACTGTGCTTTTTCTCGGTGTCCATTGCAGATTCAAGAATGTCAAGCGCTTCCTTGCAGTCACCCTTGAAAATATAAACATTCTCTGTGCCATCCTCATTTGTAACAGCATAGGAGTAGAAGCCTTCCTCAAAGAATGTGAACGCTGCAACGCCATTGTCGCCCTGATCTACTGACACTTTAAAGAGGACCTTTCCGCTCCTTGAATCCGTGAAGTTCTCGGAATTATGAAGCATCCAGTCAGCCAGACCGTACATCATGGCATCTGTCATATCCTGACGCTGTATATCAAGGTCGTGCTGTGTGCCCTCATCGGAAACGGAAACGATATCGCCGTAGGTTGACAGGACGGCATTATAACTCTCATCGTAAGCGGCAAGTGTCATTTTCTCCGTCATATCGTCGGTTATTGCCTGTATTGCTTCTTCTGTCTGCTCGATCGGTTCATCCACGTTCTCAGCGCTGAGTATCTCACGGACTCTGCTGTCGAACTCGTTGAAGTCAATGCTGTAATATCTGGTAAATACGGGCTCAATTGGTTCATCCTCATGGCCTGCCGCCTGGAATACGACATTCGGGTATGCCCCCCATTTTACTGTACCGTCACTGCTGATAATCAGATCGTAATGATTCTCCTCATCCTGCCATGTCACCATGTAAACTTCCGGATCTTCTGTAATGTCCCTTGGATCGGTCTCCTCGCCCCAGTTGAATTTATTGAGGAGATCCGCCAGTTCAGCGTTGTTCTCATACTCATGAACTTCATCATTTTCATCAGCCGCACAAAAAACATAATCACGCTGTGTGAAGTCCCCGAAAGGACAAAGTACATAACAAGCCTCCTGCGCAACTTCCGAAGCGATATTGCCGCTTCCCTGCCTGTGGAGGAAAACTCCCGTAGCGCCCAGACCTCCTGCAAGAACTGCACAGGCGGCGAGACCGCTGACAACTCTGCGGATGCGGTGAGGCTGTGCCCTTTCGACTGTGAAAACGTGGTCGGTGTATGTGCCGTTCCCGCTTCGTTCAGACTTTTCCATCTCGGCGCATTTGTCGATGATACGCTCTCTCAGCTCATCGGGCATGGTTATTTTCTCAGCGGATGATCTTATTTTCTTTTCCATCATAATTATTGCTCCTTTCGTCGGTTATTTTCGGATCGCCGACAATTCTGTAGGGGAGGGCGCCCTCGCCCTCCCGAAGGTTTCAATAAAATTTGCGGCAGCCATTTGTAGGGGCGGATATGATCCGCCCGTGTGGGCTGGCTCATTGGCTTGACCGTAGAACTGCGAGGGTGCCGTTCCCTACATAATTTTGTAGGGGCGCCCTTTGGGCGTCCTTGCGGCAACAGAATAAACTTTGCATCTGACTCTCATTTGAGGACTGCCAAAGGCAGCCCCTACAATTGGTTTTATTTTAATTTTTCCTCTAACAGCTTCCGCCCCTTTGCAAGGCGCATTTTCACCGCCGATGAGGTCCTGCCCAGCATTTTCGCTATCTCGTCCACTTTGTACCCCTCAACATAATGGAGTGTCAGGACTATGCGGAATTTCTCAGGCACTTCCGTCAGCGCTTCAAAAACTCCCCTGTCATCGCTGTCAGCAGGATAATTCCGCAGTATATCTTCACTTTCGGCGCAGTGCCGCTTCCGTGAACGAAGCATATCCCTGCACTTGTTTGAAGCCACTGTGATAAGCCATGCTTTTTCGTGTTCATCATCGTTGAAAGGCGGAGAGGACAGCATATATTTTATGAATGTCTCCTGAACGGCGTCCTCGGCATCGGCGGTATTCCTCAGCATCACAAGGCACAGACGGTACAGCATATCGCCGTATTCGTCCACCGCTTCACGGACATTGTCTGATGTCAGCATCATTTCACTCCTTACATTCGGGTCTCTGAAGATGTCCGGTACCGTTTGTCTTCATATAGTACACGTTCAAATGATGGAAAAGGTCAATTTTTTTTAGAACCTGTCAAAATCAACACGGACACACCATAACCTCGGTACTTATAAAGAAGTTTTGTATGTATTATTGAGGTAGACATTTTGAAGAAGGATTTTTCTCGAACTCTCCCCAAGACTATTAATTTTGCCCCATAATAGGGCGCACAACAGTAAAGCAAGTTTTTTACAAGTCTTTCAAGTGCGCCCTATTATGGGGCAAAATTCTATTAAAAGTCTTTGGAAGGGGGGTCGGGGGAGAACCTTTCCTCAGAAAGGTTTCCCTCGATAAATGCGTATAAAGTTTCTATATGAGTATCGCAGTTATGTGCGCCCTGCTAAAATCTGTTATCAGCCCTTATGGAATCCCATGCACTGCACAGTTGCCACGATGTTGCCCAGTTCATCGGTTATCTTCACATCGTAGGTGCAGATGCTTCTGCCGTCTTTGACCAGCTTTGCCTCGGCGATTATTCGCTCAGTTTTCGGCGCACCGATAAAAGCGGCATCGCAGTTAAGTCCCACAACTCCGGGCTTCTGCCAGTTTGAAGCAACGGCAAAAGCGAAATCGGCAAGAGTGAAGTAAACTCCGCCCATTACGCCGCCCATAGCGTTTTTGTGATGTTCGTTTATGATGAGACTGCATTTAGCGCAGTGGTCGCCTATCTCATCCACAACAGCGCCCATTTCCGTAGCGAATCTGTCCCCACGGAAAATCTCACGTACCTTTTCAAGTTCTTCATTACTTGACATTGATCTTCCCTCCTTTTTATTGCTAACATATATAATTCCGAATTACGAATTACGAATTTATTTAAAGTGTTCGTCACGCAGAATAGAGAAATAGAGCCTGCCGACGTACTGTCCGTCCATGTAGAAATAGTCACGGAGAGTGCCTTCGTAGGTGAATCCGCACTTCTCGATAACACGCTTTGAGGGCACATTGATGGTCTTTGTGCATATCTGGACTTTGTGCAGGTTCATCTTCTCGAATCCGAAATCAATGACCGCCTTAGCAGCCTCGGTGCAGTAGCCTCTGCACTGGAATTCCGAACCGACGCAGTATTCTATCTCGGCGAAGTGGTTCTTGCTGTCAACGAGAAAATAGGCTATCTGTCCCACACATTCGCCCTTCTCCTTGTCGATTATCGCCCAGCGGTAGTAGTCCTCACGGGAATAGTTGCCGATGTACTTGTCGAGGAGTCCCTTTGTTTCCTCTAAAGTGGAGTAGGTCGGCTCGGAGTACATTTTCTGAACCTGTTCGTCGCTTGCCCAGTTTCTGAAAACCGCCTCGCAGTCCGAATATTCAAAGCGTCTGAGTATAAGTCTTTCTGTTTCGATAGTCTGTGTTCCGATGTGTGTAAGCATTGCTCATTCTCCTTTGTGTATTATCGTAATGTCAGTAATTCCGTCTAGGCCGGCAGGATATATTTCACGGATGTATCCGCTGTATGTTATCTCAACACTGTCCCCGACCAAAGGCTTTTCCGCTTCGGGAAGTTCTGAAATGGACACGCTGAATTTGTCAGCCGACTTTAACTCCTCCGAGCCTGCATCAGGTTCAACTATCATGGTATCGCCATTTACTTCAGCAACAGTTCCGTGAAATTTTTTCGTATCGGAACTGTCTTCTTTTTTACAGCCAAACAGTGTCAGAAACGCTAAAATACATAAAAGCGAAAAAATAAGCCTTTTCATTTTTCTCCTCCTGAGCGATAATATTCAACCTGCTGTCTGTACTTCTCCGCTTCCGAATTGAAATAATCCAGACAGCAGTTTATATCGTCACGGTCTTTGTCGGTATTTCCCCACCAGTACATATGATAGTCCGTATTCTTCATACGTCTGAGAACCGCAGGCGAAAATACCTTCTGCAAGCGGAAATTGCAGATATACCGCCGTAGAATGGCAATTTCTATGTAGTCCTTTGAATGTCTCGGTATGCCGATAACTCTTACTTTTTCGCTACCCATACCACGATATGAAAGTGATATGTATACTTTTGCATTCGGGCGGAAGTGTTTTGTGCCGTGCATCAGTTCATGGTTTTCGCCGTAGATATGGGTATCTACGATATTGCCA
>Ga0255346_1003114_pt1 | contig 19990 bp, 19 predicted proteins | sample wastewater_treat_FD_194410 | JGI IMG/M metagenome (GOLD analysis project Ga0255346, IMG submission 194410) | Wastewater microbial communities from Lulu Island WWTP, Vancouver, Canada - plant22 | ecosystem: Engineered > WWTP > Wastewater > Unclassified | place: Canada: Vancouver, British Columbia... | reverse complement strand
CAACGTTCAAAAAAATGGCAGTCAATGATTGATCCGTTCTCAATTGGTGAAAATGATGATGACACCTCAACGTCGGCGGATCGATCGGTGGATCGATTGGCGGATCAATTGCCGTTTTGATTTCGTCGTGGTTTGGTTGTTTGGTTTTGCTTCATGGTTTGTTTGGTTTTGCTTCATGGTTTGTTTGGTTTTGCGTTACGGTTTGTGTTACGGTTTGTGTTACGGTTTGTGTTACGGTTGTTACGGTTGTGTTACGGTTGTTACGGTTGTGTTACGGTTTGCGTTACGGTTTAACTGTCTGTATATCAGCGCCGTTACGGTTGTTACGGTTTATTTTAATTAACGCGCGTGAGAATAAAATAATAAACCATGAAATAAGAAAATAATAAAATACTTGATTTAAACCGTAACAACCGTAACAAAACTATCAATCAATGAGTTAAACCGTAACGTAACCGTAACGGGTGACGGTTGAACCGTAACAACAAACTATTTTGACGTGATTTTGACGCGATTTTGACGCGATGAACTTAAAAATTAAACATAAAAATACATATCGGGAATATGATAAATAAAACATTATCTTTGAAACCGATTAACAATCGGGAAAAAACGGAAATATTAACAATAAAATTAATTAAAGATGGAAGCCATAGAAAGAGCAAAAAGACTTAGGGAGCTGAAACAGCAAATTGCCAAAGCCAAATCGAAACATTACATCCGGCTTTGGAAAATGAAGGACGGAAGGCCGTTTCTGGAAAGGGAGCATGAAGTTGATTATGACGTAACTATGAACATTACATGTTGTCTTACAAAAGAGGATTCTGAAATTTACAAACAGTTTGATCTTGATCAGCTGGCAGCCGAGCAAAGAAAGGAGGTAAAAAATGGAAGACAATAATAAGGACGCTCAAGGTCGATTTGTCGTCGGCAACCAGGCGAGCAAAGGCAGGGGCAGGCCAGCCGGCAGTAAGAACAAAAGCAGCGAGAGGATCAGGCAGTTTTTCAGTGATTTCATAGAGCACAATATGGGCGAGCTAAACGATTCGTTTTCGGGGTTGAAGCCACGTGAGAAATTCAGCGTATTGCTGGAGATGGCCAAGTACATTCTGCCGACCATGCGGGCGCAGGGCGATCTAATAGATGAGTTGAGCGATGAAATGTTTGACGAAGTGGTGGAACGGATCAAACAGGATTTCGAACTGAATTGAAATTGAGATTAACAATTAACTAAAAACAAACTTTAAATATTGCAATATGAAGAAGATATTATTACTATTGACTATCATTTTGAGCGGATGCGGAAGTGGTATGAGTGTTTTAAAAGAACGTGGTTTCACAAATGAGCAAATTAATGCTATCCCAAAAGGTGCTACGCAACTTATCGTTGAAAAGAAAGTATCAAAAGATGCCCTTTTTGACGAAATGGTAAGAGTATTAATTGATCGTGGATACAGGATTGAAAAAGAAAGTAAAGATCAAGGCTATATAACAACGGAGGGAAAGTGTTGTTTGCAATTATCAACTTCTTACAGAGCAAATATTGTGTTCAGTGAAAATAATGGAGTTTCACGGGCAGTAATTAAATCTGAATGGACTGCTAACACGGGAATAGCCATGTATGGAGTGGTCGCCATGCCTGATTGGTATGAAACAAAATGGGATGGTGGTCAAAGAACATCAATAGCATTTGCTGAATCAATAGCTATTGCCAATGCAATTGAAAATGCAGAAATTTCTTACAGATAATTATAAGTAAAACACAAAACCTCTCGTAATCGTTGTCAGTCAAAAAATAACAGAAAGACAATAATTTGACAAATCAACTTTAAAATAAGATTTTTATTAAGGGGAATAGGCAGCGATGTTTATTCCTTTTTTTGATGTTATTACAGAAAAAAGTGCATATATTTTTAGGTAAATATGTAGGTAAACATTATAACTAATTGATAGTTAGCATCATTTGCGGAAGCTGGGGGATTCGAACCCCCGGTACGGTTACCCGTACGGCAGTTTAGCAAACTGCTGGTTTCAGCCACTCACCCAAACTTCCTGATGCAATCGAATTGGCTGCAAAGATAATGGTTTGTTTTCAACTTGTCAAAGAAAACGGGGGATTTTCGAGGAATATTTCTACATTTGTGTCGTTTTTTCGATAAAAGAAAAGTAAATGAGCAAGAGACAAAACAGGAACAGCCATAAAATCGCAATTTGGATCGTGTCCATATTGGTTACGATGAGCATCGCAGGCATCATATATTTGAAAAACGGGATATTTAAACCATTTCAATTAGAGGAACCCGCGTATATATACATTGATAACGAAAAAAATTTCGAAGATGTAATAAAACAACTTCAAGAAAAAGCAGGACTTCCTTCCGAAAAATTGTTCCGCCTCATTGCTGAAAGAATGAATTATATCGACAACATAAAAACGGGTCGTTACGCTGTGAAAGACGGTATGACAATGCCTGAACTGATACGAACACTTCGCTCGGGTAATCAAACTCCCGTAAACCTCACATTCAACAATATACGAACCAAAGAAGCGCTCGCAGGACGTATTTCACAACAATTGATGCTCGACAGTATTATATTAATTGATGCCCTCAACGATTCAGCTACGGTTGTCTCATTGGGTTTTGACACGCACACCATACCTGCCATGTTCATTCCAAACACCTATCAAGTATATTGGGACACCGGTGTATCGAATTTTCTATCGCGAATGAAACGAGAATATAACGTTTTTTGGAACGACAATCGCAAAGCAATGGCCGAAAAAACAGGGCTGTCGCCCATCCAAATCTCGATCCTTGCCTCTATTGTGGAAGAAGAAGCCACCTATGTAGAGGAGTATTCCACCATTGCCGGATTATATTTAAATCGGTTGCGAAAAGGGATGAAGCTCGAAGCCGACCCAACTATAAAATTTGCTATAGGCGATTTTAGCTTGCAAAGAATACTTTTCGAACATCTTACTGTAGATTCACCCTATAATACATACAAACATACAGGGCTACCACCGGGCCCGATTCGCATCCCTTCGATAAAGGCAATCGACTCCACGCTCAATCCCACGAAACACAATTATCTGTATATGTGCGCAAAAGAAGATTTATCGGGTAAACACAATTTTGCCGAAAATTTTGCACAGCACGCCATCAATGCTGCGCGTTACCGAAATGCCTTAAACAAAAAAGGCATTTATTGACATTTCAAAGTAAGAAACAAATCCGGCAGAAATCGCCGAAAGCTGCACGTGAAACCGGCGCATGAGAATATACAAGAAATCTTTACAGCATCTTATTTTTGTCCAATGCCACGATATTCAAAACCATAAGATGACAGCTCATTCCTGTTGTAAATATTTCGACCGTCCACGACAAGAGAGCCTCTCATAATTTTTTTGAGGATACTCCAATTCGGAAGACGAAATTCTTTCCATTCTGTTGGAACGATCAGTGCGTCGACGTTATTAGCCGCATCATAAATGTCTGAGGCATAATAAACGCTATCACCCAGATATTTTTTTGCCTCATCCATTGCCGCAGGATCGTAAGCATGAACTTCCACGCCCGCATCGAGCAAGCTTCGGATAAGCGTCAACGATGGAGCATCTCGCATATCATCGGTTTCGGGTTTGAAAGACAAACCCCAGACCGCAACCAATTTGCCCCGAATATCACCATCGAAATATTCCGAAAACTTTCGAAAAAGAATATTTTTTTGCGTATTATTCACAGCCTCAACCGCCTTCAACAATTTCATTTCATAACCCACATCCTCGCCAATTTTGATAATCGCTCTGATGTCTTTTGGAAAACAACTTCCGCCGTAACCACAACCGGCATACAAAAAGCTTTTCCCTATGCGTGAGTCGCTACCCATGCCACGACGCACCATATTGACGTCGGCACCTACACGTTCACACAAATTCGCAATATCGTTCATAAAACTAATGCGAGTTGCCAGCATGGCATTCGAGGCATACTTAGTCATTTCCGACGAAAGGATATCCATAAAGATGACACGGAAATTATTCAATACAAACGGTCGGTACAATCGCGTCATCAATTCTTTAGCCTTCTCGGTTTCAACACCTACCACAACACGATCAGGACTCATAAAGTCATCAATTGCGGCACCTTCCTTCAAAAATTCGGGATTCGAAGCAATATCAAAATCGAGATTATGCAGCCCTCTTTCGTCAAGACGCTGTCTTATGAGCGCCTTCACTTTATGAGTAGTGCCTACAGGAACCGTGCTTTTGGTAACGATCAGAATATAATTGTTCAGATTGTCGGCAATGGTGTTAGCTACTTCAAAAACATATTTCAGATCGGCACTACCATTTTCGTCGGATGGCGTGCCTACCGCAATGAATACGATATCCATCGCGTTAAGAATCGAAGGCAAATCGGTAGTAAAATGCAAACGTTGAGCCTCGATATTTCGCAACACAATGGGTTTCAAGCCGGGCTCGTAAATAGGAATAATGCCTTGTTTCAATCGTTCGATTTTTTTTTCGTCGATATCCACACAAGTAACATTTACACCCATTTCGGCAAAACAAGCTCCCGAAACCAAACCGACATAACCTGTTCCGACAATTGCTACATTCATAATGAATCAGTATTTAGACGTTTATTTAAATTTCGAACCGGATAAAGCACCGTCAACATAGCGATGATGCTGACAACTACAAAAACGATGATTACATCCGAAAATAATACCCTGACAGGATAGGCATCGATGATATACGCGCCGGGTGTGTCGCTAAGACGTAGCCACCCAAAATGTTGCTGCAACAAGCATAAAATCAAACCGACAACTATTCCGCCAATAATTCCGATAAAGGCAATAAGCCAGCCTTCGTATAAAAAAATGCGGGAAATTAAACTATTGGAAGCACCAAGATGCTGCAAACTCCGAATATCGGACTCTTTTTCGACGATAAGCATGGACAAAGAACCAACAACATTGAAAACAGCAATCAGCAAAACGAAAGCAAGTATCAGAAATGTCACCCACTTTTCTATCTGCAACATATTGTAAGATTCTTTTTGCTGCTCGAAACGATCTTCAACCAAATAACGATCGCCAATAATGCGTTCAATTCTGGATTTTATCTCCTTTGCAGAAACATCGGGTTTCAATCGAATTTCGAGCGAGGAAACTTCGTTATCGTACCGAAAAAGCTCTCTTGACAATTCTATCGGAACAATCGCCATCTGATCGTCATATTCCGGTTGATTGAGACTGAAAACTCCTCCGATAAGAGCATGACCTTGAGTGAAAGCGGTAATGGGATTGGCCAAATTTACATGCACATCACGTTTTGGTGCAAAAAATTCGATATTCCCCAAATATCCTGCCCGAACTCCTAATGCAACTGCCAAACCGGCGCCAATAGTAACATAATCAAGAGAATCCTCCCGAAGACGAAACGATCCGTCGATCACAAGTTTATCCATATTAGCCAGATATTTAAAATCTTGTGAAACGCCCTTCACCACGGCAGGAACCTGACGATCCTCATATTTGACCAGAGCATTATCTTCGAGCGTTTCCGATATTAAATCAACACCTACAGAAAGTGCACTATCAAATTGAGGCGTATGATAATCGAAAACCTTACCTTGTTTAACCGTAATCTTAAGATCGGGATCGAATGCACCGAACATGCCTTCCACCAATCCGCCAAATCCATTGTAAACTGAAAGGACGCACACCATTGCCATCGTAGCAACAGCTATTCCGACCACCGAAATAGCCGAAATAACATTTACGGCATTGTGCGATTTTTTAGAAAACAGATATCGTCGCGCTATGAAATACGAAAGGTTCAATTTTCGGTTGAAATTAATCGTTCTTTAATAATCGATCAATATTTTCGATATAATCGAGCGAGTCGTCAAGATGAAACCGCAAATCGGGAATAATTCGCAGTTGTTTTGCAATCCGTTTACCCAAATCGTAGCGAATGGACTTCACGTTATCGTTAATATTTTTCAACAGATCGGCTGCTTCTTCGGACGGGAAAATGCTCAGATAAGCATGAGCCAGACTAAGATCAGGCGTAACACGCACACCCGTAACCGAAACAATCACACCATGTGTCTTTTTTGTTTCGAGCAGAAAGAGCTCGCTCAACTCTTTCTGAATAAGTCTATTAATTTTTTGTTGTCGATTCGAATCCATAGTATATTTCCCCCTTATTTTTTTTGAATCAGTGTCAAGCCATCACGCACAGGCAAAATAACCTTCTCAACGCGCTTATCGTTGACCAGCGATTCGTTAAATTCCATAATTCCTTTTGTTTGCCAATCATTTCCGGCCACTTTTTGGAGCAATTTTCCGTTCCACAAAGTATTGTCGGCTAATATAAAACCGCCTTGACGAATTTTAGGGAGAACCTGTTCGAAATAGGCATTGTACTGTCGTTTATCACCATCAATGAATGCCATATCGAAAAAATCGTCGTCAAATGCAGGAATTATTTGCAAGGCATCACCAAAAATCAAACGAATTTTGTTTTGTTGCTCCGATCGATCGAAATACTTTCGGATAAAATCCTCCATTTCATCATCTTTTTCAATTGTGTAGAGCTCGGCGTCGTCATCCATACCTTCGGCAAGGCATATCGCCGAATAGCCCGTATAGGTTCCTATTTCGAGCACTCGACGAGGCCGAATCATCCGTGCGAACATTTTCAGCAATCGTCCCTGCAAATGACCCGAGACCATACGACCGTGCAGTAAATTAACTTGCGCATCGCGTGCCATATCACTCAACAATGGTGGCTCACAGTCGATATGCGATAAAATATACTCTTCGATCAATTCGGTCATCAATTTATCTTAAAACGTATAATCCGGCAGATTATACTTTTCCCTTGCCTCCAGAATTTTCCACGCCTCGCTTATATCGAGATAAGTGGTACCTCCGGTTTCGCCGAAACTACCTCCTAAATAGGCAACCCTATCTTCGGGATTAATCATGCCGGCATCAATGAGCTGTTGAATAGCCTTCACGTAAAACGCACGACGACTTTCATTGGTATTCTCTATGCCACGTCCCGGCTGATGTTCGGGCCACACTCCGTAGGACAGAGATAGCTCTCGTGCCAGGCGATCGGTAGTCGTCATAGCATACACGGGACTTGGTCCGCGAAAGGCAGCCAACACACGTGCCGTGCGACCGGTATGACTATCGGTGATGATTGCTTTCGTATTGAGTCGTGTCTCCGATTTTACTGCCTGTTTTGCAAGAAAAACAGTTACCTCCTGACCCTCATCCAAATCGTAAGGCACACGAATGTCGTTTTCGGCCAATTTGGTTTTCTCAGCCTCGAACGAAACCTTAGTCATGGTGCGGACAGCTTCTACGGGATATTTACCGTAAGCCGTTTCACCACTCAACATCATAGCGTCGGTGCGATAGAAAATGGCATTGGCGATATCGGTAACTTCGGCGCGTGTAGGACGTGGGTTTTCAATCATCGATTGCAGCATCTGCGTGGCCACTATAACCGGTTTTTTGTGATGTATGGCTTTACGGATAAGAACCCGCTGAATACCCGGAATTTTTTCTTGAGGAACCTCGATACCTAAATCTCCACGCGCTACCATAATGCCATAAGCAACGTCGAGAATTTCGTCGGCATTGTCCACGCCTTCCTGATTCTCGATTTTAGCAATAATCTTAATCGGACTGTTATATGAATCGAGAATCTGCTGAACCTCGAGCACATCTTCTTTGCTACGCACAAAGGAATGAGCAATGAAATCGATGTCGTATTTAACGGCAAGAGCAATAAACTCGCGGTCGCGATCGGTGATTGTCGGCAAGTTGATGCGAACGCCGGGAATGTTGACACTCTTGCGGCTGCCGACAACTCCATCGTTTTGAACGCTGCATATCAGATGATCGGAAGCCGCTTCAATGACTTTCAATCCTATTTCGCCGTCATCAATCAGAATATCTTCGCCAACCTTTATATCGTTGGCCACATTACGATAAGACACATAGATGCATTCACGAGAAGAAATGCCGGCAGGATTTCCCTCTACACGGACAATATCACCTGTTTTCAGTTCATAAGGAGCCTCCGCTACGGTTGTACGAATCTCAGGGCCTTTGGTATCCAAAAGTAAGGCAATACGATTAGAAACCGCCCTGACGTTTTCAACTATTCTGATAAATCCTTCTTCATTGATATGCGCAGAATTCATGCGCACAACGTCCATTCCTTCGTCGAAAAGTTGTCGAATAAATGACGAATCGCATCGTTTATCGGAAATAGTGGCAATAATTTTTGTATGTTTATGCATAATAGTGTATAGAAAACATTATAAATTTTACGTATGAAAGAGGGTTGATTTATTTAATAAGACATCAGGAATGAGAAAAGATTGAATAGCCAATCGATACGAGTCGAATCCGAAACCTGCTACCACCCCTTTGCATACGGCCGAAAGCATAGAATGATGCCGGAACTCCTCGCGAGCATATACATTTGAGATATGCACTTCGACAACCGGCGTGGGAACAGCCTTGATGGCATCGCGAATAGCCACCGAGGTATGCGTATATCCGCCGGCATTCAAAACAATTCCATCGCAGCCAAACCCGGCTTCCTGAATTTTATCGATGATTTCCCCTTCACTATTCGACTGAAAATAAGAAATTTCGATATCCGAAAAAATTGCATTTAGTACGGTTAAATAATCGACAAACGAATTGTTGCCATATATTTCGGGTTCGCGCGTACCGAGCAAATTGAGATTAGGCCCATTAATGATTTGAATCTTCATCGTGTTTGCAATTTCATTACACAAAGATAACACTTTAATATCTAACCCGATCAAACACCGCTGCTATTTTTTTTAAAGTGTCATTGGCCAATTTAAAACGATCAGACATTATCCGTGGATAATTTTAGATTTGCATCATTTCTTGCAACCGACAAACCTGTAACATAAAAAAGCGAATCTGTTTGATTCGCTTTTTTATCACATATATCCATGAAACAAATATCTTAATCCTGGTCTGCTGTGTTAATTGCTTCAGCATTATCAATGGCGGGAGCCGAAAAATGGGCTTCTGCCATTCGTTTATAGGAACGATATCGCCATTGTGCACTCTCCTTTGCCGCTTTGTAGAGATCCGCAGCTTCTTTGGGGAAGGATTTTTCGAGAGATGTATATCGCACTTCGCCGCGAAGGAAATCATCGAATTTGTTCCAATCCGGCTCCTTACTGTCGAGAATAAAAGGATTTTTACCCTCATCTTCCAATCGGGGATCGTAACGCCACAAATGCCAATATCCACATTCGACGGCCAATTTTTCTTCAGATTGAGAACTTCCCATCCCTTTTCTTAATCCATGACTGATACATGGAGAGTAAGCGATAATAAGCGATGGACCTTTATAGCTTTCAGCTTCTTTCAAAGCCTTGAGGAACTGGCTCTGATTGGCTCCCATAGCCACTTGTGCTACATAAACATAACCATAAGTCGCAGCAATCATCCCCAAATCTTTCTTGCGAATGCGCTTACCTGCAGCCGCAAACTTGGCAACGGCAGCTATAGGCGTAGATTTAGAAGATTGTCCACCGGTATTGGAGTACACTTCAGTATCAAGAACAAGAACATTGATATCCTGCCCCATTGCCAATACGTGGTCAAGTCCTCCGAAACCGATATCGTATGCCCAACCATCACCGCCAAAAACCCAGATCGATTTTTTCACGAAATAACGTTCGAGTTTGAGCAATTCTTTGGCAGTCTCGCTCTGATTCTGTTTCAGCAAAGGGATTAATTTATCGGAAATTTCTTTTGATTTTTCACCATCGTCCTTATTGTCGATCCATTCGCCGAACAACAGTTTTTCTTCTTCCGAAAAATCATTGGAGGCAATACCGGACTGCAAGAGCGAATGGATGCGGTTTCGCATCGAACCATTAGCCAATACAAATCCGAAACCAAATTCGGCATTGTCTTCGAAAAGAGAATTGGCCCAAGCAGGTCCGCGACCTTGATCATTCTTGGTGTATGGAGTGGCGGGAGCCGATGCTCCGTAAATAGAAGAACACCCTGTAGCGTTGGCAATCATCATCCGATCGCCATAAAGCTGAGTAATGAGTTTAATGTAAGGAGTTTCGCCGCAGCCTGAACAAGCACCGGAAAATTCGAACAACGGTGTGGCAAACTGCGAATTTTTGACGTTAAGTTTTGTATCCACCAAATGAGCTTTGCTCGAAACATTTTTCACCATGAAATCCCAGTTTTTCTGGTTTTCGTATTGAGTTTGGATAGGAACCATTTCGAGAGCTTTCTTTCCTCTATTGCCGGGACAAACGTCGGCACAATTTCCACATCCCAAACAATCGAGCACATCCACCTGGATACGATAAGCCATTCCGCTGAACTGACGGCCTTGTGCCTTAAGCATTACAACGTCTTCTCCGAGCTGTTGTTGTTCATTCTGATCGAGTACAAACGGTCGGATGGTAGCATGCGGACACACATAAGCACACTGATTGCATTGGATGCAGTTTTCGGCATTCCAAAGGGGAACAGAAGTGGCAACTCCGCGTTTCTCATAAGCTGTAGTACCATTTTCCCAAGTGCCGTCTTCTCGTCCTGAAAATACAGAAACGGGAAGGTCGTATCCGCGCTGGGCGTTCATCGGACGAACAACTTTTTGTATAAATTCGGGGGCATCATCGTTCTGTTCATCGCCTACTACAATATCAGCCCACTCTTTCGGAATTTCGACCTCTTCGATTTCGCCACCACGATCAACGGCAGCATAATTCATTCTGATCACATCTTCACCCTTCTTCCCGTAGGACTTCACGATGAATTTCTTCATCTGTTCTACTGCTAATTCATAAGGAATAACGTTAGAAATCTTGAAGAAAGCGGATTGCAAAATTGTATTGGTTCTTCCTCCCAATCCAAGCTCCTCGGCAATGCTGGTAGCATTGATGATATAGAGTTTGATATTGTTTTGAGCGAAATATTTTTTCACTTTGTCGGGCAGATGATTCGGCACTTCTTCTTTCGGCCATAAAGAGTTGAGCAGGAATGTTCCATTCTTTTTCAAGCCTCTGGTAACGTCATATAAATAAAGATATGCCGGAACATGACATGCCACAAAATTGGGGGTATTCACCAAATAAGTTGATCGAATGGGTTTGTCGCCAAAACGAAGATGCGAGCAGGTGAATCCTCCCGATTTCTTGGAATCGTAAGCAAAATATGCTTGAACATATTTATTGGTATTATCTCCGATAATCTTGATCGAGTTTTTGTTAGCGCCAACCGTGCCATCCGATCCGAGTCCGTAAAATTTGGCTTCGTAAGTAGTTTCATCCATAGCCACCTCCTCTTTGACGGGAAGCGACTTAAAGGTTACATCATCTACGATACCGATCGTAAAATCGTTTTTTGGCATTTGCATTGTCAGATTTTCAAATACCGAAATGATTTGACTTGGCGTAGTATCTTTCGATGACAATCCGTAAACACCACCTACCACTACGGGGGCGTCGGGACGGCCGTAGTAACAATCTTTCACATCGAGATAAAGTGGCTGTCCGAGTGCGCCCGATTCTTTTGTACGATCGAGCACGGCGATTCGCTTCGCTGTTTTGGGAACTGCCGACAGAAATGCTTCAGCCTTGAAAGGACGATAGAGATGAACGGCTACCACGCCGACTTTTTCTCCTTTGGCACGCAAAAAATCGACCACTTCGCGAATTGTTTCGGTAACGGAGCCCATCGCAATAATCACCCGGTCGGCTTCGGGATCGCCGTAGTAATCGAACAATCCGTATTTGCGACCCGTAACCTCCGCCATTTTTTCGAGGTACTTTTCGACGATATCGGGCACTGCTTCGTAAAAAGGATTAGCAGCTTCCTTTGCCTGAAAATAAATATCATCGTTTTGAGCTGTTCCTCTGGTTACGGGCTTATCGGGGCCGAGTGCGCGATTACGAAAAGCAGCCAAGGCTTCCCGGTTTACAAGCGGGAGAATGTCTTCGTTGCTAAGGGCCTCAATCTTTTGAATTTCGTGCGAGGTGCGAAATCCATCAAAAAAGTGCACAAATGGAACTCGACTTTCGAGAGAAGCCAAATGAGCAACGGCAGCCAGATCCATCACCTCCTGCACCGAACCGGTGGCGAAGAGTGCAAAACCGGTAGGACGAACTGCCATCACATCCTGTTGGTCGCCAAAAATGGACAAGGCATGTGAAGCTATAGCTCGGGCTGAAACATGAAACACACACGGCAAAAGTTCACCGGCAATTTTGTACATATTCGGCAACATGAGCAATAGCCCTTGTGAAGCAGTGAAGGTGGTGGTTAGTGCCCCTGCCTGCAAAGCACCGTGAACAGCTCCGGCTGCACCGGCTTCGGATTGCATTTCCTGAACCAGTACCGGTTGTCCAAAAAGATTTTTACGACCGGCGGCAGACCATTCGTCCACATATTCGGCCATAGTTGAGGATGGCGTGATGGGATAAATGGCGGCAACTTCACTAAACATATATGCAATATGAGCGGCAGCCTGATTCCCGTCACAGGTCAAGTAAGTTTTTTCTTTAGCCATAGGATTAGTATGAAATATTTAAATAGTTTCGGATTATTATTTTCCGTTTGAAATAAGCCTCAAAATTAGCAACGAAATTACTATAAAATTGTGGATCAAGCAAAGAATATTATCTTTTTATAACTCTTAAGTCGAATTTTAGCGGAGATTTAAAGGTTTGTCGCCATGTTCAACGAACGGGGAAAACCGACTTTTTGTATGTTGAACTGCCCTATCGATTTTTTTTCTAAAATAATTAAGCAGCTCATTTCCTGTATTTTTACTGCAAATAGCATCCTCTGTCGGAAAAGCTTTTTCGTGCAGGTTGCTTTATTTTAGAGAATCGGGCAAATGATCGAAAGTATGAATAAACTTCATTCGAACCAAATACGACGGAAATACGACGGAAACATGGAACGAAGATTCACGAGACGATCGTCTGAAAAGCACAGAAAATTTCTTTTGGAACCGATTCAACCACTATGCAAGTTTTTTTATTTGTTAACTTATCCATATCGAGTTAAACCGATAACCTTTCTTTCGAATTTGAAGGACAATCAACACAGTCACCGTCGCCGGAACGAGGTTTCAGGAAATGTATAAAACTAAATTACACAGTTTGATGACGGGTCAATACGAAATTACTACTGACATATACACTCTCATATAATTCTTGTTCCATACGATAATGCGAGAAGAAAAATGATTAGATTCATATTGAAAAAAGGTTAAAAAATAATCTTTCTTTAATATTTGACGTTTTATACATGAAAACATTTACTGCTTTATTCCATTTTAATTGAAAACGAGAGTGTACGCAAAAATAAAACTTCGAGAGAGGAACGAATATGTCTTTTTTTAGATTTAATATCTAAGCTTATGAAATTAGTGATTATTGCAAACCGTTTACCCGTAAAAATCGAAGAAAAAAACAATTCATACAGTATCAAACGAAGTGAAGGCGGATTAGCCACCGGGCTGAGTTCATTGGATACGTCCATAGAAAAATTTTGGGTTGGGTGGCCGGGAATTTACGTGGACGACAAACGCCTCCAAAAACGAATAACCCGGAGGCTGCACGCTATGCATTTTCATCCTGTCTTTCTAAGTCAGGAGCAAATTGAAAAATACTATGAAGGATACAGCAACAGCATTTTGTGGCCACTCTGTCATTATTTTTTCGCCTATATCAAATACGGCTCATGCTTTTGGGAAGCATATAAGGAAGTCAATACGCTGTTTTGCGAAGAATCATTACCCTTCATCGATGAAAACGATATCGTTTGGATACAGGATTATCAATTGATGTTGCTCCCCAAAAAGATTCGAGACCACAAACCACAGGCAAATATCGGATATTTTCATCATATTCCGTTTCCATCATTCGAGCTATTCAGGGTACTCCCCGAAAGGAAAGAGTTGTTGGAAGGCTTACTTGGGGCTGACCTTATTGGTCTGCATACACACGACTACATGCGCCATTTTATCAGTTCGCTTTATCGGGTTCTCGATCTCAATTGCGATTTGGATGAAATAAAACTTCAGGACCGAACCGTACATGTGGATGCTTTTCCGATGGGAATCAACTACCAAAAATATCACGATGCGGCTCTGCTTCCGGCAGTGAAAAAAGAATCGGCCGAGCTGAAAAAGAAATTGGGCAATCAGACTATCATATTATCCGTAGATCGTTTGGATTATAGCAAAGGGATTCTCAACAGAATAAAAGGGTTTGCACAATTTTTGGAGAATCATCCCGAATATCGCGAAAAAATTTCGCTGGCCATGATCGTTACACCTTCGCGCGACAATGTAGAGAGATATGCCGATCTGAAAACACGTATCGATCAAACAATCGGGCAGGTCAACGGCAAGTATGCCACCGTGGGATGGACACCTATCCATTATTACTATCGAAGCTTCGATTTCGAAGGCCTCTCGGCCATGTATGATGTTGCAGATATAGCGCTGGTTACGCCTCTTCGCGACGGGATGAATCTGGTGGCAAAGGAATATCTCGCATCGAAACGAGAAAAACCGGGCGTGCTGATACTGAGCGAAATGGCAGGTGCAGCTATCGAACTTACCGATGCGATTATCATCAATCCGATGGATGCCAATGAAATAGAGAATGCCATTTTGCAGGCCATCACAATGAGTGAAAATGAAAAAAAAGAACGCTTATGGAGAATGCAAAAAACAATTTCCAATCAAACCGTTCAGAAATGGGCTAACGATTTTGTCAAGGAATTATCCTATATCAAAAAACAAAACGAAGAAATTTATCAGAAAATCATCGATAAGAAACAATTGGCACAGATCAAACGACAATACGACAGATCGTCACACAGGCTGCTCGTACTCGATTATGACGGAACACTTGCGCCTTTTTATAAAAAGCCGGAAGAAGCGGCTCCTTCACCGATATTGCTTTCGTTACTTGAGAAAATGGCCAAAGATCCGGCTAACCACGTGGTGATCAACAGTGGACGAAGCAGTGAGATGTTAGAAAAATGGTTTGGTGATTTGCCGATAGATCTTTCGGCGGAACATAGTGCACTGTATAAGGAAAATGGCGAGTGGCACGAAAATTTAAAAAAAATCGAGCAATGGGATTCCGAAATATTGGACATCATACAACGCACGATAGAAAAAACTCCCAATTCGTGGTTAGAAATAAAAAATACAGCTCTTGTGTGGCACTATCGCAAGGTCGATACATGGTTGGCCAATTTGCGCGAAGAACAATTGGTGAGGGCGCTAATAGAGCCCTGCACAAGGCTGAATCTACAAATTGTTCCGGGTAATAAAATATTGGAAATAAAGCCATCGGCATTCAATAAAGGCACCGAAATAAAGCGGCGCATGCAGAAAGAAAAATTTGACTTCGTGATGGCAATTGGCGACGACACCACCGATGAAGATATGTTTCGCGCAATCCCGAGCGACGGGATCAGTATAAAAGTAGGAGATTTTTCGCCCATCGCCAAATACCGAATATCGCTACAATCCAAAGTAATTCCTTTTTTGACAAAACTCATCTCTTAATTTTTTCAGCAATATAATTCAGCAATATAATTCAGCAATATAATATGGAATGGTTTGATCAACTTTTTGAGCGTTATCCATCGAGTAGATACTTAGTTCTGTTCATAACATTTGCTGTGATATTCCTCATTCTTGTATTTCTTTTGAATGCCTTATCAAAAAAACTACAGAAACGGGCACAAAAGACAAAAAGTCCGATAGACGACATCATCATTCGAATGTTTCGGTTGCCGGTGCTATGACTGATCTTCTCGACCTTGTTAAGTACATTCAGCACCTATCTGAAGGACGACGCCCAAATATTCGAGACATTGCAGAAAATAAGCCAGATACTCTTAATTTTGATGCAAAGATATACCTCAAGCCACAATCCCCCGAAAAAGAGATTATGGCCTGATAAATTTCGATACAACTTTTTCTTCGGAGAATAATATTGCCGCATTGATAAATGCCAAATGAGAATAGGCTTGAGGGAAATTACCCAGTAAACGACCCGTTTCGAAATCAAAATCTTCGCTATACAATCCCACATGATTGGCATAGGCCACAATGGAATCAAACATGCGACGTGACTCTTCCTTCTCGCCAATAGCATAAAGAGCCTGTATCATCCAAAAATTGCACACGGTGAACGAAGAGGAAGGATGACCAAAATCGTCAGCCGATTTATACCTGTACATCAATCCTTTATATTGCAGATGTTGACGAATAGATTTGACCGTCTTGACAAACCTCTCGTCATTGGCATCGATAAACCCATAATAGTGCATCAGCAAAAGTGAAGAATCGTAATCATTGTTTTCGTAGGCCTGCGAAAAACATTGTATCTCCTCCTTCCATCCTTTTTCGAAAATATCGGCTTTAATTTTCTCACTCTCGGTTTTCCAAAGCTCGGCATAACTGTTTTTATGAAGTAGTTCGGCGATAGCCGTAGCCCGATCCATGGCCACCCAGCTCATCACTTTCGAAAAAACAAAATTCAATTTTCGTGTGCGAAACTCCCAAATACTGTGATCGGGCATCTGCCATGTTTGCGAAACCGAACGAGCAATAAATCTCACAATCTCCCACATTTCCTCAATCTCATCCAGCGTACCGGGAAAATAAAGGTAATATTTATAGATAACATCCAGTAAATATCCCGGCGAATCGTTTTGAATTTGTGTAAAAGCGGCGTTACCGATTCTTACGGGATAAGAATTTTCGTAGCCCGACAAGTGAGTAAGCTCGACCTCCGTCAACTCTCTTTCGCCCCTGATACCATACATTATTTGGAAAACATCATCGCGCGAACGCAGCAAGTTTTTCACAAACCCGATAAAGCGCTCGGCAACATTTTTATGCCCCATGTACACAAGGGAGCTGATAGACATAGAGGCATCGCGCAACCAGCAGAAACGATAATCCCAATTGCGACACTCGCCGATAGATTCGGGCAAACTGGTAGTAAGCGCGGCAATCATTGCACCTGTGGAATCGTACGACATCAATTTGATAACCAGCAGGCTTCGGTTGATCATATCTTCGTATTCGAGAAATTTTCGCGAACGATTGGTCCAGTTGAGCCAATAAACTTTGGTTCGTTCATAATCAAGATGAATTCTTTCTAAATCAATCGGGATAAGTTTTTGAGTGTATGAAAGCAAAAAAAATTCGTCGGAGGACAAGCGAAATTCCTCACCATTGAGTATGGTATCGAAATCGACACTGCTGTACAAATAAATTTCGTTTCGGTCGTTCACTACCGAAGTGGTTTTGATATAGTCCCTGTATTTTTCATGAACAACGGACTCGGCAGCGTAATTCATTTTGGGATCGTAGCGAACCGATAAGCGTGGTTTTCCTCTTATAACTCTGAGGTAGCGATGAATTTCGGGAGGCAAATAATATCTTTGTTCGATGGTGCGATAGCGGGGCATATAATCGTAAACCACGAATGCCCCTTCTTTCGACTCGAACCATGTGGATAAGATATTTGTATTCTTGAAATATTTTTGAGAGATCGCGTAATCGGACGAAACTTCAAAAGAAAAACTACCCCCTTTGTTTTCATCCAGTAATTTGGAAAAAACGGAAGGAGAATCAAAATCGGGAAGGCAAAACCAATCGATGCTGCCTTCCTTCGAAATAAGTGCGGCAGTGCGGCAGTTGCCTATGACACCGTAATCCAAGTTATTCATCGCCATAATCTTCATTTTTTTGATATACAAAGATAACGATTTAGGGCATGATATCGCTTTAGGGCCTTAAAAAAGGAAGGGACTATATTCGAACAATTTACACATTTAAGCAAGCAAAACTAACGTTGGGTAAGTTCTCCACGAAGCGATACAGGCATAAGGCGAGTAACTTCGTCGGGCGTTTTGCCCGCACCAAACAAAAACATCAGTTTTGCGAGGGCAGCCTCGGTGGTCATGTCGAAACCACTTACGACTCCTGCCTTTTGTAGTTTCTGCCCATTTTCGTAACGATGCATTTCCACCGATCCATACAAGCATTGCGTGACATTTACCACAACAATTCCTCGATCAACTGCCTCATGCAACAAATCGATAAACCACTTCGCACTTGGCGAATTACCCGAGCCATAAGTTTCGAGAACAACCCCTTTCAACCCCGGTACAGACAAATGAGCATGTACCACTTCGGGAGTAATACCCGGAAAAAGTTTCAACACAGAAACATGATGATCGAGAGCGTAGTTGAATGTGGCAGAACTACTATAATCGGGCTGAAGAATGAATTTGTATTCATAGCGAATATCCACTCCAACCTCTGCCAAATAAGGATAATTCGGACTATTGAAAGCACTGAAATCATCAGCACTAACCTTCATCGTCCGATTGCCCCGCATCAACAAATTTTGCATATAAATACACAACTCAGGGACCATGGGATTGCCGTCCGGATCTTTGTCGGCGGCGATTTCGAGTGCAGTAATCAGATTTTCTTTTCCATCCGAGCGATATTTTCCGATAGGTAATTGCGATCCGGTAAAAATAACCGGCTTGGTAAGATTTTCCAACATGAAGCTCAATGCCGAAGCGGTATATGCCATTGTATCCGTTCCGTGCAGAATAACGAAACCATCGTATCCATCGTAATTATCCTCGATTATTCCGGCCATTTCCTGCCATTTTGCCGGCGAAACGTCGGACGAATCGATGGGAGGATCGAACAAATAGGTATCGACGCTGAAATTTAATCTTTGAATTTCCGGCACATTCGAGCCCAAATGACTGAAGTTGAACGGTTCGAGCGCACCGGTTTCAGGATTCTCAACCATGCCGATGGTTCCCCCGGTATAAATGAGCAATACTTTAGCATTAATATCGGTCATAACAGTATTATTTAGTACAAAAGTAACAAAAAATAAGACGCAAAAACACAATACAAGAAAATAATCTCAACGTAACACATTGTGCTAAAACAGATTATAATATTTTTCTACAGATCAAACCAATTATGAATTAATTTGTTTAATAGATAGAATAATTCAAAACAAAAAGTATCAAAATGACATTACATTCTATCAAAACTGTATGGAAAGAAAATAATATTTTCGAGACCGATGTGGATGGACACAACATCGTAATAGACTTAGCCAAAGAAGAAGGAGGCAATGATGCCGGGCCTCGTCCGAAAAAACTACTTTTGGTTGCTGCGGCTGGTTGTACGGGCCTCGATGTAATCGAAATTGTTCAAAAAATGCGATTGAAGGTTACCAACTTCGACATCAGAATTGAGGCCGAAGTAAGCGATGAGCATCCCAAACAATACACATCGATAAAAGTAATTTACGAATTTGAAGGCGAAAACCTTCCGATAGAGAAACTCGAAAGAGCATGCAAAATTTCTTTCGACCAATATTGCGGTGTACTGGCGATGTACAAAAAAGCTGTTCCCGTAACTTACGAGGTGCGGGTTTTATAGAACATTTTTTTTTGCACATTCCATGTAAAAGAGGCTGCGTGAGCTCACGCAGCCTCTTTTTTTTAATTCACATTTACGGGTATCGCGTCAATATTTGAAAATCTTCCCGCCCGACATAACTTGTTTGGTCGTTTCGTCGAAAGTAGCACGCTGCCCGGTTCGCAAAGCAGCCGTAACCATGATATCGGCGATGGAATGGCTATAGCCGGCTTCCACGGGTGCATTCGTCTTAAGATTGTTGGCGCGTACGCAATCCATCCAATTTTTCATATGCGCATTGGTTAAAGGATCCGACCCTGTGTTCGAACCCGTTTCCACCTTTATTTGCGGCAGTTCGAAAGGTTCGAGTAAAAATGGTTTCATTCCCATCTCGGCCGCATAACGCTCTGTCAGTCCACCTTCGCT
>Ga0255346_1003113_pt1 | contig 19998 bp, 18 predicted proteins | sample wastewater_treat_FD_194410 | JGI IMG/M metagenome (GOLD analysis project Ga0255346, IMG submission 194410) | Wastewater microbial communities from Lulu Island WWTP, Vancouver, Canada - plant22 | ecosystem: Engineered > WWTP > Wastewater > Unclassified | place: Canada: Vancouver, British Columbia... | reverse complement strand
AGTCTATGCAAACAAGAAAAAACGGCTAGAGTTGGCATCAAAATTAAACGGAAGCGCGCAGGGTGGGACAATGACTACCTGCTCACCCTGCTCAATGTCGGATAATTTCGTGCGATTGCCCTGTGGGAACTTCGCATCCAAGGGAACCTGCCCCCTACAAAGAATTGGTTTTGATCACCACCAGGGTAATGTCATCTTGTTGGGGCACCGTCCCGCGAAATTCTGCCAGGGCTTCGATGATGTGTTCCACGATAGCCGGGGCTGCGGCGGTATGATGCCAGCGGATGATGTCGCGCAGCCGGTCTTTCCCATATCGCTCACCCTGGGCGTTTTCGGCTTCCCAGATGCCGTCGGTGCCGATGACGATGATCTGGCCCTCAGCCCAGTTGTCATATTCATGTTCGTGAAAAGAGAGACTGTCCTCGACCCCCAGGGCAACGCCGTTCCCGCGCAGTTCGCTGAAGGTGTCGGTAGCGGCATCGTAGACGATGGCCGGATCGTGGCCCGCCCGAACCCACCGGATGGTTCGGTTATGGCGGTCGGCGAGCATGAAAAAGAGAGTCATGAAGCTGGCCGTCTGGGCTGTATCAAGGCAGAGCAGCCGATTGACATCGGTGATGACCTCGGCGAGGCTGCCCGGTTGCGTAACCCGGCTTCTGAGCAGTGAGCGGACAGTGGCCATGATCAGGGCCGCGCCGATCCCATGCCCGGCGACATCCCCCACCACCACTCCGAGGTGCCCCGCCAGTTCGAAGAACTGGAGGAAATCAAAATAGTCTCCTCCTGTTTCGTCGCAGTAGAGGCTCTTCCCGGCAAGGTCGAGGCCGGCGATTTGGGGAGCTTCCTGCGGCAGGAGGCTCTGCTGCACTTCCATAGCCAGGTCCAGAGCTTCTTTGAGCCGAATTCGTTCCTCAAGCTGAATGGCCATGGTGTTGAAACTTTCCGTCAGTTGTCCCACCTCATCGCGGGTGGTCACCGGCAGCAGCGGCAGAGGCGAGCCACGGGCGATCTGTTCGGCGGCTCCGGCAACAGCCTTGATGGCTCGCACCGTGCGCCCCGTTACCCATCTCATCAAGACGAGGATTAAGATGAGGCAGAGCAGGCCGCCCACTGCATAGTAGTTGCGGAAGTGAATGATGGGAGCGAGGATCTCTGGGCCGGGGGCGATTATGACCAGCGTCCAGGGTGCCTCATGCAGTCGGTAAAACCCGCTCACCGCATCAGGGGGAAAACCTATGCCGAGCAGGGTGCCGAAGGGCTTCTGCTGGAGTGCCGCCAGGGTTGCCAGTTCCAGCGGGTCCCCACCATCTCCGAGCCGTTTGTGCTCGCCGGGGGAAGCACAGATGAGCACGGAACCCGTCTCATCCACCAGAAAAACCCGATGCTCCTGCCACCATCGAGAGGCTTTAATGTCGGCAACCAGGTAGTCGAAGCTGATCGCTATTTCGAGCCTGCCGAGCATACGGCCATCCCCGGCGGTGAGGTTCGAGAGCAGAGAAACGGTTTCATGTTCCACCACCGCGTCGTATTGAGGAGACGTGATCTCGATGGGTACCGATCTTCCGGAGTGCCTGCCGCTTCTTCGAGCATCCCAGCCCATCCGGCGATGGGCATGATCCGGATGCAACCCCGGTGCCCCGGGAATGGGAGCGGTCGCCCCTTCGTCCAGCCAGGTGAGATCGACCCGCATCACCCCCTCGATCATTTTGAGGCGTTCGACAAGGCGTTCCTGGAGGCTGTCGGCGTACGCTTCACCCATAGCATAAAGGTACATCTGAAGCCATTCTTTGGGACGCAGCAAGCGCATGTCGACGGAATGCGCGGCCCGCCCCAATCTGAGCACAACGACTTCTTGCCATTGCGCGATGAGGCTGTTTCTGGCATAGAAAAAACCTGCGGCGATCATGACAAAGAGCAGGCATCCCACGGGGAGCAGCAGAAAGAGCGCCAGGCGCTGTTGCAGGCTGGAGAGGCGAATCATCTTGAGACTCCAGGCTTTCTCCGGTTGACTCCAACCCGTCAACCAGCTATGTAACGGGGGCGCCGTCGAAATTGGCCATTTCCTGACGGGCTTTGATTCGGTGGAGCCGCTGTGGCTGCCCCGAGGCGTGCCGACGCCGGGAAGATGCCGACAATGAAGACCAAGTACTACGCCACAGAGATTATTGACCATTATTTCTGGCATGGGCGTCTCGCCCGTGAATCTCACAGGCTAGAAGCCTGTGCCACGTTATGAGCGGCTGGACACTCATTCTTGGGACGTGGTACTAAGCTGGGTCATTCTAAGACAACGGGTGGGAACAAATCAAGATGAAGCGAAAGTGTATTGAAGTCAGATGGCATGGACGGGGTGGGCAGGGGGCTGTTACCGCCGCAAATATCCTGGCAGAAGCGGCCTACTATGAGGGCTACAAAGGGGTCACGGCTGCGCCGTTTTTCGGGGCGGAACGTCGGGGAGCACCGGTTATCGCGTCCAACCGCTTCGGCTGGGAACCCATCAAGACCTTCTCCCTGGTGAACCACCCCGATGTCGTGGTGGTCCTGGATGAGACCCTCCTGAAGGTGGTCAATGTGGCCGCCGGGGTGCGCCCGGACGGGATTGTCATCATCAATACCACCAAACCGCCTGATGCCATCGAGCTCGGGACAGCCATCAATATTGCCACCACCAACGCCACCGGGTGGGCGAAAGAAGCAGACCTGATCGTGGCCGGAGCGGTGCTGTTCAATACCACCATTCTCGGCGGGTTTGCCCGAGCCACCGGCCTCATCACCATGGAAAGCATCGAACAAGCCCTGCGCCATCATTTCCATGGTCCTGCGGCCGATAAGAACGTTCACGGGGCACGACTCGCCTTCGACGGGACGATCAATCTCAACGAATGCCAGCTGGCGTGTGCCTGATCGGATATCGGATATCGGAGGGCGGATGTGGGATGCGGGCAGGGCGATGAAGGGAGCCAGCGGCTCTCCTTGATCATCTTGTGGTAATGATCGTAAACGAATGCAAAGCATTGCGGGGTGAGTGGCGGCGCGGCGGTCTGCGCCGAAACCCATTGACCCGGCGGACCATCATTCTGGAAGGAAACCATGGCAGACCCTAAAAAATTGGACCCCTTCACCCACGCTCATTCCCGTTTGTGCAAGGGAGAAGGGGGCAGGACCGGAGACTGGCGGACCTTTCGACCTGTGATCGATCACACCAAATGCACACCGAGCAGGAACAAGCGTCCATCATGCTACATCTGCTGGCTCTATTGTCCGGATGCGGTGGTCAAGCGCACCATTCCCGTCGAAATTGACCTCGAGTACTGCAAGGGCTGTGGGATTTGCGCCGAAGAATGCCCCACCAAGGCGATTCGCATGGTCGAAGAAATCAAGGAGTGAAGGGTGAGGGGTGAGGGGTGGGTTGTCCACCTGCTTCTCCTTACTCTTCAAGTCTCACCCCTTAGGAACCGTCCAAAAACAAATGTCACGGTTAACAGGAGCGTAGGGTGGGTTGTGCCCACATGCTGACCCATCGGTGGGCGCAGCCCACTACAAAGCCGCATGGTTGTTTTCGGACGGTCACTTACCGCCTCATCTCCTGCAAAAGCGTTCCTTCTCGCTGTAGATGCAGCCGCAGTATTGCTGACGATATAACCCCTGTTTTCTAGCTTTCTCCTGGCCCAGTTTCCACCCTTCGCGAAAGTCCTCGTAATGGAATGGAATGCCATGCCTCCTGGATGCCTCCCGGGCCAGGGCGCTGATCAGGTCATGCTTTTGCTGCCTGCTGTACAGCAGGGTGGAGGTGAAGGCGTCGAACCGGCTCTTTTTCGCCAGCCGGGCGGTGGCCTCGAGACGCCGTGCGTAGCAGTAGAGACACCGTTCATGCTCGCGGAATGCCACCTGCCTGAGGAACTCCTCCAGTTCATAGTCTCGCCGGATGATCAGTTGCAGTCCTTCCCGCCCGGCAAAGGCCTCGAGGGTGCTGAGGCGCCTTTCAAATTCCTGATAGGGCTGGATGTGGGGATTGTAAAAGAAACCGTGAACCTGCCGGCCCGTGTCGCGCAGCTTGCTGAGCGGGTAAATGGTGCACGGTGCGCAACAGATGTGCAGAAGGATCTTCGTCAAGGTCTATTGTCCCCGTGTAATTCGGCTGGTTTTCAACTGCAGCTCGATTCTGCCGGCTTGCGTTACCAAGTTGGAGCCTGCGAGCGAGCAAACTTCGAACCTCTCACGCCTCACGCCTCACGCCTAACCCCTCACCCCTCACCCCTAATGCCTCACGCCTGACTCCTAACTCCTCACCCCTAACGTCTGCAGCAGGCGATGCGGCAACTCATCGAAGCTGCCGTTGCTCATGCACACTACCAGATCGCCGGCGCGGCAGTGGCGGTCCAGGAAGCCCACCAGCTCCTCCGTGGTCTCGAAGAAATGGGCCGCTTTCCCCTGCTTTTTTAGATCCGTCACCAACCGATCGGCATCCAGCCGCTCGGAGGCGGGAATGGCTTCCAGGCCGGGCGGCTGTTTGATGCAGACGACGTCGGCGGCATCAAACGAGGCGGCGTAAGCCTCCTGAAAAACGGCGCGGCGGCTCGAGTTGGTGCGCGGCTCGAAAGCCGCGAGCAACCGTCGTTCGGGATAAAAACGACGGAGGGCGGCGAGGGTTTCCTGGACAGCCGTCGGGTGATGCGCAAAGTCGTCCAGAATGAGCACCCCGCCGGCTTCACCCACCAGGTCCTGCCTTCGCCTTACGCCCTGGAAAGTGAGGAGACCTTCCTGGAACTGGGCTGGCGTCAGGCCCGCCTGCGCGGCCACGGCGCGTGCTGCCAGGGTGTTGAGCAGGTTGTGGCGACCGGGCAATTTGGAACAGATCCGCTCGACGCGGTCGGACAGGGGATTGCGGCAGGTGAAGCGAACCTCTCCAGCCGTGTATTCCGCCTCCAGAAGGCGCCAGTCGGCATCCGGCGAGGCGCCGTAGGTCGTGACCCGGCCCCGGCAGTGGCGGCTCAGGGCGCGGCAGGTCGAATCATCGCCGTTGACCACGAGGGAACCATCGTCGGGGATGATCTTCACGAACTCGGCAAAGGCGTTAACGACGGCTTCGAAGTCGCGGAAGATATCCGCGTGATCGTATTCGACACTCGTGATCAGACCCACCTTCGGCTGGTAGTGCAGAAACTTCGGCCCCTTGTCGAAGAAGGCCGTATCGTATTCGTCGCCTTCAATGACCATGCAGCGTCCGCGGCCGAGATGATAGCTGGCCCCCCAGTTCTTCATGAACGCACCAATGAAGGCGCTGGGGTCCAGGCCGGCATGATGCAGAATCCAGGCGAGCAGGGAGGAAGTGGTGCTCTTGCCGTGGGTGCCGGTGACGACAAGGCTGTCGTGATTCCCGAGAAAGAACCGGGCCAGTGCCTGCGGCATGGAAAGATACGGCGTCCCGTTCCGGAGAACGGCCTGGGCTTCAGGATTATCCCGGCGGATGACATTGCCGACGATGACCAGGTCGGGAGCAAAGCGTACCAGATTGTCGGCACTGTACCCGCGGCATACCGGAATGGCGAGGGTTTCGAGGTGAGTGCTCATGGGGGGGTAGAGGTTCTGGTCCGATCCCACTACCCGATAGCCTTTTTCCCTGAGCATCGAAGCCAGGGTGCCCATGGCAATCCCACCGATCCCCATCATGTAAATGGTGCTACAATTTTTCTCGGCCATGAAAGGTTTCCATCACCAGGTTGTGCAGTAACGGTCGAAAGTGCTTCAATCGCTCGTTGTCCCGCGTCGGATGAACGCGGTTGGTCAGGAGTATTACCAGAATCTGCCGGTCGAGATCAAACCAGAAGGAGGTACCCGTAAACCCGAGATGGCCGATGCTGTGGGGCGAAAAGTAGTCCCCGGCGCTCGAGTGCTGAGGGCTGGGGCTGTCAAATCCCAGCAGCCAGGTGCTCGCGGGCACGCCGCCATCGGGTCGGGTCCAAAATTCACGCACGATTTTGGAGGGCCAGGATGGGTCTACCACCCGTCCTGAGTAGATGTCCCAGAGAAACATGAGTAGTCGATAGACCCCGTGGGCGGTGCCGAAAAGGCCGGCATGCGGTGCGACTCCCCCCAGACAGTAGGCATGTTCGTCGTGGACTTCCCCGATCAGCAGGCGTTGGCGCCAGGGACAGACTTCGGTGGCAACGAAGACCCTGCCGGCAGCAGGCCCCTTTCTGGGAGAGAGCGTCGGCTCCGGGGGGACCCTCAGGGGACGAAAGCTAAGAGTAGCGAGAGGGGACCACTCGTGATGATTCCGAGCTGTGGACCGGGACCGTCTGCCAGACGACCACTGACTCAGGTCCAGGTGCAGGGGGGCAAACAGAAATTGGGTGGCAAGCTCCCCTAAGGGTTTTTCGTAAGCGTTTTCAAGAAAGATGGGCAGCAGCATGAATCCCAGATCACTGTAACAGGAAACTGTTCCCGGTGGCGAGTCGAGCGGGGTCGTGGCAATCATGAAATTCAGGGTACTTTTGCGACTGTCCGGTTCTTTAACGATGAGTGCGGGAAAGAACGGCCGGTAGGCAGGTAGGCCCGAGGAATGGTTGAGCAGGTGACGAACGGTGATGGCGGCCTTCTCGGCACCCATGAGCGGTTTGGGAAAACATCTCAGCAGCGTGGTGTTGAGAGTGAACTTGCCTTCGGCAATGGCACGCATGCAGAGCGGTGCCGTAACCAGGGGTTTGGTGAGCGATGCCAGGTCGAACAGGGTGTGACTGTCAATAAGGCGGCCCCGGCGGCTGGTGCGCCCCCAGGTTTGGTGGAACAGGATGGAGTGGGGTTTGGCGACCAGCAGGCTCGCTCCGGAAAAGGTCTTTTCGGCCAGGGCGCGGGTAACCAGCTGATCGAGGGCGAATAGGAAGGACTCGGAGGCGAACGGCGGCTGGCAGACCAGGGGCGGCAAGAGGAAGCTCCTAGCGGGTGAATTCGGCACTGCTGCGGGCCTCGAGACTGACAAAGGGATTGTGCTCAATCTTCAAGGTTCCTTCAAAGGTGTTGAGCGTGAAGCGGCTTCCCAGCGGCACAACCTCGTTCGGGGAGCCGTGGCCGAAGGGGAGACCGGCAACCACCGGGAATGCGAAGGATCGCACTTGATCGAGCACCATTTCACCGACTCGGCGGGGATCACCGCATTCCTGGAAATGACCGAGCACCAGCCCTGCAATTCGATCCGGCACCCCGGCAAGGTTGAGCTGGGTCAGCAGCCGATCCAGACGATAGGGAGCTTCGCCCCGATCTTCGAGCAAGAGCAGCGCGCCCGTTAAATCGGGGAAATAGGGAGTGCCCAGCAGGTGACAGAGGCAGGTGAGGTTGCCGCCGATAAGGGGGCCGGCAGCCAATCCGGGCTTCAGTACCTGCCGCTCATCGAGGTTCCACGAAAACTCCTGCCGGCCTGACAGGGCCAGCAGCAATTCCTCAATGCCCTCGGGCCGATTGCCCAGGTCGACGAAGTTCGGCCCGTGAAAGGTGGTCCAGCCCAATAGGTGGCGGAAGGCCAGGTGCAGGAAGGTGACATCGCTGTAGCCGAGAAAAATCCTGGGACTGCGCCGCAGGGTGGCGAAGGGCAGCCAGGGCAGGAGCCTGCTGCTGCCGTAGCCGCCCCGGATGCAGACAATGGCGGCGACCTCCGGCGCTTTGACGGCATGAATCAGATCCGTCGCCCGCTCCGCTTCCGTGCCCGCAAGAAAACCCCGTTCGTGGAGGATGTGTTTGCCGGGGGCCAGCCGGTATCCCAGGTCTTCGAAGGTGCGGCACGCTTGTTCAAAGGCAGCCTTCGGAAAAGGGCTCGACGGAGCCACGAGGGCGATGGTGTCACCCGGTTGTAGAGGGTTTATCATGGGTTCTACGATTCCGTTCGAAGATGATCCGGAGTCCCTTGAGGGTCAGGAATTCATCCACCAGGTCGATCACCGTGCATTCGCTGGCGATGAGCGGCGCCAGACCGCCGGTGGCGATCACCTTGAGATCGGTTCCCACCTCCCGCTTCATCCGCGAAATGATTCCCTCCACCAGCCCTGCGTACCCGAAAACGATCCCGGCGTTCATGGAGGCGATGGTGTTCTTGGCCAGAATGGAGGTCGGGCGGGCGAAGATTTCCACGCGGGGGAGTTTGGAGGCCTTGTGAAAGAGTGCCTCGCAGGAGATCATGATCCCCGGGCTGATCACTCCGCCCTGGTATTCGCCCTGGGCGGAAATGTAATCGAAGGTCGTGGCGGTCCCGAAATCCACGACAATGGTCGCTTCCCTGAAAATGTCATACGCCGCCACCGCGTTCACCACGCGATCGGCCCCGACCTCCTTGGGATTGTCGTAGAAGATCGGCATCCCCGTGCGAATGCCCGGGCCGACCACCAGCGGGGCGACGTTGAAATACTTCCGGCAAAACCGTTCCACCACATGAAGCACCGGGGGCACCACGCAGGAGATGATCACCTGCTTCACGTCCTCCATGCGGCTTGAGGAGGTCCGGAAGAGGCTGCGGATGATGATCCCGTATTCATCGATGGTGCCGTCAACCTCGGTTCTGATGCGCCAGTCATGGACGAGTTCCTCGCCCAGGAAGAGCCCCATAACGGTATTAGTGTTGCCGATATCCATGGCGAGGAGCACGCCCTATCCCCTTTTCTCAAAAAAGCAACGCAACCCTGCAGCTATGCTCGAAAATCACCCGCCGGTCAGGCTTCCATCAGGTCTTTTCTTCGTGTTTCTTCGTGTGACTTCGTGGATGAAAAAGAACCTGGACCACTCCTTATCCCGGTTCCCGGATGGCATCGGCCATGAGGGCGACCTCCCGATGCAACGCCACCTCGTGGGTGCGAAGGAGGTGCACGCCAGCGGCGATGGCGAAACTGTGTGCCACGGCGGTACCGATTTCCCGCTCGGTCACCGGCCGCTCGAGGACGGCGCCGATAAAGCGCTTCCGGGAAGCCCCGAGCAGGAGCGGCCGGTCGAGGCAGTGAAGCTGTTCGAGGCTGCGCACGAGCAGCAGATTATGGCGAAGACTCTTGCCAAAACCAATGCCGGGATCGACCATGATTTGGCTGCGGGCGACCCCGTGATCGGTGGCGAACCGGATCCGTTCCTCGAGAAAGGCGATGATTTCAGAGAAAAGCGAGGCATACAGAGGGTTTTCCTGCATGGTACGGGGGGTGCCCTGCATGTGCATGAGAATGAGGGGAGCGCCCGAGTCGGCAGCGATTTGGACCATGCGCTCGTCAAAGCGGAGGGCGCTGATATCGTTGATGAGGTCGGCGCCGGCGGTGAGCGCCTGTCTGGCCACTTCCGCCTTGGTGGTATCGATGGAGAGGGGAATGTCACTCTCCCTACGGATGGCCTCGATGACCGGCAGGACCCGTTCGAGCTCAACCCCCACCGACACCGGCTCAGCCCCCGGCCGGGTCGATTCGCCGCCGATATCGAGCAGCTCCGCTCCTTCCGCAATCATCTCCAAAGCCCGCTGGATGGCTCTTTCCCGGTCGAAGAAGGCACCGGCATCGGAAAAGGAATCCGGCGTGACGTTGAGGATGCCCATGATGAGGGTGCGCCTGCCAAGTTCGAGGGCTCGCGACTTGAGGGCAAGGGTGAAGAGGGGGCGGGGAAGAACGGCCATCACGGGGATTCCTGCTGCTGGCCGCCGGCGATCGGGGTCTTCGACTTCCTGGACTTCTGGACCTTGTCCAGAACCTCGGGTTTGTTGTCGGCAATGAGCTGGTCGAGATCTTTGAGATCGAGCGTTTCCTTTTCCAGGAGCGCCTGGGCAAGGAGCTTGAGAAGATCGAGGTGCTCGGTCAGAAGGGCTTTGGCTCGCTGGAAATTCCCTTCGACGATGCTGCGGACTTCTCTGTCGATATGGATCGCCGTCTGTTCACTGTAGTCGCGGTGCTGCATGATATCGCGTCCGAGGAAGACCTGCTCGTCTCTCCTGCCGAAGTTGAGCGGCCCCAGTTCCTCGCTCATGCCCCATTCGCAGACCATCCGGCGGGCAAGGTGGGTGGCCCGCTCAATATCATTGGAAGCACCGGTGGTGTATTGCTGAAAGACGATTTCTTCGGCCACCCGGCCCCCCATCAGGATGGCGATGCTGTCGGAAAGGTAGTCTTTGGAGTAGGTGTGGCGGTCGTCTTCGGGCAGCTGCTGGGTCAGGCCGAGCGCGCGCCCGCGGGGAATGATGGTGACCTTGTGCAGGGGATCGGCGCCGGGCAGCAGGCGTGCCACCAGCGCATGGCCGGCCTCGTGATAGGCAGTGCTCCGCTTCTCCTCGTCGCTGAGGATCATGCTCTTGCGTTCGAGCCCCATCATGACCTTATCCTTGGCCGATTCAAAATCCGACATGTCAATGAATTCCTTGTTCCGACGAGCGGCAAGAAGGGCGGCTTCGTTGACCAGGTTTTCGAGATCGGCCCCGGAGAAGCCCGGCGTGCCCTTCGCCAACGTCTGAACGTCGACGTCGGGGGCCAGTGGTTTCTTGCGAACATGAACCTTCAGGATGCCGTCCCGCCCGCGAATATCGGGCACCGGCACCACCACCTGCCGGTCGAAGCGACCGGGACGCAGCAGCGCGGGATCGAGGACGTCCGGGCGGTTGGTGGCGGCGATGAGGATCACGCCCTCATTGGATTCAAAGCCGTCCATTTCCACCAGGAGTTGATTGAGGGTTTGTTCCCGTTCATCATGGCCCCCACCGAGACCGGCGCCGCGATGACGCCCCACCGCATCGATTTCGTCGATGAAGATGATGCACGGCGCGTTCTTCTTGCCTTGCAGGAACAGATCCCGCACCCGGGAAGCGCCGACCCCCACAAACATCTCCACGAAATCCGAGCCGCTGATGGTAAAGAAAGGCACGCCGGCTTCACCGGCGATAGCTTTGGCAAGGAGGGTCTTCCCGGTCCCCGGGGCGCCCACCAGCAGGACTCCCTTGGGAATGCGCCCGCCGAGACGGGTGAATTTCTTGGGGTCCTTGAGAAACTCGACAATCTCCGCGAGCTCTTCTTTGGCTTCATCCACCCCTGCCACATCCTCAAACATCACCTTCCGGGCGGTTTCGTTGAGCAGGCGGGCGCGGCTCTTGCCAAAGCTCATGGCCTTGCCTCCCCCGGCCTGCATCTGGCGCATGAAAAAGATCCACACCCCGATGAGGAGGAGCATGGGAAACCAGCTGACGAGAATGTTCATATACCAGGGGGTTTCGTCCTCCGGCTTGGCCTGAATCTCAACCCCACGCTCCCGCAGGGTGCGGATCAGGTCAGGGTCGGACGGTGCATAAGTACGAAACATTCTGCCATCGTTGTAGTGTCCCGAGACGCGTTCGCCCTGAACGATCACCTGGGAAATATCACCCTTCTGGACTGACGCCAGAAAGTGGCTGTAAGTAACGTCATGACTCGATTGCTGGGGCTGATGGAACATATTGAACAGAAGAATCACCATGAGGCTGATGACCAGCCACAGGGCAAGGTTTTTATAAAAGGGACTCAAACGGGAAGCCTCCTTGATCCTGGTATCTGTCCGGAAAGGCCGCTCCTCCTGCCGCTGGTCTGCGGCCCATTGTTGTAAAGCGCCGAAAACCCCGCCAGGACCCTTTCGGAATGGTCATGATCCCGGTGCCGCCATCGGCACCTGAACTCTACGGGGCTGGGTATATCAAATTCCATAACGATGGGAAAGCCTCAATGCTCCATGGTCTTACTGTTTCAGGGCAGAAGCTGGTCGAGATCATCCTTGACCACCTGCCAGGTCTGATCTCGGTCCGAAAAGGCCCATTTCTGGTGCACCATGGCGGTCTGCAACTGCGGTTTCCGCTTCAAAAAGAAACGGTAGCGCAACGTTACGGTCCCTAAGCCGTCCTTACCGTTCAGGACGACATCCACGACCTGGTAGTCCATGACCCGGACCTGGCCCTGCATTCGGTCCACCAGCCCCCAGAAGGCTTCCCGGCGGGAAGGGGCGACGCGAGCCGCGGCGGCCTGATAGTCTTCCCAGCGCAGGGCCCGGTTGAAGCGATCGGCGGTCAACCGCAGCGCTTCCTCATCGTTTCGCTGGCCGCCAAAAAGCGCGCAGGAACAAAGAATCCCCGCGAGGAGCCAAAGCAGCGGGATGAATCGGAGGCTACAGGTTTTCCTCTGGGGTAGAGACGGATGCATCCGGACGGTCCTCCCGAAATCCTTTTTCAGCTGAGCCATGAAAAACCGAAAACCTTATTGTATTGTCGTTCAAAGAGGCGATCCAATCAACCCTTATTTCATTTTGACAGCGACCGGCTCCAAGGACCCTACATTAAAGTATTGATAAAAATCATGGGTCATTATAAAGTAAAATTAATATAGAGAGAACTCTAACAGAGCGGACAGATTCCCACCGGCAGAGGGCATGGGTGGTGATGTGGCAGGAGCTGAGACGATTACGGTGACCCGTTTCGAGGAAGAGAGCGCAGATGGCTGAAATGAACCAGACGATGGCCGTTATCCGCCGCCGGCAACCCCCACCGATGGATGTAGGGGGCTTTGCCGCCGAAATTGAAAAGCATGCCAATACCCTGGCAAACTCCGGATGGCTGTCCGAAGCGGGCAACCTCCGGGAATGGGCTTCGGAGCTTCGTGGGAAATCGCTCAGAACGGCTCTTGCCAGAGACCTGCTGCCGGGTTCAAGCGACTGATCCTGACCGTCCCTTTTGCCTGAGCGGCGGCTTGTGCCGTCGCAACCGGAGCATCGGGATTTGGCGGATGGGCCTTATCACGCCGGCCTCACCGGACCCCGAAGCAGCCCCATGCTCTCCTCGGAGGTAACAGGGGCGCGGTATATCCTTCCTTTGTAAGAGCATAGTCCTTATTTCCAGCCTGTAACGTGCGAATCTCCTTAATCCCCCTTCAATGGAGGACTCATGAGGTCCTCTGCGGACTTGCGGGGACCCCGGAAGGTCGCGCGTTCTCCCGCAAAGCCGCGGGGAGAACCAGGAGCGACTTGCCGGGCATGGGTGGCCGGCCTCGTGAGCCTTTCCCTTGACATGGCACGCAGCATGCGAAGAGTGCTTGACATTTCGGGGCTGACCGTAAATTAATGGAGCCCGGCTCCACGCGCGTCAGATTCTGTTGCGGGATGCACAACCACAAAGGCGGGACGGATTGCTCTATGGCGCAGTTCGTTTGGTGCAAAAACGAAGAACGGCGAATCCCCACCTTCCGATGCCTGCTCTGCAAAGAGCGCTGCAAGCTGGTCCACGATAATCCGGGTATTTTTGATAACCGACTGGAAACATTACTCAAGTCAGGCAAATACAGGGAGCGTTTTCTCATGAAACGAAAAGCGAGTGTGGTTGACCGCGAAAAGCCGTTCGTTGAGGACGGGGCAAACGAGCTGCCCGGGAGTGAGAAGCGTGAGGGGGAGCAGCTGGACGGCCGGGTCTTTCTGCTCGAAGAGGGGAAGCTGAAGCCTTTTCAGCAGGAGGAATACACCACTTCGACGCTCTTTCAGGTGACGGATTCGTTCCTGGTGGAATCCCGGCTGGTTCGCCCCGAAGAACCCGGGAACGTGGTGTTCGAGGGGAAAAAGCCGGCCAGAAAGACCCAGCCGGTGATGATCGGCAAGATGGGTGAAGCGACCCTCTTTTCATCCTGGGATGACCTGGAGTCGAATCCGGCGCCGCTGTCCGAGGCCAGTGAGGTCATCGGGGTCGTGCCGGTGAGGCAGATCTTTGTGTTGAAAAGAAAGTAAGGGCGCCTTTGCTTGAGCACACGGCGGACTTCTCAGGGATGATGGCTGCCCGGGACCGCTCGCCGGCAACCGGCTACCGGGCGGGGCGTGGCAAGCTGGAGCGAGACGCAAGATGATCCTCATCCAGGAATTGCTGGAAGATATCTGCAAGAAGATGATCACGACCATTCTCTGGTGTTTCGATCACGCGACCAAAGGCACCGTCTACCGGGTCGGTCCCATGCCGGACCTGCAGGTGGTGCGGATCACCTCGGGCCTTCGAGGGGGGGAAGCCGATCAAATCCGCTGGGGGCTGCCGTCGGTTTCGGACTACAATGAGCCGGGGAAAAGCTGGAGCGAATATCGGGATCAGCCCCCCCGGCCGCTTGAGGCCATGGGATGGTGTGTGGAAAGGCAGCAGAGCTGGACGGCGGACGACCCGGCCCTGGATGCCCGCAGCGTGCGCAAGCAATTGCGCGGCGAGTTGGAGGATGTCTACCACATGGAACCGGTGCTGGTCAGGAAGGCGGACCTTTTCGGGAACGGTGCCGGAGCCCCCGAGTATCCCCTGGACCGGCAGGGGCAGCCTATCTGGCAAAATTCGGACTATGTGGTAGCGGCCGTGCTCAAGATCCATTTCCTGCCCCACACCCTTCGCCGGGGCGATCGTGCCACCCGGATCATCAAGGAACTCTCGCACAGTCTGGGGACGGAACTGCTTTCCCTCCACCTGCGGGAGACCCTCTCCCGCTCCGAGCAGGAGTTCGCCAAGCAGCGGCTCCAGAGTTGCGAGATCCTTGCCCATGAATTACGGAATACCCTCATCAAATTCGGTTTCATTTTTTCGGCCATCAACGCCGAAATCGGAATCCTCCGGGATGAGTGGGAAGCGCAGTTGCGCGAGGCTTTTCCGCAGCTCGAATGGAAGGGCCCCATCCTGGAGCGCCTTCAGGAACTGATTTGCCGGCGGCTGCCGGAGCTGGCGAAGGCTTCCGAGTGGGAGCCGCTATCCACCACCCTCCTGGCAGAAATGGCGGAACTGGCGATCTCCCCGCTGCTTCCCACCCAGGGAGAACAATGGCTCAAGCACAAGATCCGGCCCAAATGGCGGCAGCTGCTCAGCGCTGGCTTGGGGTGGGAAGAAGACCGGGAGGAAGTCGAGGACCTGCTCAGGCGCCTGGGGCCGGCCCTGCGGATCGGACTCAACCAGGACCTGGCCCGAAACGTGAACCATCTGCCACGCGACTTGTGCCGACAATGGATCGGCCTGGCCTACGTGTACCTCAATGCGGACAATCTGCTGGTGCTGGAAGATATCCTGAAATTCCTGGAAAATCCGGCCCTTCCTGTTTCGCACCGGCACCAGCTGAGGAAAGTCCTCAAACATTTGAAGGTCCTGGTTGAAGCCCTGCCGGAGGTGGAAGAGAGGGCCAATCGGATCATCTTGTCGTTGCGATACGGCAATTCTCTGGCCGATAACGGTCTGCACGATCTACATTTTCTCTGGTGTGATGCTCCGGCTCAGGGGCGAGCGGACGAAGAGGAAGCCTACCTGGGGCAGTGAAAGCGGCAGACGTACCGCTGGCAGAGAAGCGGACAGAGTGACCGTTAGTGATCGTCTAGAAACAAGTGTGCCGTTTTTGTAGGTGGGCTGTGCCCACCGATGGCGCTGGGACTAAGAGTAGAGCTTGTTTTTGGACAGTCTCTTGGCTGTGGCATGGGCGTCTCGCCCGTGTGCATCACAGGCTGGAAGCCTGTGTCACAGGATAATCAAGTGAACCCCCTTTTTTGAAGCAGGTTATGCCCCTTCAGGACACCCGAAGTACCTGTAAAGGATTGGGGCCAACCTGCAACTCGCAACTCGGAACTTTTGAATCAGTGAGGGGAGGCGGGAGTCCCTCGCGCAAGGTGCTGACAGATGGGGTGGAGGCGGTGAAAATATGAGTGATCCCAGAGCGGAGCAGGAAAAAGTTGCCGAATCGCATGAAGGTGAAGCGGGGCTGAGGGAATCGGAAGAACGGCTGCGCACGCTGAACCACGACATTCTGCACCTGCTGATGATCATGTCCCACGATATCCGGGGGCCGCTGGTAGCCTTGGCCGCGACGGTAAAGCTGCTGCTGAAGGGCTCGTACGGCAATATGGACGACAGTGTCCGGAATACCCTCAGTGATTTACAGACCCGAGTCATCCGCCTGTTGGGAGTGACGGAAGATTTTCTCGGGAAAGCCCATTCCCTCGACGGGTCTCTCAAAATCGAACGGGAAACCATGGATCTGCGGCAGGATATCATCGATCCGGTTCTGAACGAGCTGGCCAACGATATCGTGCAGCGTGAAATCGTGATCGACAACCGCCTGGGAGCGATTCCCGCCGGCCGCATCCCGGTCAGAGCCAACAAGATCTGGCTCCAGACCGTGTTCCGCAACCTTTTCAGCAATGCGATCAAGTATGGTGGGAAGGGCTGTCGGATTGCCTTCGGATTCGAGGATCACGGGACCTATTACCGCTTGAACGTTTACAACAGCGGGCCGCGGGTGCCTCCCGAGCTCCGGGACCGGCTCTTCACCCGGTTTTTCCGGGGCGAGGCGGGGGAGGCCGGGCTGCAGGACGGTGTGGGGCTGGGCTTGTATCTGACCAAAGAGGTCATCCACCGACATGGCGGCGAGATCTGGTATGAAGCCCGCCATGACGGCTCCGACTTCATTTTCACCATCTCCAAGGAACCCATCGACGAGCCGAGTGCGGCCGAGTCCCAGCCGTGATTTCCCTGACCGCCATCGAAGATGCCGCCGCCTTTCTTCGGGGACGGGTGATCCGCACCCCGCTGGTCTATTCTCCCACCTTCAGCCACCTGACCGGGGCCGAGGTCTTTCTGAAGCTCGAAAATCTCCAGGAGACCGGTTCTTTCAAGCTGCGTGGCGCCACCTACAAGATTCACCAGATCCGGGACCGGATCGGGTCCCAGGGGGTCGTGGCGGCCTCGGCCGGCAATCATGCCCAGGGGGTTGCCCTGGCCGCGACCCGGGCGGGCGTCAAGGCCACTATTGTCATGCCCGAATCAGCCTCCCTTTCCAAGCAGGAGGCAACGGCGGCCTATGGCGGCGAAATCGTCCTCACCGGCCAGAATATCAGCGAATGTCTCAATCGGGCCAAACTCCTGGCGCAGCAGGGCAAGGTGCTCATTCACCCCTACGACGACCCGGAGATCATCGCGGGGCAGGGCACCATCGGGCTCGAACTGCTCGAGGAGTTCCCCGAACCCGATTTCATCTTTGTGCCCATCGGCGGCGGCGGCCTCATCAGCGGAATTGCCTCGGCCGTCAAGGCGGTGCGTCCCGGCGTCCGTGTTGCCGGGGTGCAGGCAGCGGCCTGCCCTTCCGCCGTTCAGGCCCTGGCGGGTGGAGACACCTGCCCGGTCGAAGCCGAGCGCTCCCTGGCCGATGGCATTGCGGTGAAGGAAATCGGCAAGCTGCCGTTTGCCATCATTCGGGAACTGGTGTCGGAGGTGGTGCTGGTCGATGAGGAGGCCGTCGCGGAAGCCATGGTGCTCCTCTTGGAGCGGAAGAAGGTCCTGGCCGAAGGGGCGGGGGCGGTACCCCTGGCCGCCCTCCTGGGCGGGGCGGTCGCGATCCCGCCCGGCAGCCGGGTGATCCTGGTCATCAGCGGCGGCAATGTGGACAGCCCGCTCCTGGAGCGGGTCATTCGTCAGGAACTGTTTCGGAAGGGGCGCATCCTCCGCTTTTCGGTCTGCCTCGATGACATCCCGGGAACTCTGGCCGCCTTCCTCGCCATCATCGCCCGCCTCAAAGCCAATGTCCTCCACCTCTACCATCACCGCAGCGGCCGCGGCCTGCCGGTCTATCTGAGCCGGGTCGAGGTCGAACTGGAAACCCGCGGTCCTTCCCATGTGGAGGAAATCCTCGGGGAGCTGCGGCGGGCCGGGTACGAGATTCAGTGATTCTCATCCCAACCCTAACCAGCTATTTCAAGACCCTGCCCCCTTTATGGATATGGACTTTCTTTCGCGCGCTCGCCGGGATGACCACCTGCCCTTTGCTCGCCACAGTGGTGGTAAGCATTTCCTGGTGTCCTGAGATTGCGTTATTCTTACTTCTCTGTGGTCGAGGGTAATACATTTGAGATTGGTGAGCAGGATAAGAACAGCAGTTCAATGCTGAAGCCAACGACGGGTGTCAACTCCGGGAGAGACAGTTCCCGGACGAGGGTGAAAAGGATTTTCTAAGCCTTCGCAATCCCCATCATTGGCAAACCTATCCCTTCTGGAACGGTTGGATAGCCATGGCCCGACCCCGTTCGGCCGATCAGGTCACGATTGTGGTGAACTTCGCTTGGATTTCATGTAATCGGAAGCTTTTGAACAGGTGATTGCGTGTCATTGGGGTGAGTTGGAGAGGGAACCGAGTTTGGGAAGCCGGATAATTTTCGGCTTGTCAAAGCCGAAAACAATTTCTGACTGACTGACTGACGAAAAAATGCTATCCTAGCGCTCAGTAGTACCTGATCTCTTACCACCTAACCATCATCGGGGAGGATATCATGAAAACAAAAAGGAGTTATTTGATTTCAATCGTTTGCTTGCTTTTTGGGTTCATGGCAACCAGCGCGCTTGGGCAAGAAACACAAGAGGATTTTTTGGCTGAGGAACTGGGTGCTGGGGCCAAGCTGGTAGTCAGCTTTGTTTCTGGTCCTGCCAAGGCCCTGCTGAATCATAAGGTCTCGATCACCTACACGGTGAAGAACAAAGGTAAGGCAGCTTCGGGTGCTTACAAAGTGCGTTTGTACCTGTCCTCGGATAACGAGACGATCCCTGCTGACGCCCGTCTTCTGGCTACCGTTAATTTTGCCACCGGACTGGCTCCGGGGGAGCTCAGGAAGACGACCTCAAAAGTACGGATTCCCATCAATGGCTTATCCGGGAGCTACTACTTCGCTGCTAAAGCGGGAAGCGGCAGCAGGGTTTCAGCCAAGGAGGTTGCCATCGTCCGTTTCACAGTGAGTACTGACGGGAAGGTGGTTGACCACAAGACCGCCCTGACATGGCAGCAGGCTGATGATGGAATAACAAGAAACTGGGAAGAAGCCACAGAATACTGTCGGGCTTTGGTTCTCGGGGACAAAGCAGACTGGCGGCTACCAGGCATTGCGGAGTTAGAAACGATTATCAACTACTCTCAATATGATCCCGCCATCGATCCGGCTTTCGAGTGCCGCTTGGATAGTTACTGGTCGAGCAGCACCGTTGCCAACAGCCCATCCGGCGCGTGGCTCGTGGTTTTCGCCAATGGGAACGTCCTCGCGACCAGCAAGAGCAACGACTACTATGTCCGATGTGTTCGCGGGACCTCCTGGTGATCTGACAAGCCAACCAGGAACAGCATAACCACTGTCCTCTGCGGAGGCTTGCCGGCGTGACAAGCGGCCCTCTGCCAAACACAATTGCGGTGGGCATCGCTTCAACTGACCATGCAACTGCTAACGTAAGTCTTTCGAGGCCAAGTCCAGTCAGTGTGAGGGGGCCGAGCGAGGAGAGAACGCCGTTTCAGGGCTCTGGTGAATTGTCGACCCGACATGGCACCATCCTGAGCGCGGCATGGTCCCGGGCTGAGGGATTGAAATCCTGCCAAGCAGTAGGTTGATCCTGGTTGTTGGTGGAGGCGAATGTGGACAGCCTGCTGCAGCAGTGAGTGATTCTCCAGGAATTCTTCCACAAGCCCGGGATCCTGCATTCACTGGTGGTCTGCCTGGAAGACATTCTGGGGATCCTTGCCAAGTCTCTCCTCATCATCGCCCGGCTTGAAAGGAAAAAATGCCTTGACAAAACCGCCTGGGCAACGGTAGTCTACGGGCAACATGGTCTTATACTAAATACTATACTTGACTCCGATGTGCTGTCAGGGGCGGAACAGCAAGCTTTCATGCCTCGCATAAGCAGGGAGGGGGCTGCATCATTCGTATGTTGGTGGCCGAGCGATGTGTCTGTCGATAAATGGAAGTCTAAAGAGGCCTTTTTCAGGGGACTTGTGAGGAGGGATGGAGTCATGATGAAGAAAGGTAGTACTCTCTTGAAAAACACGAAGCTTTTTGGCGCGGTGTGCCTGCTGCTGGTGGGGCTGATCTGCCTGCCGGCAAGTCAAGCCTTCGGAATAACAGTTGTTATTGATGATTTTACGGTCGGGCAGGGGGATTCCACCACTCCCGCGCTGGTCCTGACCGCCCCAGGGATAGCCCCTCCCCCCCCCCCGGGTGGCGCGACCGCAACCGGCA
>Ga0255346_1003107_pt1 | contig 20026 bp, 15 predicted proteins | sample wastewater_treat_FD_194410 | JGI IMG/M metagenome (GOLD analysis project Ga0255346, IMG submission 194410) | Wastewater microbial communities from Lulu Island WWTP, Vancouver, Canada - plant22 | ecosystem: Engineered > WWTP > Wastewater > Unclassified | place: Canada: Vancouver, British Columbia... | reverse complement strand
CACCTGTTGTGTTTAATGTTCCATTTATTGTTACATTACTATTACTTAATGATATTAGATTTGTATTACCTAATACTCCTACACTACTATTACTTAATAACACACCTCCTATTAATCCTGATCCATTTACTTCTAACATATATGAAGGAGATGTCGTACCTACCCCAAATCTGGAATTTGGAACATCTAAGAATAGTAAATCTGAGCCTAATTGTTCATGAGTACTTGTAAAGTAAGCGATTTGGCCTGCAACACCAGATCCTGATATAACTCCTCCTATTGAAGAAGGTTTTTGACATTCCCATTGTGCGGTGTTAGCGTTCCATACAAGAACTTCATAATTTTGACAACCTCTAAGGAGACTGAGTCCATCTGGAGAAACCTCAAGACCTGAGTTTGATGATGTATTTGTAGAAGATCCAGAAGTTAGTATATTTATAGATACCCCATCTGGGCTCAACGCTATACCATCTCCAGCTCCCACATCTACTGTAACTACACCTACTGTCCCACCTCCTGTCAGACCTTGACCTGCATTAACACCTGTTGTCGCATATAGATGTATGGTGCTTGAGTCTAATAAGGCTCCTGTCAAGCCATGTAATAAGTTAAGTTCATAAGCTGTTGATTGTACTTGTGTACCTGCAATGTATAAACCTCCTACATTTACATCACCAGCTACATCTAACATATATTGGGGAGTGACAGTTCCGATACCTAGATAATTGTTTGTATCATTCCAATACATCCCACTAAATGCTGTCCACGTACCGTCGTTATTGTAAAGCATCTGCCCATCACCACCTGTAGGTAATATTAAGTTACCAATATCTCTCACTCTTACTTCGTCGTTCTCAAGTATTAGTGCCATAACATCTGTACTTGGTGTAAGATTTGTAAGTCTTAAATTCTGAGTTTGTATTGTTCCTGCAACATCTACATTGTATAGCGGGTTAGTAGTACCAACCCCTAGATTTGCATCTAATATATTTATATGGTCCGTTATAGAATTTTGAAAATGTATTCTTCCTGAGTTTGGTCCAAGACCTAGCCACTGACCACTTGCTGAGGAGCTGTTAAAAACATCTCCTGAATTCATTGATCCTACAGAGTTTATATCTCCTCCTATACTAGCAGCATTCGTCCACTCAAGGATATTACCATCTTGCCATGTTAGTACGTAATTGGATGATCCTGTATCAGAGGGAAGTGTATATATTATATCTTGGGACATGGACGTTGGTGATTTAAGACCTGTGTAGTTTGTACCGTTCCCTATTCCAAATATTTTGTTTTGGTTATTCCAAAAGAATGAACCGGCGTCTTGGCTTATGACACCACCATCACCAAATAATATACCAGTATCTGTAAGGCTTAATCCTGATAAATAATTAATTTGATCAGTTGTTGTTTGTACACCAGATAGGATATTTATCTCATCTGTTGTAGCGGTTATCCCTGATAGAATACTAAGTTCCTCAGCTGTAATACCTGATTCGGATATTATTCCTAAAGTTGGTTCTATTGGTTTACCATCAACTAAAAGAGATCCTTTTAGAAAATCAAATCTACCATCATACTTAATTTCAGTTGCCAAGTTGGCACCATCAATAACTCCGTCTGCTATAACTGTGTTTAGCATGTTTGTTCCAATAACCTCCCCATCTATACTCAGGGATTCTTCTAATGTTCTTTTTGTAACGTCATCTATACCAAGCAGATTATTCATCGTCCCAGTACCAATAAATCTTATATCTGTGACATTTAACCCCTCTTCAAATGTAGATTCTTTTTTAAAAAATGTAGGTAAGTTAAAGTTTTGGACAAAGTCTGATGATCTAATCCTAGTTGCTAGAACTTTTCCACCACTATTTTTTGAGATGTTTTCTCCCAATTCCTTCTCGGTTTTTATTCCCAGTGCTTTGTATAATGGGAATGAGCTTATTTTATTTGAAACGGCCTTGTTTGAAGATATAAAGGCGAAAGATACAGTTGCAAAAAGAGAGATTATTAAAAAAATAGTACCAAATTTAGCTTTGTTCCAGAGTTTATTAGTTAGATATTTTTCGGAGGAATCTATATTGATTTCTGATGTTTCTTTATATTCTATTCCCTTGGATATTTTGTGAGCTTTTTTTTCTCTCGGGCTTTCCTCAACTTTGTTTTTTATTTTTTTGGAAGTTGCTCTAGAAATTTTTTCCTTTGGCCTTTTATTTTCAAGTTTATGTTTTAACTCATTTATTGAACCTAAGTCATACATCCTATAATTATTTTCTGGATTTCTGCTAGAAGATATTAAACCATCATTCTCAAACCTTCTTAAAGTTGAAGGAGATACTCCTAGTAGTTTAGAAGTTTGAGACACCCTAAGAATATTATTTCTATGAAAATTATACTTAGGATCTTTATTTTCTTGTGTATTTTCTAGGACAGGCAGGCTCATTAAATAACATTACTAAACGTTATTACAATCGGGTTTAGTAAACATATAAAAATGGTAAAGTTTTTTAATATTTATGTCAATACTTTTTATTTTATTTATAGCTTTTAAAAGGTTTTTGGAACCTTAGATTACTCAGTTAGTAATTATTGCGTTCTTTATTGTTTAAACTTTTCCACGTTTGTTAATTTTTCTACATTGTTTTAGTAGTAAAAACAATGTTTATTTAGCGAAAAATATAATTTATTAATTTTTAAATTCTTAATAAACCTTTTCAAAAAATTATCTGAGTTTTTGAATACACTTATTACTCTTAATAAGATTTTTGTTTCTAATATTAGATAATTAGTTGTTAGAAAAATTTACCAGATATTATGTTCCTACTAATTTCAGTTGTAATTATTTCTCTTTGGTCAAATTTTTAATTATAGATTAAACTCTATTCCTTAAATTTTTATGACATTTTGATCATGAAATACTATCCTATAGACGTTGAAAATATTTTTACATACACTATGAAAATTGTCTTTTTTTGTATCTTTTAATATCTTATTTTTTGGTTAGGAAATAACGAAGACAATGTTTCTAATTCCCATTTTTAGAGCAATTTTAGAACAATGTTTGTCAAATTTGGCAAAAAATGCTTACCAATCAACAAAAAGTAAGGTTTTTACTTTCTTGACGTAACAATGTTTTTTGTTTACGCTTATTATCAATGCCACATAAAATTTGTTATAAAAAAACTACAGTTGTTTTAGGTGTTTTGTTTTTTGTAACTTTGTTTTTTAAATCCCTTGCTGTGTCGTATGAGTATGCAGTTACTGTTCCTACGGAGGGGGGTCAAGGTAACCCAGGGGACATTGTTAGCTACAAAGATGGTTCTTATTCGTTATCATCTGTTTTCCAAGATGGAAATATGTATGGTGTCATAGTTGATAATGCATCTGTGTCTTTTGAAGATAGAAATTTAGAACAGTCAAAATTGGTAACATCGATTGGAGAAGTGCTTTTAAATGTATCTGCAAAAAATGGAAATATATCTGAAGGGGACTATGTTACAAGTTCTGATATACCTGGAGTAGGTGTTAGGGCTAGTGAGGACGGTCAAGTATTGGGTGTGGCCATGGAGGGCTTTAGCCCAGATAATAGTGAAGATATAGGACAGATTTATATATTAATTGACATAAAAACACACTTTTTTGGTAAGGGTTTTAGTGGTAACTTACTTGATATAATAAGAAATAGTTTGACATCACCATTTATGACACCCGTACAAGCTCTGAGATATCTTTTAGCCATAGCCATAATTTTTGCATCCTTCGTGATAGGTTTTTCTTCGTTTGGAAAAATTACGGGTTCTAGTGTTGAAGCCTTGGGTAGAAATCCTCTAGCCGGTGGAGCAATTAGAAAAGTTATGTTTTTCAATTTTATACTGACTTTTGTAATTATGGCAATGGGGCTGATTGCAGCTTATTTTATATTGACCATATAAGTTTAAAAAATTTCAAGCCATTGAACATCGTTTCCAGTATGTTTATAATATTTCCATGAATTTAATACTGCCCATTTTCAATTCTGGTGTTTTTGTTTTGGATGTTGAGACTTTTATTGCTCTAACCTGTTTTTTCATTGCTGCTGTATTACTCTGTTATCTGTTAGTAACTTATTCTTCTGATTCTGATGTGGGGGATGTTTTTCCTAATAGTCTTAGCCTGAAAGATAAAATAGAGATAAAAAAAGCTAAAAAACAAGGTATTGAGATAAAAGAAACTATAGAAAAAGAAGCCTATGAAACAGCCCTGAGTATTCTGGATAAAGCAAGATCAGATTCATTGAGGATATTAGGACAGGCACAAGTCAAAGCACAGGGATTAATAAGTAACACCTATGTAATATCAAAAGAAAGTAGAGCTATGTTAGAGAGATCTGTAAATGAGATATATGAGAAACAGGGCCGTGTTTTGGGTAATATTTCTGATGAAATACTAGAGAGCTACAGGTTAGCTGTAGAGGAAGGTAAAAAGGATAATATTAGAACACTGTATGAAGTAACTGAGGCAATGAGGCAGGAGGCAATACAGGGTGTTAATGAGCTTAAAGATGTTGTGAAAAAAGAGACAATAGGCGCACAAGACGCTTTAGAAGAAAAGATTACGACAGAATATGCCAAAATTGATTCAGAGGTAAAAGAGTACAAGAGTAAAAAAGTAGAAGGTTTAAACAAGAAGATTTTTGAGCTGTTATCAAACGTATATATGGAACTGATGGGTGAGGATTTAGATCAGATAAAGCATGAAAAACTTATACTGACTCTCCTTGAAAGAGAAATAAAAAAATCGGGTTTAAATTTTTAAATTTAATGTAATCTATGAGTTCTGAATCAAGTAAAAAAATATTTAACTCTCTTCAAACTAGACAGAGGGCAAATGAGTTCCTACGTTTTCATGGTTTGATTATGACTTTGTCGCATAGAGTTGGGGACATAAATCTTGAAAAATTAATAAGAGATGTGTTTAAAAATGGAGATCCGACATGGTTGGGCGTTGTTAAAGAAGATTTACCAGATCTTTTCTCTGGAGATATTAAAAAAAGTGATATAGATGTTTTGGATACAGTTAAAAGTATGATAGAGAATTCAGATCAAGTGAAAGTTGAAATATCTTTTGAGCCTTCTGATCAATTTATCACTGATTTTATAAACATATTAGAAATTAATTTAGATAATTCTCTAAATAAGGGTTTTGTAGTTGAGTTTGATGTTATTGAGGATATGGATATGGGTGCAAGATTTTACATGAATGGTAAGTTTTTAGATTTAACTATTAGGAGCCAAGTGGAAAATTATTTAATTTCAAACGATGTCGTTAATAGATACATATAAACAGAAATTTTCAGATTCAATGGTAGAGACCAAGGAGATTGGTTTTGTTGAAAAAATAAACCATCCTGTGGCTTATGTAAATGGTCTTCCGAGCGCTGTCCTGTCAGAAATTGTATATTTTGAGACAGGTAGTATGGGGATGGTGACAGGTCTCACCACAGACCATGTAGAAGTTTTGACTTTTGCTGATGAGGCTGTAAGAGTGGGGGAGAAGGTTTCAAGATCTGGGGAAGTTTTGAAAGTTCCTATAGGAGAAGGTTTGCTTGGTCAAGCTATAAATTCTCTTGGGACTTCTCTGTATCAAAATAAGGTTATAACAGGAATTTCAGAGTATAGAGGTATTAACGCAGCCCCCTTACCAATAAATGTTAGAGAGAGAATAAAATCCCCTCTTGAAACAGGTGTTCCTACGGTTGATTTATTAGTTCCTTTAGGGAAGGGGCAAAGAGAGCTTATTATAGGAGATAGAAATACTGGAAAAACAACTTTTGTTTTACAATCTATGATTTATCAAGCCAAATTGGGAACAATATGTATTTATGCAGGTATAGCAAAGAAAAAGCACTCTCTCAAAAAAGTGGAGCAGTTGTTTGATAGACACGGTGTTAGGCAAAATACCGTAATTGTAGGTTCAGCATCTTCAGACCCAATAGCTAGTATATACCTAACTCCTTATACTGCTATGACAATAGCTGAATATTTTAGAGATATGGGTAAAGACGTGCTTTTAATTTTGGATGATTTGTCTGCACATGCTAAGTATTATAGAGAAGTGTCATTGTTATCAGGAAAGTTCCCAGGAAGAGATTCTTATCCAGGGGATATTTTCTTTGCCCACGCTCGTTTATTAGAAAGAGCTGGGAATTTTAATTTAAATGGTCAGATATCTTCAATTACTTGTCTTCCTGTTGCTGCTTCTATAGAGGGGGATTTAACAGGTTATATTCAAACTAACTTGATGTCTATTACAGATGGGCACATATTTTTTGATAATGCTGTGTTTAAAGCAGGAAAAAGACCTGCAATAAATCACTTTTTATCTGTTACTAGAGTAGGTAGACAAACACAATCCCCTATTAGATGGGGTATAAATAGGGAATTATCATCATTTTTATATTTACATAGTAAAACGGAAAGATTCATTCACTTTGGTGCTGAGATAAACGAGGGTATTAGGACAACAATAGAGATGGGTAAAAAAATAGACCAGCTTTTTGATCAGGAGACCGAGGAAACTTACGCAATGGATATTCAAATAATAATGTTTGTCTTAGTTTGGACAGGGGTTTTAAAAGAAGATACTCCAGGGAAGATCAAGATGTCTAAATTAGCGGCTCAGAAATTGTACGAGGAAGATGCGGTTTTCAAAGATAAGGTTGTTGATATGATAAATTCTTCAAAAGATTTTAATACTTTATTAGGTAAGGTCAGTTCTTCTAGCAAAGATCTGTTGGATTATGTTGAAAGGGTAGTCTCCAAATGAAGTCATTAAGGAGTATAAAAGATGAATTAGAATATTTAAATAGTTTCCAGCTTATGGTGGAGTCCTATGAGGAGATAGCTGCCTTGAGAATGAGAAAGGTGAAAAAATTTATTCTTGAGAGACGAGAGTTTATGAAGGGATTAAATGAGGCTTTTGCTTATATATTCTACGCTTATAGAGTTTATAGAAAATCCTTAAAAGGTAAAGCTAGAGATAGAATTTTGAATACAAATGGTAAGACTGTATCTATATTGCTCTCGTCTAATACAGGTATGTACGGTGACATAATTATAAACACATTTGAGTTATTCAAGAAAAATATAAAAGAGGATAAATCTGATGTAGTCATAGTAGGAAAAGTTGGGCAGAGAATGTATGAAAATTTAGGTAATAAGACATCTGATTATGAATTTTTTGAAATGGGGGATAACGGTATAGATGAGCCTAACATTAAAAAGTTAATAGACTATATAACAGATTACTCTAATGTCGTTGTATACCATGGCTCATTTAAAAGCGTTTTGTCACAAGTACCTTTAAGGACAGAGGTTCCTGTAGAGCTTAAAAGAATAGAGCAAAGTTTGAAAAGCTATGACGATAAATTCCTTTTTGAGCCTTCTGTTGAAAAAGTAGCCGAGCATTTTGAGAAGCAGATAGAGTCTTTAATATTTGAACAGGTAGTGTATGAATCTTGTTTAAGTAAGTTTGCATCTAGAATGATCAGTATGGATATGGCTTCTGAAAATATAAACGATAAAATTAGAAAAACAGGTATTTCTTTAAAAAAGGCTAAACATAAGGAAATAAATTCAAGCATGCATTCAGTAATTTTTGGAGGTATACATGGTAGAAAATAAACCCATTGGAAATATAATTGGAATAAGAGATGTTGTTGTAGAAGTAGAGTTTCTAGATGATCCTAAACCCTACATCCATGAGATATTAGTGTTAGATAAAGATCCAGGAATAATATTTGAAGTTGTAGAGTCATCAGGTGTAAATCGTTTTTATTGTATAAACTTGTCTGGAAGATCCAATTTTTTAAGAGGTTCTAAAGTTATAGGTACTGGGGAAAAAATAAGTGTTCCTGTTGGTAAGAATATGTTGGGCAGGGTAATAGATATATTTGGTAAAGATCTTGATGGCGGGGGAGAGATATCATTTGAGGCAAAAAAAGAAATTTTTGGAGTATCACCACCTTACGATGATGTTACAGTTACAAGAGATTTCTTAGAGACAGGGATAAAGATAATTGATATGTTTGCCCCTCTTTTAAAAGGTGGAAAAGTGGGATTATTTGGAGGCTCTGGTGTAGGTAAAACTGTTTTACTTACAGAAATACTAAATAACATTATAAATAAGGACCTGGGAAACACGGTGTCAGTGTTTTGTGGTATTGGGGAGAGATCAAGAGAGGGTCAAGAATTAAGAGAAGAGCTTAAAAATAGTGGTGTATTACCCAATGTTTCTATGATATTTGGACAAATGGGTGAGAATGCGTCTATTAGGTTTTTAACAGCCTTTGCGGGCACAGCTATATCTGAGTACATGAGAGATGATCTGGGTAAAAATGTACTTTTGTTCATGGATAACATATTTAGATTTGCACAAGCAGGTAATGAGTTAAGTCTGCTAATGAACAATATTCCTTCTGAGGACGGGTATCAAGCTACGTTGTCATCTGAGGTTGCGCAAATCCATGAAAGATTGGTTTCTAGAGGGGATAGAGTGTTGACGACCGTTGAAGCAGTCTATCTTCCCGAGGATGATTTGTTTGACCAGACCGCTCAAGCTGTTTTTGGCTATCTTGACTCTTCTATAGTTTTATCAAGAGATGCTTATAGAGAAGGAAGATTACCTGCCGTTGACATACTTGCTTCTGACTCAGGAGCTTTAAATCCAAATAATGTCACACCTTTACATTATGCTACAGCAAATAGTGCTAAATCACTTTTAAAACAATCAGAGTTACTTGAAAGAATTGTATCATTAGTTGGAGAGTCAGAATTGTCTGAAGAAGATAGAATATTGTATCAAAGATCTAATAAAATAAAGAATTACATGACACAAAGTTTTTTTGTCGCTGAAAAACAAACAGGAAGGAAAGGAACATATGTTCCTGTACAAGACACTGTAAAGGATGTCAAAGATATCCTAGATGGTAAATATGATCACATTTCTGAAGATAAGTTTATGTTTATTGGAAAAGTATCTGATATAGAGAAAGAGACTTCTAAATGAAGAAAGACATAACAAAATCTGAAAGAATGCCATTATCTATAAAAAATAAGAAAGAGCAGTTATTTTTAGGAGAAGCTATGTCTGTGACCTCAAAGAATGATCGTGGGGTTTTTGACATACTTCCATACCATGTAAATTTTATTACATTAATATACGATTTTATTGTCATAGATAGGAACACTGAAAATGAGAGACGATTTGAAATGGACACAGGTATCCTTTACACAGTGTCAAATAAGGTAGAAATATACATAGGCTTGTGAGGAAATAAAAAAGAATAACTTTATCCAATATTGTAACAGTTTTTGTATATTTTATTGTTCTATTTTCACTTTTACTGATGGACCCATTGTGGATGTAAGGTATATGCTTTTGATCCAATTAGGTGAGGTTTTGGCTGGTTTACTTTGTTTTAAACCTGTTATCACCTCATTATAGTTGTCTGATAATGCTTTTTCATCAAAACTAACTTTTCCTATTACAGTGTGAATGAGTGGCGCAAGCTTTTCTATTTTGACATCCACTTTACCTTTTTTGAATTGTTCTACAGTTTTTGACACATCTTCTGTGACAGTACCATTTTTAGGATTTGGCATTAATCCTGCAGGACCTAATACTCTTGCATATTTGGCTAATACAGGCATAAATTTAGGTTCTGTTATTAAAACTTCAAAATCAACATTTGGCTTTATTTTTCCTTGCTCTATTTTTGGTAAATCCTCTTCTGTTAGATTGATGTCCGCATTTTCCAGTTTACTAGATGCTAATACCGCAATTTTTTTAGATTTGCCCGTACCGTGTGGTAGTGCTACAGGGAACCTTATGTTTTGCTTACTTGGATCAACATCAAGATTTATATGTAACTCTACACTAGCATCAAATTTAGAACCTGATTCACTTTTGACTTTTTTTATAGCCTCTTCCAATGAATATTCTTTTTTATCTTTTTCTCTTTTTACTTTCATTTTTCAATTTCAACTCCCATGGACTTTGCTGTCCCTGCAATTATTTTTACAGCTTCTTCTAAGCTTTTAGTATTTAAATCAGCCATTTTTTCCTTTGCTATTTCCTCTACTTGAACCTTGCTAAGTTTACCTACCTTATCTTTATTCGGAACAGCAGATCCCTTAGAAAGTTTTAGTGCCTTTTTAATCAAGTGTGTTGAAACTGGAGTTTTAGTTACAAATGTAAATGTTCTATCCTCATATACAGTCAAAACCACTGGAATTATATTTCCCTCCATTTTTGTCGTCCTAGCATTGAATTCTTTACAGAAATCCATTATAGGAACACCGTGTTGCCCAAGTGCAGGGCCTATTGGAGGTGCTGGTGTAGCTTTACCAGCATCAACAGCTAACTTAACTATTGCTTTTACTTTTTTACCTTTTTTTGCTTGTACTGCCATAATATTAAAGTTGAGAAACTTGTGTGAATGCCAACTCCAACGGAGTTTCTCTTCCAAAAACTGATACTAATACTTTTACCTTTCCTTGTTCTTCGTTTACTTCGTCCACTTTACCTAAAAAGTCTTTAAAAGGACCGTCATTTACTTTAACAGAATCTCCTACTCTAAATTTAGCCTCAAATTTAGGAGCTTCCATTTTAGCAAACTTCATCAAAGCCTGTACTTCTGACTCTGGAAGTGGGGTAGAGATAGATCCCATACCTACAAATCCTACGACTCCAGGCGTAGATCTAACAATATACCAACTATCATCATTCATTTCCATTAATACTACTAAATACCCAGGAAATAACTTTTCATCTACTGATCTTTTCTTTCCTTCTGAAACGACTATTTTTTGTTGGTGGGGTAAGAAGACCTTGAAAACCTTGTCAGTATGTCCAGCTGCTTCAACTCTTTCTTTTAGGGAAAGAGCCACTTTATTTTCATGACCTGAATATGTATTTATAACAAACCATTTGGCTAATGGAGAGACATTTTTATTTATTACAATAACATTATCTCCATATTCCTCATCATCAATACTGTCGTCACTGACAGGGGTTTCCTGAGCGACCTCTTCTGTTACTTCTTCTGTTTCCTCATTATTTACTTGTGTTTGATTTTGATCATCCATATTTATTTAGTAATTATAAAGGTTAATAATCCTTTGAAAAGATAGTCAAAGGCTGTAACAATAAAGCCGGTAGTTATGCTTATTCCAATGACATAACCAGTAAGTCTTATTGTTTCTTTTTTGCTGGGGAATTGAACCTTTTTTAATTCCTCAACTGATTCTTTAAAGAATTTATTTACCTTGTTCACGTCACGCATTCTAACATGATTATTTTTTGTTCTCAACTACTACATTTGTAGGTTTAGCTAATGAAATGTATAATTTTGAAAATATGTTACTCAAATTACTTTTTACAGATCCTCAAATTTTTATTTTGCTATCTTTTGCCCTTATTATATCTATATCTATACATGAGTTCTCACATGCATTTATGGCTGATAAGCTCGGGGATAGTACTGCAAGAGATATGGGACGTTTGACTATTAACCCAAAAGCTCATTTAGATCCGATGGGAACACTACTTTTAGTATTTATAGGGTTTGGTTGGGGTAAACCAGTACCTTTTAATCCTTTTAATTTAAAAAATCCAAAAAGAGATGCTGCTTTAATATCTTTAGCTGGTCCAGTGTCAAATTTATTATTGGCAACACTGCTAGCTTTTGTTCTAAGAGTTGTTCCTATGGGGGAAATGTTTTCTATGTTTTTTTATTTTTTAATTTTGTACAACTTAATGTTAGGGTTTTTTAATTTAATACCACTCGGACCTCTTGATGGTAACAAGATAGTTTTTGGGTTTTTACCTAATAAGTTGGCTATACAATGGGCGGAGTTGCAGAGATACAGTATGTTAATGCTTATTTTTCTTTTGCTAACAAATTTCACAGACAAAATAATAGGTCCTTTAGTTGATTTTGCAATTAAAATTCTGCTAGGGTAATTTGTTGTATCTAAAGCAAATAATCGTTAGATAATATTTGACTAATTTCATGCGCATAGAGTACTATATTGATAGTGCTCAAATGAGCAAACCTGATGTGATCGGTTAAGCTGGAGATCGTGTAAATCTTCCATCATTAGATCTTCGATGGGAACCGAAACATTTCGTCTGGGGACTTAGTGTTAGGTGCCCACCTTAACACAAACGGAGATCCGATCTTGGTGGATCGACACATCGGGACAAAATCATACCTCGCAATTGCGAGGTTTTTCTTTTTCTATGATAAATTTCCAGTTTAAATAAAAATGAAAAATAACAGTGGGGAAGAGTGGTGGAGCCTGGGGAGGGAATTGGACCCTCGACCTCTTCCTTACCATGGAAGCGTTCTACCACTGAACTACCCAGGCAATTAGGATCCCGATTTCGCGGGATCACTTTTTGGATTTTTTATCTAATTTTTCTAATCCTAAACCCTTTACGCCAAAATAGACCACAAGAGCTATTATTATGAAATCTATTAATACTGATATAAAATTACCTATTAATAATTCCGCTGTTCCTATTTTTATAACCGCGTTTTGTAGACCACCAATAGATCCTAGTAAAAGACCGAGCAATGGATTTATTATGTCCGTAACTATAGATGAAACTACTTTAGATACAGAACCCCCTAATATAAATCCTACAGCAAGACCTACAACACCTTGTTCTCTAATAAATTCTATAAATCCTTTAAAACCCTTCATTTTTATTCACCTGCTTTCTTAAATTTCAACGTGGTGATTTTACATACTCACCATTTGAACCCTATTCTAGCATAAAACCATAACCTCAAAAAATAATTTAAAATGGTTATTTTGCTTTTCTCATATCTTTAATGAGGATGTAAAATATACTGGTATTAAGAGCGGGGAAGAGTTGACAATAATTTAATTGGGAAAAATTGTAAATAGTAATGGTTATTAGAAAGTTAACGACGATTTTTTTTGTTGTCTTTGTTTTTCTTTGTAGTGTCTGTAGATTAATAAGAGAATAATTATGATAAGAAGGATAATAAACCAGAAGGATATATCAAGTTTTTGTTTTTTAACAACAATGTCTAATCTGTAGACTTTAACATTAGATCCTTCATCAAGAGTAATGCTTTGCTCACCTTGAAAATTATCATAATTAATAACAATTTTATGCTCCCCAGGTTCAACATTGTTAAATTCAGCAATACCTTCTGAATTGGTAAGTGCTTCTTGGACTTTGGAATGAATAGTAACTTTAGCATTTTGGATAGGTTTATCTTTAGTATCAACAACCCTGACTTGAACTTTAAATCCAGGATGGCTTGATTCTAGTGATGTGTGATCATCACTTTTTTTATCATCTTGTGGGCAGTTAAATTTAAGAATCCAGCCAGGTTTAATTAAGTTATCTTTAATAGATGGATATTCATCTGAATTTTGATCAATAATTTCTTGGAATTTAAGGCCACTACCAAATAATTGTTCAGATATCGACCATGGTGAATCACCCGATTTAACAGTGTAGGTTTGGCACTTTGGGTGATCTTCTGGTTGGTCATGTGGTGTAGTGATATCTAAAGAAACGGTGTCTAGTTGATTAAATCCAAGGAGAGGTTTGGTTTTAGCAGAGATCGTATTAGACCATTTACCCGAGGCACACCCATTAACAGCTTTTATCCTAAAATAGTAAGTAGTATTAGGTGAAAGCATGTTAACAAGGTAAGTCATGGTATCTCTAGAGTTAACACCTAAATTTTTGATTTCATGTGGATATGAATCTGGTTTAGTTCCATATTGAATTACATATTTTTCAACTGGTTCATCAGCAGGGCTAAAAGATAAAAGAACACTGTGTGAATTATTTGAAACGGCACTGTATATTAGTGGTGGGGTTTTACCTGGAGCTTGGTCTCTGCATTTTTTTGATTTCTTTGAAGAAGTGGGATTAGAGGATGGGGTAGTAGTTTTGTATGTTACTGAGTTATCATCAGAGGTAGATGCAGTGTTTCCATTTGTTGCTAAATCTGTTAATGCGTTAGCAGGTATATTTGCTGTAATTGTATCCCCATCTGTTAGATTGTAAATTTCAACTTCATATTCAGTATCACTAATTTCTGTAATATCCTTTACTTTCGCGGTAGTGCTTCCCGAGATTGATATATCATCGTTAGTAAATGTAGTTTTATCTATCTTTTCAGAAAAGACAACTACATATTTAACAGAGTTAGTATTTGTAGGGTCTGCTTGGGTAGCGGATTGGTTAATAGTGATAGTTGGAGCTACCGTGTCTTTCACCAAGTTTTTAGTAAATGTTCCTTTATTTCCAGCCTTATCTGTTTGGGTTGCTTGGATAGATGTGTTTCCTTCAGTTAAGGTAGATAAATCAAGAGTTTTACCCCATGTACCACTTATCTGGCATTCCGTTTGATAGGGTTGATCTGCGGTGTTAATGGTAATATCCCCATCCCCTTCAGTACATGTTCCTTCTAAAGAATAGCTTGTTTGGTTAGCACTATTAATTGGATTTTCATTTGTTATAGTGACTATTGGTACTACTTTATCAATTATAAACTTATCTTCTGTTTTAGATGTGTTGTTACCAACTTGATCAACAGCATTAATAATTAAGTTGCCGGATTTTGTAACTGTTACTGTACAATTAACTCTTTTAGTTCCTGATTGGGTACATACTAAATTAATCGGACCTCCTGTAGAGCTTGAGTTAATTGATACATCCTCAGCAATAACCTCGTTATTATCTATAACTGTAATTACGATGTCTTCTATGTTTTTGTTGCTGATTTTGGTTGGAGCATTTATGGTTATAGTTGGACTGGTTGCATCAACTGCCAACGCATCAGTAAAGTCATAAGTTCCTTTATTGAGTGCCGTATCGGTAACGATTACACTTACTGTATATGTCCCATCTGCTAGTTCTGGGTCAATGCTTCCTGCATCTAATTTCCAAGTTCCATCTCCGTTATTGTCAGCGTTGTATATTTTCCCTGCAACTTCTACCCGGACTACCGCTGTTGCATCATTTACAAGCCCTGTTAACTCGGGTGATTTTTCTTTTGTAAGAAGTGTATCAAAATCTGCGATTGGAACTATTATATCTTTTGTTATATCTTTAGAATCTTCTCCTTTATTCCCAACTGCGTCTGTTTGAGAGACATAAACCTGAACTGTTCCATCTGGTTGGGCGGATAAATCAAGCTCTGTGCTCCATGTGCCATCCACTAGACATGCTGTTGTATATGGTTGTTTAGCAATGATTATTACAACGTTGTTATCTCCCTCGGTACATGTTCCTTCTAAAAGATAGTGCGTTTGGTTTGTTTTATTTATTGGAGTCCCAGTTGTTATTTTAACTATTGGGGCTTTCGTATCTACAATGTAATCTTCTTCGGTCCTGGAAAAACTATTCCCTGCCTTATCCTTTGCATTTATTTTTAGATCCCCAGAGTTTGTAATTGTTACAGTGCAGTTTATAATATTCTGATCTCCAGCATCTGCAGTACATACCAAATTTTGAGCCATTCCTGAAGAACCGGAATCTATCTCTATGTCCTCAGGATATATCTCAATGTCATCTGTAACAGCAATTGTGGTATTAGTAATATTCCCGTTTTTTGCTTTGGTAGGGGCAGAGATGATTATATTAGGTTTAACAGTATCAATTGTATACATCTGTGAATTGTATCCAGTTGCTCCATTAGTAGTATCTTCAGCTTGTATTGTTAGTGTTCCACTTTTGTTAATATTTCTAATATTACAAGTTACGGATGTAACATACGGTGCATCGTGCTCCCCACTTGCGTCTGCGCAGTTTTCAAGAGTAACACCTTCAGATGCTGTTCCTGATATTGTAATGTTGTTTATTTCGTGTCCAGTGACAGGGGTAGTAATTGTTACAGTTGAATTGTTGATTGGTTGATTGCTAATGATAGTAGGAGCATTAAAGATAACTTCCGGAGGAAAGATAGTTTTTTTCTCGGTAGTATTACCTACCAGGTCATAGGCGATAATTGTGATAGTGTGTTGATCCTCTGCAGGGTTGAGATTGAGAGTTCTTGTTATAACCCCGGGTTCTACGTATTGTATTTCATCAACTTTATCTAATCCATCACTGCCAACATATTTAATCTCATACTTTTGTATACCTACAGCATCAGTAGCTTCAAACTCAACAACTGGATTGTCTATACCATGTGTTAGAGTATTAATGCTTGATGTAATAAAAGTTGGTGGAGTCGTATCAATGACAAACCCATCCATAGACTCGGTAGAGCTATAACCAGCTTTGTCGGTAGCTTTGATGACCAGTTTGCCAGAGCTAGTGACGTTGATTGTGCAATTTAAGACTAAATGGTTTTGTTCCGGGTTTTCGGCAGTATTGTCGGCCGGGAAAGGTGGGGTACAAGAAAGGTTATCAATGGTCGCTACACTAGAACTATCTTTTTCTACCAAATTAACAGAATAACGATCACTAACGGTAAAGCTAACATTAATTGGCGCCTTGGACATTTTGTTCCCAGGGGCAACAATATTGATAACTGGTGGTACATCATCGACATCTTTAACGGTGATTATGAAAACTTTTTCACTATACAAATTAGTGGTATCAGTAGCTCTGACTCTAATGCTATATTTATTTTTATTGGTTGGATCATTTTCCGAATCACCTGATCCTGTTGGATTTTCATAATCTGGTGCTTCTAAGAAAGCTAGAAGTCCAGTAGTTGGGTTAAGAGCGAACTTAGAGTTGTCCTCACTCCCTTCGCCAGGTACAAGAGAGTAGATTGCTACACCTTGAGTTGTTGCGGAAATAGTTCCTACTTCCGTTTTGTTTTCCTCAATCTCAGTTTGAGACAGGCTTAAGTTTTGTGGAGGGCAACTTAACCCTGCATCATTAATTCTCCAGTTTTTTGGAGGACTAGTTAAGGTATTTCTGGCATCTCCAGCGTGACAGTAATATACACCTACGGCATCCATATATAAATTTGGTTTAACAGTTTGAGCACTCCAATCAGTTAAAAGTGCATCATAGTTATACGGATGCATAGCAGTATTGTTAAGGAAATAGCTAATCCTTTCTACTTTACTAACATTCCAATTACTAATATCTTGGTTAAAGGAAGTAGCATTGTTAAACATATACATCATATTAGTCACTTTATATTAGTCACTTTGGATGTATCCCAACCACCTATTGGCTGATTGAAAGCAGTAGCATAACCGAACATATATGACATATCGGTCACATTACCAGTTTGCCAGTTGCTAATATTTTGATTAAATCTCTTAGCATCCCTAAAGACATATGACATATTTGTCACACTTGCTGTATTCCAATTACTACCAAACGGTTGATTAAATGCTTCAGCTCTGTAAAACATATATGCCATAGATTCAAGACTGCCGCTGCTCCAACTCATGGTGTGATGACTTTCACCTGGCGCATCACCATTGTTGAAATTAGTAGCTCCACTAAATAAATAAATCATAGTAGAAACCTTACTAGTGTCCCAACTACCAATGTTTTGGTTAAATACCTTAGCATCCTGAAACATACTTGCCATACTAGTAACATTTTTGGTGTCCCAATTCATGGTGTGGTTACTTTCACCTGGAGCTTCGCCATTATTAAAAGCTGTAGCATTTCTAAACATACTCGCCATACTAGTAACCGTACCAGTATTCCAATTGCCGATGTTTTGATTGAACGAACTAGCCCAACTGAACATATTTGCCATACTGCCAACATTTTTAGTGTCCCAATCCATGGTGTGGTTACTTTCACCTGGAGTTTCGCCATTATTAAAAGCTGTAGCTTTTTGAAACATGGATTGCATATATTTAACATTTCCAGTATTCCAACCACCAATATTTTGATTAAATGCACTAGCCTCTAGAAACATAGAAGCCATGTTAGTTACATTGCCAGTCTGCCAATTACTAATATCTTGGTTAAAGGCAGAAGCCCGAGTAAACATGCCGCCCATATTGGTTACATTGCCAGTCTGCCAATTACCAATATCTTGATTAAAAACAGTTGCATTAATAAACATGAGATACATATCTTTTACAGCCCCAGTCTGCCAACTACCAATATCTTGATTAAAAGAACTGGTACTACCAAACATTTGTCTCATATTAATCACCTTGCTAGTGTCCCACCCTAGAGGACTATTGCTTAAGCCTGGAGCATCGCCATTGTTGAAATTAGTAGCTCCATCAAACATATATGACATATTAGTAACATTACCAGTATTCCAGCTACCAATATCTTGATTAAAGGCCGTAGCTTGTTTAAACATAGAAGTCATACTAGTTGCGTTGCCGGTCTGCCAATTGCCAATATCTTGGTTAAAGGCGTAAGCTTGAAGAAACATAGAGCCCATATTGATAACTTCACTAGTATTCCAGCCGCCAATATCCTGATTAAATACAGTCGCACCAGCAAACATGGCGTACATATCTCTGACAAGCCCAGTCTGCCAACCGCTAATATCTTGGTTAAACGAACTGGCCTTGTTAAACATTTGCTTCATATTAGCTACATTGCTAGTATTCCATCCTAAAGGCTTATCACTTTCGCCTGTAGCTTCGCCATTATTAAAATTAGCTGCCTCAAAAAACATATATGCCATATCAGTAACTGCACCAGTATTCCATTTACCGATGTATTGATTAAAATTTGTGGCACGGTAAAACATTGAATTCATGCTAGTAACTGCACTTGTATCCCAATTACTTATAGGGGCATCAAAATTTGTAGCACCAGCAAACGTATTAGCCATATTAGTAACAGTACTAGTATTCCAACTATTCATAGATTCATGACCAATAAAATTAGTAGTGCCTTGAAAAGTCGCAGACATATCAGTAACTTGAGATAAATCCGGAGCATCTGTTGCCGTTATCTGCATATTTATCATATCTTTAAAAGCTGCTCCAAAGCTTGACCATGGGATAGTACCCCATTGTTTAATCTCTAAGAGTTTAGCTTTTTCATCAGTAGCTAAATCAGGGGAATAAAAACGAAGTGGTCTAGTAGATCTAACACAAACATCATACGTACCTGCTGTTGGATAATTATGTGTAGCTAAGCTAGTGTAAAACAGTTCGTAATTGTCGTCACAATTCCAAGAGACCTCATATGTATCTGTAGCTACTTTCAAAAATCTTAAAGTAACTTTAGTTGGCTCAGTTGCTCCAGCTACATTAGTTTGCCATGTGGTAACAAAATCTTCTGGATTGTAAGCTTGGGCAATATGGGGGTGAAAAAAGTTGACAATGACAATTATGGAAAAGATGCCAAAGTTAATTAAAGCAGTTTTTAATTTGGTGAATTGTTTCATAGAGCAGGTGAGAAAATTATATATGAAAAATAGAAATTAATACAGAATTATAAGGTTTTGATTAATTAAAAATGGGTTTAAGGGTTAGAGTAGGTAATTAATTGATATTCTTTGTTAGAGTTTTGAGTGTAATAACAACAATTTCTATCATCAGAAGGTTTGTTAACAATCATGTGTGTAATGTTATGATTTTACCTACATTCAATATATCTCTAATTTCACTAACGCTCGTAGAATATCCCGCAAAATGCGGGGCAGGGGTTCTCATCCCATTCTTGTTTTCAAATGTTATTTCTATTTTACAAAGGATAGTGTGTTATCGGAGTTTAGAAGTGGTGCCGAGAGAGGGATACCGGAACACTTCGTGTTCCTCAATTCAAGCGTAGCTTAACAGCTACTTAGCTTGAATATACCGCACCCCCTAAGCTTGCTAACGCTTCGCGGGGGTTTTCATCCCCTGTTAGGCTTTGAGGATCATTTATTATTTCTAGGAATTATCTGATTTTTAGGTCTTATATTGGTGCCGAGAGAGGGATTCGAACCCCCGTAGGCATAAGCCAGCTGATTTACAGTCAGCTCCAGTTGACCACTTTGGTATCTCGGCATGGAGCCGTCTGTGAGAGTCGAACTCACAACCTGACGCTT
>Ga0255346_1003106_pt1 | contig 20028 bp, 14 predicted proteins | sample wastewater_treat_FD_194410 | JGI IMG/M metagenome (GOLD analysis project Ga0255346, IMG submission 194410) | Wastewater microbial communities from Lulu Island WWTP, Vancouver, Canada - plant22 | ecosystem: Engineered > WWTP > Wastewater > Unclassified | place: Canada: Vancouver, British Columbia... | reverse complement strand
CACCAGAGCTGGTGGCAATGTTGAAGAAATATCACCCCGTTTGGCTCAACACACACTATAACCATCCCAACGAAATCACCCCAGAAGCCCAAAAGGCATGTGCCATGCTGGCAGACGCGGGTATTCCGCTGGGTAATCAAAGTGTGCTTTTGCGTGGCGTAAACGACTGTGTGCATACGATGCTTGACCTGGTTCACGCTTTGGCGTATATCCGTGTGCGCCCTTACTATATTTACCAGTGCGACCTGTCGCTGGGTATCAGCCACTTCCGCACATCGGTCAGCAAGGGCATCGAGATTATCGAAGGCTTGCGTGGCCATACTTCCGGTTATTGTGTGCCTACTTTTGTGGTGGATGCACCCGGTGGCGGTGGCAAGATTCCAGTCATGCCACAGTATCTCATCTCGCAAGGTACACGCCATGTTGTTTTGCGCAACTTTGAAGGCGTGATTACGACCTATACCGAGCCGGATGATTACAAAGACAACTGCCATTGCGCGGAATGCAACAAGGGTCAAATCGGTGTTTCTGGACTTCTGAGTGGCAACCAAACCACGCTTGAACCTGAAGGCCTTTTGCGCAGTCGCCGGAAAAAGAAGGACTAAACCATTAGGACAACAAACAATGGAGTTCCGCCAAACGGGGCGGAACTCTTGGAACTGGCAGGGCTGAAAAACCTGCAAACACTGGCAATTGTTGGCACCAGTAAAAATGCTGGGAAAACAACTTGCCTAAACCACATCATCGCTGCCTGGCTTGATGCGGGAATCGCGCGTCCGTTGGCATTAACGTCTATCGGCCGCGATGGTGAAGACGAAGATGTGGTCAGTGGGCGTGCCAAACCGCGCATTTATGTTTACGCTGGCACTTTGCTGGCAACCGCGGAAAATGCTATGCGTCGCGCTGACGCGCTTTTGGACGTGCTGGCATTAAGTGGTGTGCGCACCGCTTTTGGCGAGATTGTCATTTGCCGGGCGATAAGCGATGGTTATATTGAACTGGCGGGGCCGTCTTCGGCCAGTGATCTCCTGCAAATCGCTAAACTCCTGCGCGAAATTGCCCCGGATTGTCTTTACATTATCGATGGCGCGCTTAGCCGGCGGTCGCAGGCTGGCGGGGGTATCACCCAAAACATTATCCTTGCCACCAGTGGCGAAACGAGTGCCATTCCCAGTGAACTGGCGGAACACCTTGCGCATAGTCTTGAACTTTTGAGTCTTCCGGAATTGAACCGAGAACAAAAGGCCATGCTAAACGAGGCTATTGAACAGTCGCCAAACGCGCGCGTCATCAGTCTGGCAGACCAGAACGGCCAAACGCTGATTCAAAAGCTGATGTTGCCCACCTTGTTGGGGCATTCATCCGAAATCGCAGAACTTATCAGCGATAATACTCAGCACTTATTTTTGCGCGGTGCCATTACCGATGAAGTTATCAATGAACTTCTCAAGGATAAACATTTCCGTCATTTGACTTTGGCGGTTGAAGATGGAACGCGCCTTTTTATCAATTCAAGAACGCTTAAACGCCTGAAATCGCGTAAAATTAATTGCGCTGTTTTGCATCCGTTGCAAGTTAATCTCATCTGTTTCAACCCCAGTCGCAGTGATGGCGCACCAGTCGACTCAACCGCAATGCAGGCAGCGTTACGCAAGGTGACTGATATCCCAGTGCTTGATCTGGGTACGGCTTTGGTATAAGGAGACAAGCGTGAGTCTTTTTATCTCTCGAGAAGAAGAAAGCAAATCGGGCATCCGTGAGGTTTTAGATGCTTGTCAGTGCCGCTCACCACAAGGCGTGCGTTTACGCAATCAGCGGAAAATCTATCGGCCTAACGAACGCCAGGCTTTGCAAAATGAACTTGATGCCATTGCCGGACTTATTCCGCTCGTGGCAAAAAAAGACTCTCAGGTGACTGAAGCGCAAAGCCAGCTGATGCGTCTTCGCGAGTTGCAGGGCACGCTAAGTTATCTTGAAAAAGGCAAATTGCTTAGCGACACAAACTTTTTTGAGTTGAAAAGCGCCATGTTGATATTCAGCAAGCTGAATGCCCTTGAAAAACTCAAACAAAAAGCCCAAATCGCCTTTGAAGACTGCACCCAAGCCGGTGAAATTCTGGAACCATCGGGCAGTAAAAGCCCAGGCTTCCATATTTACAGTGATTATTCTGACTTATTAAAAGAAATCCGTGCCGAAAAACGCGAACTTGAACGGAAAATTGCCAAGGCAAAAGTCGCCGACCGCCCGAACCTGATGCGCCAGCGCAGTTTGTTGGTTTCGCGCGAAAACAACGAAGAAGACCGCATTCGCCAGGAACTGGGTACTGCTTTGCAAGCCCATCTTCGCATGCTTAAAGCCAACGCCAAGGCTTGCGCGGTGCTTGATTTTCGCCTGGCAAAAGCCGAACTGGCTATAAAATGGAACGCCTGCCAGCCCACACTGGTGGCTGATAATCAGCCTGCTGACCTTAAGGAAGCGGTTCATCCCATCATTGCCCAAAAACTTGAAAGCCAGGGCTCGCAGTTCAGCCCGCAAAGCATTCGCCTTGAACCAGGCAGCACCGTGATCAGCGGGGCGAACATGGCTGGCAAAAGCGTGGCACTGCAAACGATTTTCATCAATTTGCTTATGACGCAAATGGGTTATTTCCCGGTGTGCCAGGTATTGAGCACGCCCCTTTTCGACTTTTTCACTTTCGATTCAAGCCAAAGTGGTGAGTTGAACAAAGGGCTTTCTTCGTTTGGGCTTGAGTCGGTGAAAATACGCAATCATTATCGCTACAGTCAGGGCAGACGGGGCTTAATCATCATGGACGAACCCGCGCGGGGTACCAACCCCGCTGAAGCGCGCGCGATTGTGCAAACGCTCTGTGAAGCCTATGGACTAAGCGCGAGTATGTTCCTGATTGCCACGCATTATCAGGTTCACCCCGCCAAAGGCATCCGTTTTTATCAGATTCGCGGCATTCGTCCGGAAGACCTTCAGCAACTGCCCGCCTGGCAAGCTGAAAGCGTTCCCGCCAAAGCTCAAAAAGATGGCGATTATGCCAAAGAAGACCTGGAACGGGTGCGTTTTATTCAAAACTTAATGGACTATCGCCTGTCAGAAGTCAGCGCGCATACCGATGTGCCTTCCGGCGCTATACGTGTAGCTGAACTCTTGGGCATGGATGAAGAACTGATTAGAAACATGAAAACTATTTGGAAGAAGGATAAAACTATCAATGGCAAATCTTAATCTTGATTGGGTCAAGGTAGAAAAAGCGCGCGAAGCAGCGCGCATAATCAGCGATGATACGCAACTCTATCTTGATCAATTCACCACCACAACCGTTGAACGTGCTATCTGTCGTCTTTATGGCATTGATGGCGTCGACGAAACCGATGTCCCTTTGCCAAATGTCGTTGTTGACCACCTTCAGCAACACAATGTTTTGGGGCATGGCGCGGCATTTTGGCTGGGCCAGGCAGCTTTGGCGACCGGTAAAACGCCTCAGGAACTTGCCGAAGCCATTGCCAAAGGCGAACTGGACTTAACCCAGGTTGAACCGCAAGACCCCTTTGAGGTGCAACTCTGGGCGGATAAACATGCCCAGCCCGCACTTGAACGCATCGCGCGCAACCGCGCCCATCGCCAAGCCAAGCTTGAAGAATTTGGCGACAAGCAAGGTCCTTTGCTCTATGTCATCGTTGCGACAGGTAATATTTACGAGGACATCGTCCAGGCCAAAGCGGCTGCCAGTCAGGGCGCTGACGTTATCGCGGTTATTCGCACCACCGGTCAAAGTTTGCTCGACTACGTGCCTTATGGCGCGACAACTGAGGGCTTTGGCGGTACCATGGCAACCCAGGAAAACTTCCGCCTGATGCGCGCCGCGCTCAACGAGAGTGGCGAAGAACTCAAACGCCATATTCGCCTGTGTAACTACTGTTCGGGCTTGTGTATGCCCGAAATCGCGGTGATGGGCGCGTTGGAAGGGCTGGATGTGATGCTCAATGACGCGCTTTATGGCATTCTCTTTCGCGATATCAACATGCAGCGCACGCTGATTGACCAGGGTTTCTCGCGCATGATCAACAGCGCGGCGGGTATTATCATCAATACCGGTGAGGATAACTATCTGACTACCGCCGATGCCTTTGAAGAAGCGCATACGGTTTTGGCATCGCAGCTGATTAACGAACAGTTCGCGCTCAAGGCTGGCATGCCGGAAGAGCAAATGGGGCTGGGGCACGCTTTCGAGATGGACCCAAAACTGGAGAACAGTTTCCTTTATGAGTTGGCCCAGGCTCAAATGGCGCGCCAAATCTTCCCCAAAGCGCCCCTGAAGTACATGCCGCCCACCAAGTTCAAGACCGGTAATATCTTCTTTGGTCATGTGCAAGACGCGCTCTTTAATATGGTCACAGTTACCAGCCATCAGCGCATTCACCTTTTGGGGATGCTCACTGAAGCCATTCACACGCCATTCCTTAGCGACCGCGCTTTGTCGATTGAAAACGCGCGTTATATCGCCCGCGCCATGAAAGACTTTGGCGATGATATCGAATTCCGTGAAGGTGGCATTATGGAAACCCGCGCCAACAAGGTGCTTGATGAAGCGCTTGACTTACTGCAGGGTATTCAGCGTGAAGGTCTCTTTAGAACGATTGAAGAAGGTAAATTTGGTGGCGTTAAACGCCCCTTTGACGGTGGCAAAGGCCTTAGTGGTGTGGTCCAAAAAGAAGATCATTATATGAACCCATTCATCCCGTATCTGCTCGCGGCAGGTAAAAACACTCAGGAGGTGAGCCATGAGTAGTGGACTTTACAGCACACGCCAAAGTAATTTAGACACCACCCTGGATCTTAAAAAATTGAAGCCCTACGGCGACACAATGAACGATGGCAAGGTTCAGGTTTCGTTCACTTTGCCGGTTGCCGACTCGGAACGCGCGGTTGAGGCTGCCCGTCAGCTGGCCCTTAAAATGGGACTGGTGGAACCGAATGTCGCCACGCATATCGCGCTTGATAAAAACTTCAGCTTTTTCGTCGTTTACGGTTCATTGAAACACAGTGTTGACTATGACGAGATACAGGTTGAATCGGTTGACGTCAATGTGATGACTATGGAAGAAACCGACGACTTTATCCGCGATAACTTTGGACGCAAGTTGCGCGTCTTGGGTGCCAGCACGGGTACCGATGCGCATACCGTGGGTATTGACGCCATTATGAATATGAAAGGCTATGCCGGGCATTTTGGGCTTGAACGCTATCGTATGATTGAAGCGCTGAATATGGGCAGTCAGGTGAGCAATGAAGAGTTCATCCGCAAAGCGGTTGAGTTCGACGCGGACGTTTTGCTGGTTTCGCAAACTGTCACCCAAAAGAACGTGCACATCCAAAACCTTACGGAGCTGGTGGAACTGCTCGAAGCTGAAGGATTGCGTAATCGCTTTTTACTCATCATCGGGGGTCCACGCATTAGCCATGAACTGGCTAAAGAACTGGGTGCGGATGCTGGTTTTGGACCTGGCAAGTATGCCAACGACGTAGCAAGTTACTTCTGCGAAGAACTGTTAGCGCGTCAACAACATTAGTATAATTAAGAAAAAATTAAAGATATAATCAAGACGATCTGGCGCCTAGGTAGGTCGTCTCTTAAAAAATATAGAAGGAGTTCTAAAGTATAGATGAATAAAAGAATCACCATTGAAGAAGCCGTAAGCAAAATCAAAGATGGCGATACCATCATGGTTGGCGGATTTTTAGCTGTCGGCACCCCTGAAAGTTTGATTGATGCCCTGGTCGCAAAAGGCGTTAAAGATCTCACGCTTATTTGTAACGATACTGGTTTTGTTGACCGTGGTGTAGGCAAGATGGTTGTCAATAAGCAATTCAAGAAAATCATCGCCTCGCACATCGGCACCAACCGCGAAACCGGACGTCAAATGGTTGCAGGTGAAACTGAGGTCATTCTCACTCCCCAAGGCACTTTGGTCGAACAAATCCGTGCCGGTGGAAATGGTATGGGTGGTTTTTTGGTAAAAACTGGTTTAGGAACGGAAGTCCAAAAAGGCAAACAAATCATTAACGTTGATGGCGAAGACTATTTGTTGGAGAAACCGATGCGCGCTGATGTCGCCATTCTTTTTGCCAACAAAGCTGATGAAAACGGCAATCTTTGGTATCACGGTACCACACGCAACTTCAATACCGTTATGGCAACCGCGGCGGACTGGGTTGTGGTCGAAGCTGATGAAATCGTTCCATTTGGCGAGCTTTCGCCAAATGAAGTCGTCGTCCCAGGCGTTTTCGTTCACAATATCGTGCAAGGAGTTAAATAATGGCAATGGATAAGCAACAAACACAAGAATTTATCGCCAAACGCGTCGCTCGCGAACTGCAACATGGCGAACTCGTCAATTTAGGTATTGGTTTGCCCACGCTTGTGGCAAATTTTGTTCCTGAAGACCGCGAAGTGATCTTTCAAAGCGAAAATGGCATGGTGGGTGTGGGTCCTGCTCCTGATGAAAGCAATCATGATGCTCATATTTCCAACGCGGGTGGAATGCCTGTAACCATTCTGACTGGTGGCGCGTTTTTTGACAGTGCGACCTCATTTGGACTCATTCGTGGTGGACACGTGGCAACTACCGTTCTCGGTGCTTTGCAAGTCGCTCAAAATGGCGACATCGCCAACTACATGATTCCCGGCAAAATGGTACCCGGCATGGGTGGCGCGATGGACCTGACCAGCGGTGCCAAGCGTGTCATCGTGGCGATGGAACATACTAACAAAGGCAATCCGAAGCTTCTCAAAGAATGTACCTTGCCCCTAACCGCTGTTAAGGCTGTTAAACTCATCGTGACTGAAATGGGTGTGATTGAGGTCAATGAAAAAGGTTTCGAGCTGATTGAAATCAACCCTGAATACACGGTTGAAGAAGTTCAGGCTGCTACCGACGCGCCTTTACACATCAGCCCAAATTTGGTGGATATGGTGGTTTAGTTAACCCAGTTTCATAAGTAAATCAGCAAGCCCATTTTTCAAAAGATGGGCTTTTATTTTTCTTATGCTATTTTCACTTAAATAAATACGTGTATACTACAAAACCAAATATGATAAACTACCCTAAACTTACCAATAATCGATTTTGAGATACACAAAAGGACTATGTTTATGTTCAATGAATATCAATGGAAACTCTACTTGAATGCTGGTGGACAAGAAATAGTAGACTTCTTTGAGCATAATCTTTCAAACAATGGTAAAAACTACTCGAAAGAATATGCATTTAAAGTACGCAACCTGCGAGAAAATTATTGTCCATGCCCGCAAATTTGTGAATATGAAGAAGACCAGCTTCTTGAACTGGCTGAGGAAACAGACAAAGACCCTATTGTCTCGCTGGATGATTTGTGGAAAATAATTACATTGCTTAGCAATGACAATGGTAATAAAACCGATGCCTCCGTTGTTTTTGAGATATTCAGTTCCTTTATGGTTTATTTTTCAACAGTACTTTGTATGGCAAATCCTGAAAAGTATATCCCTTATCATTATCAGTACAACTTTAATGTCTTAGGAAATATTTCAGAACAGTTTTCAATTTCCTTGCCTCTAATTCCTGCAAAGAAAAACTATAAAGAACGTTTTTACTATTACGAAAAAGTTTGTCATGCTCTGTGCGATTTCAGAAATAAAAACTGCCTGACCCCTTATGAGCTTCTTGCCTTTCTTTATGATTTTGCTCCGAATTATGTTGGTGGATTTAATAGCTATATTGTAAAGGATTTACCGAAACCAGGTAGTGCATATTTCATTGGAACATCTCCCAAAGATAGGTTTCTTTATCACGGACCGAACACTATAGTTCCTTGGCAATGTAATCCTGACACTAAAGCTGGCGATATGATAGTAATGTATCAGACAGCTCCCATAAGTGCTGTTAAATCTATTTGGAGAAGTGTCAGTGTTGGATTTAATGATCCTTTCTTTTGGTATTATCGATGTACTTACATTGGTCAGCCAAAAATAATCACTACTGTCTCATTGAAACAAATGCAAAACGATCCGATTTTAGAAGAAATGCCCATAGTTAGGAAAAACATGCAGGGAATTAATGGTGTTGAATTGATTCCCTCCCAATACAATTATTTACTTAAATTAGGAGAATCCGATGCTATCCGTCTAGATGATGTTTTTACCCATGATTCGTCTGGTATCAGGAGCGAACGGGATGTTGAAAAACAGCTGATTGAGATTTTGTTAAATAAACTTGGGTATACAAAGGATGACTATGTTTCACAACTTCAAATACGTGTAGGAAATAATAACTTTGTACTCATTCCTGATTATGTTCTCCTACCCGTGATCGCGAATGGTCATCATACTGCTCATGGAATAATTGAAGCAAAATATTCGATTTCAACAAAAAAGATGCTTAATGATGCAAAAGCCCAGATGAGAAGTTATGCAAAACAATTAGGAACAAAATTTGGTGTTGTTGCATCAAAAGAAGGTTTATGGTTGACTACAAGAGATGATGACTATGAAAAGGTCATATTCGAAACAACATTTAATATTCTTTCAAATGACAAAGATGTTTTTTCAGAGTTGAAAAAAATATTAAGTCGACCAACTTAAGTGAAAAAATTTTTATCGAAATGTGTAATGGTTTTTAGTCAAGAATCTAAAAGCCTTTCAGTAAAAAACTCTAATCACTGAGCGGATATTTTGAATTTAATTGAAATAGGTAAATAAGATAATATATATAACTTATTAATAAAGCCATAAATTAATCAGTTGCACCGATACATTTATATGTAATGAAGTTTGTGTTATTTAATTAATTATGTTGGTTTGAAAATTATTCTGTTAAGTAGAATGCATTTGTTTATAACAAATCTACCATATATATCTATTTACTAGAATTATGGCAGCTGCAATTATCAATATACCGAAAAAAGTTAAAAATATAATAACAATTGTTTTCTGCTCTTGTTTTATGAAAGTCTGTTCTTTAAGATAATGCCCTGAATCATGTTTATCAGCATAGTTAGTGTCATCATAGGCATTATAGAAATAGCTCGATAATTGTTTTTGCTTTCGGGAGAAAAATGAATACTGTGTTCTTATCCATTTTTCTGTTTTACCGCTTTCTAATTTTTTTTGTGATTTTATTGCCAAGTGCAAGGTACGATTGCTTTTACTTTTGGACGGAATAACTATCGATTTAACCCCATAATGATGTTGGCTGTTCTTTTCTGTTTTGTTCTCTTCTTCTTCTTCCGTTTTTTCGTCAATGCTTGTCAGAACGAATTCGCTTTGGCGTTTTTCAGGAGCATCAAACAAGTCTCCTTTGAGGTCTTCCAAGACGGCACTGGCAGTAGGGTAGCGATCTTTCGCTTCGCGCATGAGACAGCGGTCCAAAAAATTCTGCCAGGCTGGCGCGATGCCCTCAATAGGTACAGGTCCTTTGACGAAATGCGCGTGCATGACCTGTATGGGGGTCTCGCCCTTAAAGAGTTGTTCGCCGGTGAGCATTTCGTGGGCAATGCACCCTAAACTGTAAATATCACTGGCGGGTGTAACCGTTTCGCCTCCCCAGACTTCGGGCGCCATATAGGCGGGTGTGCCGAGCATGCCTCCACCGATGCTCATCGATAAGCTGTCAGCATGCAAGGCTTTGGCGAAACCAAAATCTGATATGCGTGCCATGCCGTTGGCGTCAATGAGGATGTTGCCGGGTTTGAGGTCACGGTGAATGATGTTTTGTTCATGGGCGTATGCCAGCCCACTGGCAATCTGTTCGACCATGGTTTTAGCGCGGCTGGGATTAAAAGCGCCATGTTTGGTCAGATAATCTTTTAGCGAACCACCAGCCATGTATCCCATAGCAATGAAGGTGTACCCTTCGCGTTGGTCAAAGTCGTGCACGGGTACGATGTTGGGATGATCCAGCCGGGCAGCGAGTTTGGCTTCTCGCGCAAAACGTGTGATGAACTCAGGATTGACGCTAAGTTGGCTGTGAAGCACTTTGAGAGCGACGTAGCGGTCTAAAACACAGTCCTTGGCTTTGTAGACAATGCCAAAACCGCCTCTGCCGAGTTCTTCAAGAATCTCATATTTGCCAAGTTTTCTATTTTCTGCCATCGTTCATTACCTAAGTTGTTTATTGCTTGAAAACCCGCGGGTTATTTCTCCGTTCCACGATAATAGTAGGTATCGAATTTGCCATATTTTTGGGGTTCGGCGCGCTTAGCTTGTGCTTTGAAATAATAACCCTCACCTTCAAATGTGCTTGAAATATCCAAATCATTTTCTGGCTTTTCTTCGTCTTTTGGTGACTTTTTGGCGGTATTTGCTGAAGTGGATTGTCTGTCATGCTCATCAAAAACACCACTTTTGAAAAACTGTAAAACCGCATTGGCGGTGGGAAAGCGGGCTTCCCTTTTAAGCATGAGACTGCGTTTCAAAAACTCTTGCCAGGCTGGTGAGATACCTTCAATGGGTGCTGGGCTTTTCATAAAGTGAGCATGCATGACCTGTGCTGGAGACTCGCCTTTAAAGAGTTGCTCACCGGTAAGTAATTCGTGGGCTATACAACCCAAACTGTAAATATCACTGGCTGGTGTGGCTGTTTCGCCTCCCCAAACTTCGGGTGCCATGTATGCGGGTGTGCCAACTAAACTTCCATCGATGCTTACGGCTAAATTATCAGTACGCAGTGATTTGGCAAAGCCGAAATCTGATATTCGTGACGTGCCGTTGGCGTCAACAAGGATGTTGGCAGGTTTTAAATCGCGGTGTACAATACCTTTTCCGTGGGCGTATGCCAGGCCATTGGCAACGTGTTCGAGGATTGTTTTAACGTGAATGGGGGGAATAGCGCCTCTGTTGTCTAACAGGTCTTTAAGTGAACCGCGCGCCATATAGCCCATAGCGATGAAGGTGTGCCCTTCGCGTTGGTCAAAGTCATATATGGGGACGATATTGGGGTGGTCCAGGCCGGCAACGAGTTTGGCTTCCTGCGCAAAGCGGGTGATGAAGTCGGGGTTGCTGTTGAATTGGCTATGGAGCACTTTGAGAGCAACGTCACGTTCCAAAACACGATCGTTGGCTTTGTAGACGATGCCAAATCCGCCTCTGCCGAGCTCTTTGATGACTTCATATTTGCCGAGTTTTCTGTAATCTGACATTCTGTTATTTCCGAATGTTTATCTAGTAATACCTAGTTTATTTTGGCCTTCGCACGATTGATAGATTAATTATACATCGTGTTTTGCAGATTAGGGTATTGTTATTTTGTCTTGACAATATTTATTAAGCCATAAAATGCAAAAAAGGAACGACTAAGGAATTGAGATTTCCATGTCACTATACCTCGTTCTGTAACCATCTCTGGCTGAATTGTTATAATCGGTGGCAATCCAAATTTTGCCAGAATATGTGCGTTTGCTTAAGTCCAGTGTTGTGCTGTAAACATTATTAATGGTCAGATATCCAATGTTTCCGATTGCGGTGAGTTGTACCTCGTTGCTTGCACCGGGTTCAGTTCTTCTTGCTTTTGTTGCGATGGTATCACTACTAATCAGTGATGTATTATCAATTCCTGACCAAAGACTTAGTTCCCAATAACCGGTCTTGGGATAAAATGATAAGCGATAACCGTCATCTTCATTTCTACTTCTAAATCCAATAATATGTTCAGGGTTGTCATTAGAACCAAGATCATCGGGATTATCGAAGTTCACCTTGAATGAGAAATTAGTATATGTTTCATCGCCTGCTGGGAGATAAGTCTCAAGGGAATTATTTGATGCGTTGTAGGTCACAACTTTTATACTTCTGATGTTGGTTTGTTTTGTGAAACTGATTTGTGTTTGCTTGATACTTTCCACTGTTGTTGTCTGCTGGGCAACTTGCGTAGCTTCCTGTTGTATTTTTGCTGTGCGTTTTTGGGCAACGATTGCCAAAATGCCTAAAATGAGGATGAATGTGATGAAACCACCGGCGAAACTGGTTTTGTTTGTCTTTTCTGCTTTAGGCGGTTTGACTTTCGATTCTTTTTTGACCTTCGGTTCTTTTTCTTCAACTTTAGCCTTTGCCCGGCTTGGTGGTGGAGGTGGCGCAGGTGTTTCATCCCTTACGAAAAGCGGCTTGAAGGTCCGGGAATTTTCGTATTTCTCGCGTTTTCTCTTATCGCGGCGAGTTTCTTGTTTTCTCGACTTTTTGATAGTTTCGGGATATTTTGGCTTGACAGGAGGCGGTACTATGGGAGGTGGTACTGGCGCTGGATGGGTTGGTGGATTAGCTTTGGGGGGGTGTGGTGCGTTTGCTACAACTGCTGGTTTGGGCGTATCTGAGCGCTTAGGTTGAAACACTGGTATCGCAGATGGCGTTGAAGGTTCCTTTTGGCTTGGCTCTTGTTGCGGAGTTGTACGTTGTATGGGCGTGAAAATGGGTACCTGCCGCGCTGGTGTGCTTTGTGGTTTGATGGGTCTACCAAGGTTTTGTGCAGTCGTAGGTGGGGGCGTGGGTTTCTGAAATTGAGGACTGGGTGGAGGGGTTTGCCCTGCACCTGCTTTGGTTTGTGGCTGCGTGTTGTTGAATAAGGGGCGACTTGGCAATGGTGTGGCAGGACTTGAGCCTGTAACCGGTCTGGCTTGCCAGGTGGTTTTTTTCTTGCTTTGCCCATCAGCATCAGGAGATAAGCCTTTTTTAAGATCATCGTAAAATGCGAGAACAGTATTGTAGCGTTGGTCGGGTTCAATGGCCAAAGCCTTGATGAGACATGGGCGCCACTTATAAGGCAATTCGTAGGAAAGTTTGGCGGGTTGGTAGTGTAACAACATGATTTCGGGGGTAGATTCACCATCAAACAACACCCTGCCAGTAAGCATTTCAACAATAATACAAGCCAGGCTATAAATATCTGAACGGGGACTTATTTTGTCGCCCCGCCAAATTTCCGGAGACATATACGAGGGGGTTCCAATGACTTCACCGGTCTTACTCAGACTGGTGGCGGCATCTAAGATTTTTGCAAAACCAAGATCACTAATTTTGATATTGCCATCATTGTCAAAAAGGATGTTACCAGGCTTTAGGTCGCGATGAATGATGTCAAGTTCATGAATTTCAGATAAACCTGCGGAAATTTGTTGAATGACGGGCAGAGCGTTTTGAGGGGTATAAGGACCTTTTTCGTCCAGAATGCTTTTTAAAGACCCGCCTTCCATGAGCTCCATGCTAATATAAAAACGGCCTTCAAATACGTCATAGTCATATGTAGGAACGATATGTTTGGAACTGATGGTTGTGGAGAGTTGTGCTTCCTGGCGAAAGCGTTCAATAAATTCTGGTTCGTTGACCAGACTGGGATGCATGACTTTTAGTGCAACATCTTCATTTCGCGCTGTATCATAGGCGCGATAGACAATGCCCGAACCGCCTCTGCCGAGTTCATCAATGATTTCATATCGACCGAGTTTAATGCGATCGCTCATCCATCCTCCATATTCTATTGTAGCCGATAAATCATTTAAATGTGGAATAATTGATGCGGCTTTTTCAAGAATTTAATATATAATTAGGATGTGAAGGATAGCTTTTTGCTAGAAATGTCCAAACGCATGGTTTGAGGCATACAGAAGACAAAAAAAGAACCAAAGATGTGCAAAAATGTACAAAAAAGTCCAGAAAAAGACTTGACAAGCTTGGATAATGGTGTACAATAGAGGACAATGGTGACGACTGGAGATCAGTATGGTGCAAGAAACTAAATTACTCCGAATAAAAGAGGTAGCCGACTTGCTCGGTGTAAACGTTCGGACGATTTACAGGCGTATTTGGGATGGGAAATTGCCAGCCTCTAAAGTGGGGGGTCTTTATTACATTCGTGAGTCTGATCTCCAGGCGTTGCTCGACCCTGTTCAAGAGCAAAGTCCTAATAAATCGGTCATAAAATGTGAGTCTTGTTTAAGATTGTTGGATAACGGAAGCGAAATTGCAGCTGTGTGTTTGGAAAACGCTTGCCAGGCAAATATTTGTAAAACATGCTATGCAAAAGGTGTTCGGTATTGCAAAGAACATTCTGCAAGAGAGTTGTCAACAGAAAATATGTCACAGAAATCTCCCAGTAAAAAGGAGGTGACAGGCACAGAAGCAAGGGTTAGAGAGATGGCTTATCTTGAGCGAGTCGTCGCGCGAATATCTCAGGTGGAATCATTGAAAGACCCTGAAACTGGTGATATTATATCTGTTACAGATTGGTCAAAGTATTTGATTGATGGCGATTCTCGTGCTGAGATCCTGCATATTACTGGAAGAGCTTTTCTTGAGGCCAGGGAAATTGCCCGCTTACCGTTAAATGTATGGGCAAAATTCAGGTTAAGTGATTATCATAAACGAGATAAAAGACCGATCTTCATCGAAATAAAAGTGCTTAGTCGATTAGCGCGAATGATTAAAGAGAATAAGGATACGGTCGCGCTTGATAAAATAGAACTGAACCAGGCGATTTACAAGATCCAGGAAGAAGCAAAAGTTGACCCAGGATTTAGGTTTATCGTTTTGGCTGCAACCACAGGCTGGGCAAAAGATGTGCGAGATAAGGTTCGAAAAAATGACCAGCGCAATATTGCATTGCCCCCTAATTCTGTGCTCTATTTATATGATATTGAAGACAGCACTTTAATCTATAATGAAAAAGACCCCATTGCAAGTCAATATGCGGGTTTATTTATCCCCATTTCAGTCCAGGAAGAAGCTCAAAATGCGATTGACTTCATAGAGCGGCTTATGGCGTCGCGTGCGCATACCAGCCTGACCTTGAATGATGCGCTTGCCAGTACTGGTTTTACACGACCAGTTATTGAAGAGGCTTTTCGATTGATGACTCAATCTGGTTTGTACAGGCAACTAACAATGGAAGATTTGGGCGTTGTAATACAAAAAGTAAACTATTAAATTGCTTAAGGAGAAAATATGTCTAAGATAGGTAGATCAATAAAAAAGAATTTTGACTTCAAGTCGATGATGAGTTCAGCGGTTAAAGTTGTGCAAGATTTGTTGGGCTTGACTGAAGAAGAAGCTGCCAAAAAAGTAACCCTTAATGACATCAACGTTGAAGATGTGCAACGCGGAAAAATTCGTCTGGAGCATAAGCAAAATGCGATGATGACTGATTTGCGCGACATGGAAAAGCAAAAACGCTTACTCTTTGAAGAAGGTGTTCAAAAAGCAAGCGCGCGTGAACAGAAAAACCTGGCGAGCAAGATTAAGCAACTTGACCAGCGGATGCGGATACGCGAACGTTATCTTGAAGGCATGTCTTCGCAGATACAGATTATTGACTATTTTCTCTTAATAAAAGAACAAGAGCAACTTAATAAAGAAATGGGCCTTGAATCTATCTTCGGCGACATGGAAATGACTGAACTGGTGACCTACATGCAGAAAGCCAACGAAGATGGTGAGCTGAATATGACCATGATGAATAATCTCGCAAAAACCTTGTACGCCAACACATATATTGGCAAGCAGGAAGAAGACCCAGATGTGTTGGAAATTATGAAGCAGATGCAACTGGCACGCGAAGACCATGACGGCGCAGTAGAAGATTATTTCGTTGAAATGGAAGAAAAACTTGCCGAAAAGCATGAACCAGAAAAAGATAGTTTTGACTTCAATTTGGAAGAGGAAATCTAAAAACGGATAAATCTAATGAGTGTTGACCTTAGTGGCCCTGTTTATACCTTATATATGAAAGCTCGTCAAAATGCTGACAGAGCACGCAAGGCGGGCGATAATATTGAAGCAGCTAACCAGTATTTGACTGCTGCGCGATGGATGAAAGCTTATGCGGAGTATTCTGGTTCGCCCGAGGTCCGCAAGGAACGAAAGGTGAAGTACGATCAGCTTGTGAACCTGGCAAAAAGGCTGGGAGCAGATGTTAAGGAGCCTAGGCCTACATCCAAAGCTGCTAAGCCAGAGGTACGTGAACAAACACAAACGCTTGAAGGCGAAGATGACTATGAAGAAGAAGTGCTCCGTTTGATTCACAAAAGCGATGTGAGGTGGAGCGATATCGGTGGTCTGGAAGATACTAAAAATGAAATCATTTCTGCCTATGCAATCGCTTTGGCTCAAAAGCCAGAAGGCGTTAAGCTGAATACCTGGCGAAACCTTTTGCTCTACGGCCCTCCCGGAACTGGTAAAACACTCCTGGCTGCCGCAACGGCTGGGAACCTGGACGCAACTTTCTTTAATGTCAAGGTGAGCAGTCTTTTATCGAAATATTTTGGTGAGAGCACAAAACTGGTTTCTGCGCTTTATTCTGTAGCCAGACGATTGGCACCAGCGGTTATTTTCCTGGATGAATTCGAATCACTCACACCTGCCAGAGGTTCAGGAGAGAGTGGCGCCGAAAGACGCATCATTTCCACTTTGTTGGCAGAATTGGACGGCTTACAGGGTAAATCTGATAATGCTTTTGTATTGACCATTGCAGCTACAAATATGCCCTGGTTGTTGGATCTTGCCATTCTTAGTCGTTTTCAAAAGCGTATTTATGTTCCGCTGCCTGATGATGATGCACGGCGGGCGATTTTAGAAATTCAATTAACCAAGCGGGGATTCAAGTCTCAGCTTGATATGCAGACACTCGTTAACAAGACCAAAGGTTTTGCTGGCCGGGAAATTGAACAGTTCTGTATTATTGCCATCAATAATATGGTGCGTCGTAAAAACCCGGACATTTTGGAAACGGCAAACCGCGGTTTAAAAGAGATTAGCGAATACCAGATAAAACTTGAAGAGCTTACTGAAGAAGACTTTGCATTGGCTTCATCTCAGGTAAGACCAGTAACTGATGAAAAACGGTTGGTGCAATTCACCAATTGGGGAAAAGATATTCAGGAGTAAGACTGAAATATTATGGAAATCTTCTGCCCTAACAATCACCTAGTCCTGGCCAATGAGGTTTGTAGTAAATGTGGCTGGGTTCGCCAAAGTACCCGCACGGTTGGCAGTTATCGCTGGGGGCCTATCGACCTAATGGCAGGTTTTGGCGGGAATACTGTGGACAAGCATAATACGTTTACAGTAGTGGGGCAGACTATACTGTTCGTTTTGCGGAGTAACGAGATTGTGGGTGTTTCCGCAGAACGAGGAAATATTGTTGGGCGTACTACGCTACCTATGGGGCAAGTGATAAAAAGTGTTGTCGAACATAATGGCAAGCCTGTAATCATTGTGCAAGATATTTCCTCGCTTGTTGAAAAGTCAGAGGGAGCTTCGTTACGGGTAGTCAATTTTAAGACCAACGAAATGACTGATTTCTATCGGTCTGATAGCCATGATATTACTTCACCTTTCTTTACAGATGATCAACTCCTGATACGCGAGTCGAGTGGGGTGTTAAAAGCGATCGACTTACAAACAATGACCACCAACTGGGAACAGGAAATGGAAGGGTGGCACACGTATCCGCTTTTTGAAGCGCATGGTAATGTTATTGTGGTTGATGGGAACTCGGCATTTAATGATTTGTGCATTAAGGCCTTCAACATTCGGGATGGCGAGATAGTATGGCAAAAGCATATAAACAATCAACCCGTTTACCCTATCATCAGCACTGACGAACAGTTTTTTATTGTACAGCGCAAATCGAAATTAATGGCACTTTCCACTTTGAATGGCGAAATCCATTGGGAATTTGACGCTTCAAGAATTTATACAAATCCAGTATTGTATGGAAATGAGCTTGTTGTCCCTATCAAGCATAGCCAGGAAGGATATCAGATAGTCTCTTTAAACCCTGAAACCGGGGAATTAATTAAGAAAATCCCTATGGAAACCAGCACCTATTATGCACCTGTTTTGGATGATGAAATGCTGTATACGGTTAATGGTAAAGGCACTTTATTGGCTCATAATTGGCGCAATGGCAATCTTAGCTGGAAATTAGATCTTGTTTCGGAATATGACACTGTTGATGCCACACCAAAAGTTGTCAGTGATACCTTAATTGTAGGAACTTATACAGGAAAATTATCAGCAATAATTATTCATCATCAAGCGGAAAAAACGCTCACAGGTCAAGAATTATTGGAGAAGAAAGATTTTGAAGGCGCTGCTAAGGCGTTTGCGTTAGCGGGTGATTTCGCAGAATCCGCGCGCGTTTATTATACACAACTCAATGACGCGAACCGTGCGATGCAACTACTGGACTATGGGGGGTATTTCAACGAAGCTGCTGAAATCGCTTCTGATAAGCATTATTATTCGCTGGCACTAGATTATTACCGAAAGGCGGAAAACGACCTGGGTAAAGCGAAAACGTATGAAGCGATGGGTGACCCCAGTCGTGCTGCGGATCTTTATGCCAACATCGGTGAGAACTTAAAAGCAGCTAAGTTATATGAAGCAGCTGGAAAACCTCAGGAAGCGTTGCATATTTATATTGACATTAATGCCCTCGATGAATATAAACGATTAATATCGCAAGTAGATTTCTCTGAGGCATATAACATTTCAAGCAAACAATTGCGCAAAATGGGCGATTACGAAACTGTTGCCAAATGGGCTTACGATAATGGGCAATATCTTAACGCTTCGTATGATTTTGCCCAAGCAGGTCTTTATGAGGCGGAGTTTGATTCGCTGAAACGACATATGGAAAAACAACTAAACATTGGCGAACCAGTGAACAAAGCTGTTTGGTTGCGACTGGCAGAGTTGGGTGATATGTTTGATGACTTAGCTATTGCTGGTCGTGGTTGGGCAGAGAACAATCGCTTGGAACTTGCCGGGCAAGCATATTACAAGCATGCCAGCTTTCTGGCAAGTAAAGCTGCCGATGATATTAACCAAATCCCAGATCAACAACGTGAAGACATTGCCCATTACTTCCAACTGGCTTCTGATGCTTTCGCCGAAGAAGGGCAAGACGAACGTTATGCAGAGTGTGAACAACAAGTGAGACGTTTCAGGCAATTGCCCAAGGTTGTTATATTGGTGGTCAATTCTCAAGATGGCTTCCGTGAACAATTATGGAATGAGCTTTACCTAACAGTAAAAAACATTGGTTTTGGAAGTGCCCGCGATATTGATTTTCAATTGGATACGAAGTACTTTTTAGTTGAAACTGAAAGCCGGCGTACGCCTTTCAATCTTGCAGCAGGTCGTGAACAAGTGCGCAAGTTGCATATCAAACCTCTTGATGGTGCGAGAGGTAACAATGTGCCTCTGTTTATTCGCTGGACTTATCTGGACAAAAATAACAATATTTATAATGACGAAGGTAGCCGAAGTATAGAAGTTGCAGGCTTTTTGGAGGACACTTCTAAGAAGCCGATTGTATACAACTTCCACAATGTCGATACGCTTGTTACTGGTACAGTAAATTCTTTGGATAAGTCTACTGGAGACAGAGTAGAGATTAACCGCCGGGAAGATGGCGGCTACAATATGAAAATTCGCAGTGGCGACGATGAAATCCCGATTGGTACCAATCCCTTTGCAAAGTTCGAAATTGATGTGCACGATAAATGTCCAAAGTGTGGGTATGAAAAAACGGAACTGGATGATTATTGTCCAAACTGTGAATATAAGCCCGTAGACTATGATGAATTTTAGAGGATGAGGATCACAATATGCTTAGATCACCTTTTTCAGAGCAAACACCCTATCTGGCCCTTATAAAGTCAAGCAGGAATCTTGGAAAATCCGACATCATACCATCTGATTGTGTTGGCTTTACCGTAAAAGATGATTTGATTGAATTAATCCCAGAGAATGAACAAAAGCTAAGCAAAATCGTTCAAAACCGGAAGGCGCGTTTGGCAGGCTATTTCCCAAAACATCCTTTTGAGGCACGTATCGCCATGGATAAAGTCTTAACCGGTGATGGTGGTTTGGTTGATTTGCGCATTGAAACACGGGTGGTTGTGGAAGATCCGGTTGCATTCATTGAAAATACTTTATTTGAAGAACATAATATTGACAAGCATGAATACTATTTAAAGCCGAGAGCA
>Ga0255346_1003102_pt1 | contig 20029 bp, 30 predicted proteins | sample wastewater_treat_FD_194410 | JGI IMG/M metagenome (GOLD analysis project Ga0255346, IMG submission 194410) | Wastewater microbial communities from Lulu Island WWTP, Vancouver, Canada - plant22 | ecosystem: Engineered > WWTP > Wastewater > Unclassified | place: Canada: Vancouver, British Columbia... | reverse complement strand
GGTTCAACAACAGAAAGATGCATATTTATTTTATATGGGTCTGGGAAAAACGGTAAAACAGTTTTTTTGGAAACTATAAGTAGAATTATATTTGGTGAGTATGCCAGAAAAACAAACAGTGAAACTTTTATGAAACAAACTAATGGTGGAATGATTAGAAACGATTTAGCAAGATTACAAGGGGCACGATTTGTTTATGCCAGTGAGGGAAATGAAAGTAGGAAATTAGATGAAGGTATTGTAAAAGAAATAACTGGTGGGGATAACATTTCTGCCAGATACCTTTATTCTGAATGGTTTGAGTTTAAACCAGAATTTAAAGTTTGGTTTGCAACAAACCATAAGCCAACAATAACAGGTTCAGATAATGCAGTTTGGCGGAGAATTAAATTAATACCTTTTACAGTTACAATTAAAGATAGTGAAGAAATACCCCAAGATGTTTTATTTAAATGTTTTGAAGATGAAAAGGAAGGCATCTTTAAATGGATTTATGATGGGTTTTTAAAATGGCACAATGAAGGTTTTAACAACTGCCCAGAAATTGATGATGAGGTTAAAAGTTATAGAGAAGAAATGGATTATATTGAAAATTTTATTCAAGATTGCTGTTTGTTAGATGGAACATCAGTAACCCCAACAAAATGGCTGTATGAAGCATTTATTGATTGGTGGACAGAAGAAGAACTTTCAAGTTACAAACCAATTAGTAAAAAAGCTTTTAGTATGAAATTACAAGATAGGGGTTTAGAAAGATTAAATTTTAGAAATGATGATGGAGTATTTAGAGGATTTAAAGGTATAACTTTAAGGAGCTAAAAATATGTTGAGATGTGAAAATGAAGATTGCCCATTTTTAAGTGCAAATGATACAAGATTTAGAGCAAGATGTTGTATGGAAGATTGTCCATATTGTGGTCAAGAAATGGTAAGAACAGATATTAAATCGTAAGGTTTATATATATAAAATAATTTACTATTTTTTGGTGATATTAATGGAAAAAAATAGGAAAAAATTATTGGACGCAATTTATTCAAACGATTTTACCCAAATTAAAAGGGCAGTTAAAAGAGCAAATAAAAGGGATAGCCGTTATTTAAAAGATAGGGTGTATTAAAACACACCCATTTTATTTTCTTTTATTTTAAACAACTGTTTAAGTGTTTTAAACAACCAGTTATTAAAAACATATATATTTGATGTGTTTAATATAGGGGTGTTAATACTACTAATTACCAATTAGTAACTTATGGGGGAACTACTAATTGCCAATTAGTAACAAACCAAAAGGTTTATATATATAACTTGTATTTGATAATATGGTGATGTATGTGAATACAATACAACTAAAAAAATCTGAAAAAAAGAGTGTTAGTTTAGAAGTGTTGGAAAAAACAGTAACTCAAATCTATTGGTTTGGGTTTAAAGATGAAGGAAGGTGATTTAAATGATTAGAACAGAACAGGAAATAAGAGATGTAAAAGAATTTTTTGATGCCCAGTATAACAAACACGCAAGGAATATAATATACCCAACCACATTAGCCAGAATAGAAGGTATAATGGAGTGTTTGGATTGGGTATTAAATAACATTAATGAATTAATGGGTGATTAAACTTATACCGTCCAAGAAGCCTTCATTTAAAAAACGGTGAGACCGTTTCCAAGTGGGTAACTTTTTTACATCACCAAAAACCCACTTGGTTTATCACAATAATAAGGGGTGATTTACATAAGACAAATAATAGAAAAAAATATTGATGAATTAAAAGAAAAATATATTGGTTTTAGAGATACAGATAAAGCAACTTTAATATTAGTTGATTTAATCAATAGATTAGATGAACATATTTTAGATGGTGATGGATTTATTGACCCCATCATTATCAACAGTAAAAACGAAATTATTTCTGGAAATACAAGATACAACGCCTGCAAGTTACTGGGTAGAAAAACAATACCCTGTATTGTTGTAGATTTTAAAGATGATATAGCAGAATTGGAATATGTTATTAGTAGTAATCAAATAACAACCGTTGCCTATTGGAATGTAGATATGTTAATTGCTAAATTACACCAGTTGCCAGAAGATTTTGTTAAATTCTTTTTTGGTTATTCTGTTAGTGATATAATGGAAGAAACTGGATTACTAACATTAGAGGAAATAGAAAAAGCGGAAAAAGGTAGAAGAGCACAAAATAAATTAACAGATTTTTTTGGTGATTAATTGCATATCTGTTTAGCGAGCACTCCAACAGATTTAAATTATATTGATTTACCTTTACTTTATTCTAATAAATATTATTTAATGTCTATGCTATTTTTAAAAGATACTAAATTATCAAAAGAATATTATGGGGAAGCGGTTAAAAGAAATTTTTTATTAATAGATAGTGGTGCACACACTTTCCAAAAACTGGAAAATAATTTAGATGGGTTGGACAAGTGGATAAAAGTTTATATCCAATTTTTAAAAAAAAATCAAGATTATTGGAATACTTATGTTGAAATGGATATAGACAACAGAATTGGGTATAAACAAGTAGCCGAAATAAGACAACACTTATGGGATGAAACAGGGGTTCCACCAATGCCAGTTTGGCACGGCAAAGACCATTATTATTATAATGACGGTTTTAATAGAACAATACAAGATTGGAAAAATTATTGTAAAACATTTCCTTATGTTGGTTTATCAGGTGCCACACCAGTTCAATATTTACCCAAGATGTTAGAATACGCACATAAACATAAATGTCAAGTTCACGGTTTTGCTTTTACATCACCCACAAAAGTTTTTCAATATGATTTTGATACAGTAGACAGCACAAGTTGGATGCAACTTTTTAGATACGGTAATATTACAATGTTTAATGGGGATGTTCCAAAAATAATTAAAAACTATAAATTAAAATTTGATTTAAATCCTAAATATGGAAGAAATTTTGGGTTTGCAGAGTGGTGCAAGTTTTCAAGACGGGTTGAACTTCATTGGGAACTCAAAAAACATTTTGAACCAAAACCTTTATATATATAATAAATAATTTTAAATTTGTAGTAGTTGTTCTTTCCTACTACATAAAAATAAAAAAATGAAACAGGGGAAACAAAAAATGTATAATTTAGGAATGTTGTTAGTATTAGAACTTTCAGGAACAATAACATTTTTATTGGCTTGGAAGTATGGTGGAAAAATAGGCTTGTATTGTTTGCTACCTATTCTATTGATAGTAGCAAATATTCAAGTTTTAATGCAAATACAGATATTGGGAATTGTTATCTCAACTGGTGGACTTTTTGGTTTGTCAGCTTTAACAAGTGATGTTTTAAATGAACATTATGGTGAAAAAGTTGCAAAGCAAACAGTTTGGATTGGATTTGCGGGATTGGTGGCTTTTACTATATTTACCCAGATACTCTTATGGTTCAGACCAGCATCTATTGATTGGGCTTTTCCACATCTAAAAAGTATTTTTGGATTAATACCAAGAATTGCACTGGGTTCATTAACAGCTTATGTAATTGGACAATGGTTAGACACCCGCTTATTTAGTTACATAAAAAGCAAAACAGGACAAAAGCACTTATGGTTTAGAAATAATGCTTCAACAATGATAAGTGGAACAGTTGATAGCTTTATTTTTATAACCATCGCATTTTATGGAATATTTACAATGCCCGTTTTAATAGCAACTTTTGGAACAAATTTTATTAGAAAAAATCTGGAAACAATTTTAGATACTCCAACAATATATTTAACAACAAAAATTAAACCAAAAGAACTTTAAATAAATTAAATTTTTTATCTTTTAAATAGGTGAAAAATATGACAATGGTTCAAGAAACATTATTTAGTTTTGAAGATACCTTAAAACAAAAGGCAGATATTCAAAAAGAGTTTAACAATGTGATGGTAACAGCACAATGGGGTGACTTAAAAGATATAATGTTAAAGATAATGGGTTCTAATATTATTGCCATTGACACAGAAACAACAGGGTTGGATTTTAGTGAAGATTATGTAAGATTACTACAAGTTAAAATTGATAATGATGAAGTTTTTATATTTGATTTTTTTGATTATGATGATGAACAAAAAAGATATATTGTTAACATCTTATTAAATTACACCAATGGCATATTAGTTTTCCATAATGCCATATTTGATTTAAGTATGCTTTACCCTTATGCCCACATCAAAAGAACAGATTTTAAGTTATTTGATACACAAGTGGCAGAAAAAATAATTGATTGTGGATTAAACAGAAAAGGATTTAGTTTGGAAGATTTATGCAACAAATACCTTAACATAAAGTTAGATAAATCAGAACAAACTGGAAATTGGTTGATTAAAAAATTAAGCATTGAACAAATAAGGTATGCTAAAAAAGATGTAGAAGTAACTTATGAACTGTATGGGATATTAAAAAATAAGTTGGAACAAATGGGATTAACAAAAGCATTTAACATTGATATTAATTGCATCCCAGCTATTGTTAGGTGCATTAAAGATGGCATTTATCTGGATTTTAATGATTGGGAACTTATTGCCCAACAATTACAGTTTGAATATGATAAACTGGAAGACCAAATTTTAATTATGTTGGATAGGCATATTAACTTAAATTCACCAATACAGCTTAAAGAAGTATTACAAGATTTAAACTTGGGTATTAAAGTGGAAACAACTGGGAAAGACTTTTTAGACACCATAAAAGACAGACACCCAGTTCTGCCACTATTGATTGAGTATAAAACAATATCAAAAAAATTAACAAGTTTTGGAAAGGAATATCAGAAATATAAAAGTTCGAAAGATAACAGATTACACCCAAAATATAATCTGATAGGAACAGCAACTGGAAGGTTTAGTTGTAATAATCCAAATATCCAACAGGTGCCAAGAGAAAAGAATTATAGAAAGTGTTTTAAGGCACAAGAAGATGGGGGTGTATTGATAAAAGCGGACTATTCACAGATAGAACTGCGTATAGCTACCCATTTATCACAAGACCCAGTTATGTTAAAGGCTTATGAGTTGGGTGAAGATTTACACACTTTAAGTGCCAGCAAACTTCTGGGTGTCCCAAAAGAACAGGTAACAAAGGAACAAAGATACCAAGCCAAGTCATTTAATTTTGGGTTTTTATACAGTATGGGGGCAGAAAGTTTTAAGGATTATGCCAAGACCAATTTTGGTTTAGAGATAACATTGGGTAAAGCAGAAATATTTAAAAAAAGATTTTTTGAAACTTATAGGGGTTTAAAAGACTGGCATAGTAAATTAAGTAGAAAAGATTATAGTGTTACATTAGGTGGAAGAATAAGAAGATATGATAAGGATTATATTACAGGAGAACTATATAATACGCCAGTTCAAGGAACTGGTGCTGATATATTAAAAGTAGCACTATTTAACATATTTAAAACATTATTATGTAGTGAATTAAGATCAGTTAAAATTGTGGCTATTGTTCACGATGAAATAGTTTTGGAATGTAAAGAAACAGATAGTGAAAGGATAAGCAGGGAACTAAAAAATTGTATGATGGAAGCGTGGTATCAATTTATAGCAGATGTTAAGATTGATGTAGACATAACAATAGGAAAAAGTTGGGGTGGCTAATTGCACAAAAGAAAGATATTATATTGTAAAAGAGTAAATCCAAAAGATTTTTTAAAATGCAACAAAAACTGTATGTTAACAGTTGACAAGCAAACAGAATTAAAAGGCTGTATATTTGGGAAAAGTTTGGATATTGATTGGGTAGTAGAAGACAGCACAACAAAGGGGAACATAACCTGCAATAAGTGTAGCACTAAAAAGAAAAGGGTGTATATTTATGATAAAATCAATTTTTATGATGTGGGGTTATGGGTTTGTTATAGTTGTGGGGAAATTGGGTATTCTGTTAAAGACTCGTTCAGTAAGGGCACAGTTTGGAATTTAGACAGGATAGAACATCTGTTTAAGTGTTTTGGAAAAGACTGGTGGCTGGAACTGTTTGCAGAAATAGATATGTTTAATAAAATTTAACACTTTTTTATATTATTTTTATGTTTTTACTTAAAAAAATATAAATGTTACAGATGTTACACATTGTTACACATTGTTACAGATGTTTGTAAAATGTGTAACATTTTTTCTTTTAAATTTCTGTTACTTTTACTTACTTTTCTATAATATATTTATATTATTTTATTTAAAAATATAAATATAGTATAATATAGTAGATAGTATAAAATAGTGTTACAGATGTTACACATTATTCTATAATTTTGTAGTATAACAAAAATAATATAGTAACTACTTTCCAGAAAATGTGTAACATCTGTAACATTTTCACCCCTATAAGTTTGTGGTGTTGTGTTGGGTAAAAGTATAGAAAAATTATGTATTTAGGTGTTTAAGTATAAGAAAGTTATAATATTTGGTGTTACAGATGTTACAGATGTTTTTTATATATATGTAACAAATCATAATATATATTAAAATATTAAGTGTTCGTAAGCGTAAGACACCGTTTCCAGCAGTTTTAACTATATAATACACACCCCACAGGGTAAATAAATAATATAAAAATAAGGGGTATCAACTAAAAGGTTTATATATATAATAGGTGTAGTTATGTATGGTGATGTTATGAGAACACAAAAACAAGTGCAAATGGAAGAAGATAGGTTGGTAGAACTGGCAGAAAGGATTAGATTAATTCACGAATACCCCACTTGTTTATATGTAGGGGAAGAATTGCCCATTAGAATGGTATATAATGAGGAAGTAGAACCCAAATGGGACGACAACGCACAGGAAATAATAGAAATCCTAAAGAAACAGGGTAGAAAGGCTTGTTGCACCCACAAAGGCAAGTTTCATTTACTATATTATTAAGATTTATTACGTATAATGTTTATTATACGTAATAATTTAACTTTTTTTAATTAAAATTTTCAAAAATTACTCAAAATGTGTCAAAAAGGTCTTAAAAGTTTTTGAGGAGTAGGCAGGGGTGTTAAAATTTTGATTTTAAAATTTTAAAGTTTTATATATATGACTTGTATAATCTTTTACGGTAAAATAACAATTATTTAAATACTTTTTACGGTTTTACGGAATTTCATTAAAAGAACTTTTAATAGCAAACGGTTCTATTAAAAGAAAACCGTATTATTTTTAATACATAAGTATTGTTTTTGTTACAACCAAAAGGTTTATATATATAACACTATTAGTTATTTATGGTGATATTAAATGAGTAAAAACTGTGAATACTGTAAAAAAAACGAACCTGTAAGCTACATATCAGAATATGATGCTTACTTATGTGAAGATTGCTACTGTTCTGATTTGATAGATATAGAAGGTGATTAAGTGGTAACAAAAGAACAACAGGAACAAATAGATGATTATGAAATTTGTCCAAAATGCTTAACCCCTTACGATAGGGAAGATTTTAAGACAATTTATGAAAGTGTCCCTTATGGTAGCACAACAGCAAGTTTTCCAGTTGATGTTGGTGTTAAGTGCCATAATTGTGGGTATAAGGAAGATATATGATTAACTTACTAATAACCAGAAAAATAAACTGCCCAAAAGAAAATGGGGAAATAGACCAAGTTAAATGTTGGGTCTGCCCCAATTATGTTGGATTAATAGGTAAAAAAGTAAGGTTTGTGAGGTGTAATTTTAAATGAACTTTTTAAAATATCTATTTTTTAATAGAGATTTTAATGGCAACAGTTGGGTAGAACCCTATTGGTGTTTAAGCCCAGATTACTTAAAAAGGTTGGAAAACCTTAAAATTATTGATTTATTAGAGATTTTAAATGAAAACCCATTAAGTTCTCATTATAATTTAACTTATATTAGGGTAAAGTTAAAAACCCAGTAGTTAAGTATATAAACAGTTAAATAGGGTATTATTTATGTTTGTGAAAGGTGGGGAGGCAGGAAAAAGTGTTGGGGGCAGACCACGCAAGGCATTAACAATATCCAATGAAACGATTAAAGACTTGGAAAACTATTTGGATAAACGATTACCACAAGAAACAGCAAAACAGTTTGATTATTTTTGTGAATTTTTAAGGCAGGGTGCTGATAGGAGTATTTCCAATGTTGCCAGAACAAAAGGTAGAACTTACATTTTAATGGCTAAACACGCAAAAAAGAACAAGTGGTGGGACAGGGCAAAGTTATATGATAGTTTGTTGCAACAAACAGAAATAGAAGCCAAGATGGAACAGCGTAAAAGATACATAACCCAACAGGAAGAAACTGCAAGGGAGTTACACAATATTGGGAAAGAAAGTTTAAAAAAATTAGAAACTTTTATTAATGGTGAACCAGACCTAGCAGGTTTAAGACCAATGGAAATATTACAGTTTATAAAAACTGGGATTGAGTTGGAAAGAATTATTATGGGGTTGGATAAGGAAAAAGAACCCAAAGCCAATAACAAGATACAGATAACTTACAATATTATAAATGATAAAAATCCACATAGAGATTTATTTGATAATCTTGTGGTAACAGAAGCAAAAGTGGTGGAAGATGAAAAGGATACTGATGCAGATGGAACAACCGAAGATGGAAACTAATTTAATTGGTTCATTTTGGGATTTTTTTACCCTAAATTTTGATAAGAGAAAACTGGTAATTTATGGGGGTGCAGGTTCTGGTAAATCTGTTTCAACTGCCCAATGGTTAGTCAAACTTTTTTTGGAAAAAGAAGATAAGGTGTTTCTTGTTGTTAGAAATACATTGCCAGCACTTAAAATAACTTGCTTTATGCTAATTTCACAACTGCTTTCAGATGTCACCCAGAATACAGGTTTGCAATTTACAATAAACCATTCTGACCTTACTATAAAACACCCATCAAATAAAAATGTTATCTTTTTTAAATCCATTGATGATGAGGAAAAAATTAAAAGTTTTGAAGCCAATTATATCTGGATAGAAGAAGCAACAGAAATAACTTTTGAAAAATACATGCAGTTAAATTTAAGATTAAGGCGTAATAGTGATACTTTTAATCAGATGTTCTTAACCTTTAACCCAATTTCAATTCACCATTGGCTGTATAAAAAAATTGTTAGTCAGCCAGCAGAAGATATGGCTATACATCATAGCACTTGGGAAGATAACCCATTTTTGCCCAGAGAATATATTAATCAGTTGGCAACACTTGCTGGGGAAGATGAAAATTATTTTAGTATTTATGCAAGGGGTGATTGGGGGCAGGTTGGAAACCTCATTTACTCCAATTACACAATAGAGGAAAACACAAGGTGGAAGTTTGAACCCAAAAATACTTTCTGGGGTTTGGATTTTGGGTATAATGCAGAAACTGGATTAATAAAGGTTATGGAATATGACGAACAGTTTTATGTTCAGGAAAAACTTTACCAAACCAAATTAACCAATACAGATTTAATAAAAAAATTAGATATAATATTGGATAATCGGAAAGATATAATTTATGCAGATTGTGCCGAACCCAGTAGGATAGAAGAAATAAGGGAAAGTGGTTTTTATTGTTTCCCAGCAGAAAAAAGTGTTAAAGATGGTATTGATTATGTTAAAAGGCATAAGTTGCACATTGATATTGAAAGTGTTAACCTTATAGAAGAAATCCAGAATTATAGTTATCGAAAAGATAGGGATGGGAACATATTAGAAGAACCCATTAAGTATCACGACCACTTATGCGATGCCTTACGATATGCACTTTATACAAACTATATCAGAAATGTTTCTCATAGACCGAGTTCTGGCGTGGTGTTCTATTGAGTTTTGAAGCTTTTATTGTATTATATTTTTTTATAACTGGGTGTATTGTTGGAATTTTTATTTATTATTTTATGAGAGTTATTAAAGGTGATTACAATTAACACTTGTTGTTTTTGTTGTGGTTATTGTGTTAGCTTAAATGATGAAGATAAACTTGTTGATTATTTTGATGGGTTCTGTCTATTTTTAAGAACTTATGTGAGGTATGAATGGGAATGTGAACTAGGGCAAACAATGAATAGTTTTGTTGGTGGGTAAATGGATTTAATTTTATTGGGTTTTGTTGCAACTACATTAACAACTGTTTCAATTTTACCACAAGTTATTAAGGTAATTAAATTAAAAGAAACAAAAGATTTATCCCTTTTATACTGGGGTATTTTAGCAGGTGGACTTTTTTTGTGGTGTATTTATGGGGTATTAAAGCAAGATGCACCTATTGTTATTTCCAATTATATTTCTTTAATGCTTTCGTTGTTAATGATAGGGTTAAAATTAAAAGAAAAAGAGGTGACCTTTATGAGAAGATTAATTATGTTCAAGGCAGTTGATTGCCCGATTTCTAAAAATGCAATTAGTATTGAAGTTTGTGCAGATTGTAAATATAAGGGTGTAATAGAAAGAACTAACTGGCAAATGTGGTGTAAATATTTAGAAGGTGAACCAAAGTGATATATGAAAAAGGGCAATTAGAAATACTTTTAGGTTTTGATATTAGAGAAAATGATTTAATCTTTTTTAAATTTGATATTAGAATAAATCCATTTCAATTTTGGTTTGCAGTAGAGTTTTTAAGATTTGGATTTTATATAAATTGGTGGTAGGGGGGTGATTAAAAATGGAATTAACAGATGATGAAAGAGAAGCAGATTATCAAGCACTTATTGCAAGTGCAGATATGCTTTATGATAGAGATGCTTTTGATAGCTATCCAGCACAAGAAAATATGACGATAGAACAGCACATAAAATATAAAGCATTTTTATTAAGGTAAATTTTTTTATTTTTTTAATTTATTTTATAGTAAAATATATAAAGTATTTTAACTTTTTAAATTATAATGGGGTTTTTGAGTTCTTTTAAAAGAAAAAATGATGTTGACATTTTATTACTTAAATTACAAAAGGCAGAATTAAAATTAAAAGCTTTACCTAAAACTAATTTACCCAATACTTATGATGATACCAGTAGTTATATTAAACCATTAGTTTGGAATGAAGATTTACTTTTAAATTATTGCGACCGTTCTGCAATAATGACATCTATTTTAGGTGTGTTGTTAAAAGAATGCACAAAAGATAATTGGGAAATAAAACCAATGTTTTCTTTTAAATGCACTAATGAGAAGTGTTTAAAAGAATATAATCATTTACCAGAAATGGAATTATGTGAATGTGGGGCTAAATTAAGAAAACCAAATATACAAGATAAGAACATATTAAATAAGTTTGTAGATGACCCAAACCCAAATTATGATTTTTATGAAATTATTAGAAGTTGTTTATTGTGGGAATTAAAATTAGACCGTTATTATGTTAATGTTTCTTTTACTTATGAGCAAGGTGGGTATAAAAAACTTTCAAAAACTCCAACTGGGTTGTTTGTTGAAAACCCAAGATACATAAGAATAAGGGAAACACCAAACGAAAAGTTTTGTCCATTGTGTTATAAACCAGATAAAATTTATAAAGATGGGGAAACCACTTGTTCAGAATGTGGAGCAGAGTTGTGGGAAACTTATTACATTAAATTGGAAACTCCATATAGTGATGTTATTGTTGCCAGATACAAAAAAGAAGAAATGATTGAGGGGCATTATAACAGGCAGTTGCCAGATTTATATGGAACTCCAAAACTGGTTTCTGCTATACAGCAGTTACAAGCACTTATTGGATTGGACAGTTTAAATTCAGATATTTTTGTTAAAAGAAAGTTAAATAAGATTTTTGTTTTCAATGGGGCAACACAAGACCAGATAAATGAAATTAGGGATAATGTTGAAAATAATGTTAGAGAAGGTTTTGGGTTAAAAAGATTTTTGTATGATGTTTATTTGGGTATAAGTGGGGCATCAGATATTAAGGTGTTTGATGCTTTACCAGATGCCGAAAAGTTACAAAGTTTGGAATGGTATAAGTTTTATAGAGAAGTTTTAGCAAGTGTTTTTGAAGTGCCCCCAGTATTTTCTGGTGTTGTGGAAAGTGGAAAAGCTGGTAACAACCCAAATATACAAGATGTAGTTATGGGTTCAACCAAAAGGGGTTTGATTAGGACAATTGAAGAACCTTTTAATAAACGAATAATGGAAGCTTTTGGGATTACCGATTATTATATTGCATTTCCAGATTTTACAATTAAAGATGAATTGAGGGAAGCCCAGATACAAAAGATAAAAGCCGAAACTGCAAACATATTTTTAACAAGTGGTTTTGAAGTTCAATATGTTGATAATGATATTGTGGTATCAGAAAAAGCTAAAAACCAGCAAAAACAGATACAGCCAGAAGTTCAATATATTGATGTGGAAGAAGTAATAGATGACCCAGTTAAATATGAAAAGTTTGAAAAAATGGTTAAAAAAAAAATTTGTTGTTAAAGTCTTTACAGGAAATTGAAAGTTACTTTTTGTTTATTGCCGAACAACTTTACAAGGTGGATTACCAGCACCAAAAAAATATTTTAAGTATAGTCAAAAAGTTTGAAAAACATAAAAGTAGAAGTCAACTTGTAACAGATATTGAAGAGGATATTAAAGACACAAGTGTTGCTTTAAAATCTTTACTTTCAATTTACTTAAAAAATGTTTATCTTAAAAGTTTTAATGATACCCATAAAGAGTATTCCATTAAAAAGTTGTTTGCCTTACAGGAACTAAAAAAGGAAGATTTAAAAGTTACAGGTGGGTTTTTAGATGAGGTTACACCTTACAATTTATCTTTTTTGGAACAGTTTTTTGCTACTTATGAAACCCCATTTATGCAAGGCTGGGAAGATGAACAGAAAAAAGCCATATTTGGTTTTTTGGAAGAACTAATGATGACAGGTTATAGTTATGACAGGGCAGAAAGGGGTTTAAAAAAGTTACTTGGTGAAAATCCTTATGGGATGGATAATAAAACTTACTGGGAAATGGTTGGTAGAACAGAAGCTACAAGGGTATTTACACAAGCAAGTTTAGCATCAGCAAAATCATTGGGATACACAATGAAAAGGGTAAAAACGGTTGTGGGTTGTGAACGGTGTAAAGAGTTTGAAGCACAGGGGGCAATACCCATTGACCAACCTTATGAAAATACTTTACTTAATAACCCAGATATTCCTTTTCACCCCAACTGTATGTGCCACTATCAATATGAGTTGGAACAGGGGAAATATTTCAGTCAATATAGTTATGAACCAGACAAGAAGTTAAAACCAGAAGTTGATTTGTTAGCGTATGATGCAGATTTAAGTAAGATGAATGAGGAACAGTTACAAAGGTGGGCAGATACCCATTTAAAAACACCAGTTGATTTAGGGGCAGAAGAAATAAACGGTAGATTTAAAGGAATAATTGCAGATGATGATTTCAGAATTAGTATAAGTTCTTATTTTAGATATTTTTATGATATGCGAACCGAATTGGTAGATAGTATTCTTAAAAAACTTATAGAAGATTATGAAGAAGACCCTTCAATGTGGGTGAGTAAATGGGCAGTAGGGCAATTTAAAAGTAAGGAATTAGATGATATTTTTATTAAATGGATAGAAGAACAGACATTATCTTCTTCAAGGAAATTGATTTTGGAATTAAAAAGATTGGAAGAAAGATATGGTAAATTACCAATTAAATTAATTACAATGGATACTGATTTTGGTTCTTGGGGTTACAATGATTATATGGACGATAATTTAGTAAGAGTTCACGGTTTAGATGAATATATACTGTATAAAATGCATTTAGAAGATTTGGATAGTTTAAAAGAAAATGGAATACCACAGCACGCAATGCCAACATTTGAGGGAAATTTATATCACGAAATTTCACACAGTTTAGATTTTGGGTTTGATATGAAAAATTCAGAAAATAGGTTATTTTTTAGTAAGATGATTGAAGATTTATATTTAGACCAACAGAAACAAATACAAGATATTCATAATCAAATTCAAGATTTAAATACTCAATTATTAAATAATGAAATTGATTATACTACATTTGAAAGTGAAAGTGATAAATTATTTGAAAAATTAGTAGATTTAGAACAAAAACATTTAATAAAAGAATTATTTAATACATCATCTTATTCAAAAGAAAAAAATTATAATTTAGAAAATTTATATTTGGAAACTTTTGCAGAAAATTATTCTCTTTATGTTTTATCAGAAATGGGTAATAGGGATGCGATAAAAAAAGTTACTAAATGGTCAAATGAGAAAAAAACATTTTTTGGGCAGGTGGATAGAGAAGTTTTAGAAAAATATAACAGTTAAATTTATAAAGTTTTTTATATATAGATAATAGGGGTTAAAATGAACGCAATGGTAGAAATTTGTCTTTACTGTAAGCACAGAAATAAAGATTGTGAATTTGGGGAAAATATACCAGATTTAATTTCCATTGGAAGATTTAATCATAAAACACCCATTGGGAAGGAAAAAGTATTGTTTGAATTTAATGAAGATATTTCAGATAATAAAAAAGAATATATAAATTTTGATTTTGTGGATAAAAAGCAAGCTAAAAAAATGTTAAAAAGTTTAAAGGGAAAGATTATTTAAATGATTGAAATAAAAATCGAAGTTTCCAAAGACCTTTATTTTGCAAAAAAGGAAGATATTAAAAAAGAATTAAGGTTACTGTTTAAAGATTTTGGGAAAGATGTTGTTGATAGTGCAGTTGAGTTATCACCAAAAGGGAAAACTGGGAATTTATCTCAAAGTATTATGCAAACAGATATAGAAGATGGGCAAGAGATAACAGCAGGAAATGCCAAAGTTTTATACGCCAAGTATAATGAACCATCAGAACCAGAAGGTTATGGAGTAAAGATGACACGACCAATGACCAGAAAAGCATTTATGAAAGTAAGTGTTATGAAAAATCTGCCTGTTTTATTGGAAAGAATTAAAAGAATGGTTGATGATAAACTAATTACCAACCGTTAACTTTATATATATAACACCCCTATTATAATATGGTGATGTAGATGGATAAAACAACTTGTAAAAAAATTTGTAAGAAGGTTTTAAGGCAGGAAATGAGCGAAATCAGAAAGCAGTTCAACCCAATGAACAAAAAAAACGGTTGGGGTGACGAATTTGCAGACACCCTTATTTTTAGTAACAAGATTATAGAACACGAATATAACGACGACATAAGCAAAGGTTGGACAGGAACTTTAAGTGGAAACTCTAACTGTTTATTAACTGTTACCTTTGACGGAGCAGGGTATGAGCACTTTACAATGGACAACCCTTACAATATTGTAGACAAGTTAACAACTTATTTCAGGGAACACAAATACCCAATAGCAATAGAATATGAAACAAACTGGGCAATTGGGATTTACTACACAGAGTGATTAAGATGAACTTTAAAGACCAAAATGGGACACCCCTTAAAAAAGGGGATTTTGTTTTATATGACCAAATGGTTCTGGAAGTTGGGGATTTGAGAAAAGATAGGGTTATATTATGTGATAAAGATGGTTCAGAATATACCCTATTTTTTACCAATTTAACCAAAAGGTTAAATGAAGATTAAATAATTACTGTTTTTTATATATTTTTTAATTAATTTGTAGTTAATTTTAAATAGTTTTTAAATTTACTATTACTTATGGGGGAAGTAGAGTATATTAAAAATACCCAAGATGTTTTCTTTAATAGTCTTATACAGAAAGCAGGGGAAACTGATACAGGGGAACTTGTTATTTATGGTATCGGAAGTGCAGAAATTTTAGATACCCAAAATGAAATTGTTAAAATGGAAGCATTGGAAAAAAGATTGCCACAACTTTTAACAAGACAAACTGTTTCTTATAAACATAGGGATACAATAGTTGGAAAAATTTTACCAGAATTTGTTATTAATAAAGATACTCTTTTAAGAACCAAAGTGGATTACCCAAATGAATATGATATTAGTTTTTTTAAATCAATGAATGTAAATTTAGAACCTTTAAAAAAATATCTGTTCATTGTTGCTAATATTTTCAATGATAATGATTTTAATAAATCTTTAATACAAAAAATACAAAATGGCTTTTATAATATGTTTTCTATAAGTGGGCATAAGATAAATACATCTTATGTTTGTGATAAGAAAAATTGTTATACAAGTGTAGATGACTTAACATTAGATGCAGTAACAATAACAGAAAAAGGTGCTAATCCATTGGCTTTTTTTAAACCTATAAGTAATGGGGGGATTTTATTGAAAGAAGATATTAAAGAAGGGGAAGCTTTTGTTAAAGAAGAAAAAGTAGAAACAAAAGTTGAACCAGTTATTGAAACTCCAAAATTGGAAGTTTTAGAAAAGGAAATTAAAGAAATAAAAACAAAAATGGGGGAATGGGAAAAACTCAAAGAACCCAAAATTGAAAAGGCAGAAACTAAAAAGGTTGAACCCAAAGTAGCAGTAGAACCAGAAGTTGTTAAAACACCAGAAGGTTATAAAGTTAGACTTACAAAAGAAGAAGCGGAAGAAATTGCAAGTTTAGTTTTTGAGAAATTAAAAAAATCAGAAACACCAGTTGTTGAGGAAAAGAAAATACCATTGGGTAAAGTAAAAGAAGAACCTATAATTGCAAAATCACTAGATGAAACTGTTTTGGGGAAATTAGATAAATTAAATAAAATTGAGGGGGAATATTAAATGACTGATTTTTATGGGACACCCATTTATAAAATGAAACCCATTTCACAGTTGGTAAATGAAACTTATGCATTGGATAATCCAGAAATGGAAAACCTATTAAAAGAAGATGCACCAATTTTACAGGGAACAACTGGATTTAGAAATAACATTTATGGGGCAAAACTATTTTATCAGATGAGCACAGAAGCCAATGTGTTTGGGGTATTACCAAAAGTAGATTGGGAAAAATCTGGGTTTAGATTTTTAACAGCAGAAGCAAATTCAAGTGGCGGTGGAGTAGCAGAAAATTCAGCTATACCCGATACCACAAAACCAACACTTGCCCAAATAGATATATCACCAGCAGAAATGGCAACAGCTTTTGAAATGAGTTTAAGGTCATTAAACATTGAAACAAAAGACGATACTGTTAAGTGGGCACAGATTGTTGATTATATGGGGCAGGAACATAAAAAACTTATTAATGTTAACTTATGCACAGATGTAGACACACTTGCAGGAAATAATATTGAAAGTATTGATAGGGTTTGTTCAAGTAATTCAGAAGCTTCTGGTTTATCATTAACAGCAAATGATAACACTTTTCAGGGTTTAGATAGGGATAGTGGAGCAACTTATGCAGATGCTTATGTTAACCACAATTCTGGAACTGATAGGGCATTAACTATAAAACTTTTAAGGGATACAATAACAGAAATTGAACCTTATTGGGATAGACCACAGAATAAGGTAATCATAACAGGTTATGATACAGCATCAGATATTGCATCACTTTACGAAACACAGCAAAGATATATTGATTATGTGAACTTGGAAACCAGCTTTAACGGTGTTAGGGTTGTTGGAAGGGAAACAGGATTTAGATGTGCAACTTTTGACGGAATACCCATTATCAGAAGCAACAACATTGCCAAAGATACAGCAAGCAGAATTTACATATTGGATTTAGACCATATAGGAATAGCCATTGCAAAACCGACTACATTATGGAGTTCGGATAACTATATTGAGTTAGACCATTTTGCTAGAAAGGCGTCTTATTATACATCAGCACAGTTGTTTGCAACTAAATTCAAGTGTCACGGCAAAATAAGAGATTTATTATAAATCTTTTATTTTTTTTTATTTTAAGGTGATAAAATGACAAAAGTTAAATATATTGGAAGTAGAGGTATTTTTACTGCCAAAGCAAACCCATCTTTAAACCTTTATACTTTTGTGGGAAATGAAACAGTTGACATTAAAGATATGGATATTGAATATTTCAAAAAGCACCCACTTGCTTTTGCTGTGATAAATGACCAGCCTTTAAATGAAGTTAGGTATGAAAAACCAAAGGTTGAAAAACCAAAGGTTGAAAAAATTAGAGTAGATAAGGGGGAATAATTAAATGACTGGAACATTTACAGTTGCCATAACTAAACAAACGGTTATGGGTGATGTTAGAGTTGTATTTGGGACATTTGTTGGGGCAGGTGGCTCAACAGGTGGGGATATAGCAACAGGATTAAGTTATTTATATCATATTGATATAACACCAATTGCATCAGCAGTTGTAGTTGGTGGGGCAGGTTCAATTAATGAAACAAAACCAACAGCAAGTATTGGTATGACAGGAACTGCAACTATTGTTACAACAGCAAATACATCTGGAACTTGGGTAGCTTATGGGAAGTGAGTAAAATGAAAAAAAGTTTAATTTTATTGTTAGCTTTACTTTTAACACTAACAACATTTAATGCAGTATTGGGTATTGAAGCCATAAGATTAAAAGTAACTGATGATGCTAATGTTACGGTTTCAAGTGGAACGATAACAATAGTTAATGCACCAACAATTTTTCAATTAATACCAACACAAGATGCCAATGTAACATTTTCAGGAACTACATTAATCATTGATTGCAATGGAACACAAACAGCAATGGATACAAATACCGCAAGTTATAATACAGTAGGTGAGGTAATTGCTAAAATAAATACCTTAACAGGTATTACAGCAGTTAAAGTTGATACCAAAGTTAAAGATGCCTTATTGGCAACTGGTATCCCAGAATTTACCCAGATTAATTTGAACAGTTCAGCAGGTGATACATTAGATGTTAATGCAACTTTAACTTATGCAATAGATACATCAAATGCAACTTATAATACACTTGGGAAATTTATAACTTATGTGAATGGGAATGTTTCAAAAGTAGACGCAGGGTTGGCAAACAATATGTTCACAACAACAGATGGTTGGACTTATTTAAATGATAAATCTTTAACAACTTATACAGACCAGAATGGCTTTTTAACAATTGGGGCAGATTATACAGTTCAATTTGGAACTTACGGTTATATGAGCAACAATTATGCAAATGTTATGTTCAGTTTAAACAAGTTGGGTATAAGAAACTTTGATGTTTTAGATTACAATGCATCAACAAGTAATTTAATTGTATTAACAAGATAAAAAGGGGGAATTGCAGATTACTGAATTAAGTGAGGAAACAGTTAATAAGTTAGTGTTTGCACTAAAAGAAACTAATAATCATTTAAATAATCTTAAAGATGTGCCAGAAAAGATTTCACACTTGGAACAGTCTTTTGCAGTTCTTCAAGCTTATTATAATTCAGATGATAAAGCAGATAAAAAAGTTAGGGATTTATGTGATAGAAGAATAACCAAGTTAGAAAATAGAATGGCAGAAAATGAGAAAAAATTTAATGAGATTTTAGAAATTATTACCCAAACACAAAATAATATTAAAAGCAAACAAGATACCTTACAGGGTGGTTTAATGGTTGTAACACCAATTATTGCTTTTATAACTTGGTTAATAACAACATTTTATGATAAGATGAGGTAATTAAATGGATATAATGAAAATAACTTATTCAGGTGTAGCAACTACAATACCACTTTATATTGAAAATAATATTTTAACTTGTAATACAACAGATATTGCTTTTACTGGTGATGGGGCTATTGATACCGTAACTAAATTAAAAACAGAATTAGAAAAAATAACTGGGATTACTGCAACCATTTTGAATAATTCTGGGACTTATGATACTACAAAAATAAATGAAATAAGCAGAACCTTTCCAGCAGATGTTAAAACAGGAGCAGTTTATTTAAGTTATGACAATTACAGTAGCCCAAAAGATGTTTGTGAAACTTTTAATGTGCCTTATTTAAATATAATAAATAGTTGGTTTGATAATGCAGACACATTAATAACAGCACAAACAGGTGGTTTTATTTTTAAAGAAGTAACCGAAACTGTTAGCATTGACACTAATATTAAAAATGTAAGGTGTAATGATAAATATTCAAATTATAGCTTTTTTGCAAATTATTATAATGAACTTTATTTACCACAATATGC
>Ga0255346_1003100_pt1 | contig 20030 bp, 12 predicted proteins | sample wastewater_treat_FD_194410 | JGI IMG/M metagenome (GOLD analysis project Ga0255346, IMG submission 194410) | Wastewater microbial communities from Lulu Island WWTP, Vancouver, Canada - plant22 | ecosystem: Engineered > WWTP > Wastewater > Unclassified | place: Canada: Vancouver, British Columbia... | reverse complement strand
TATTAACAAGGATTCAACGCCCGCCCGGATCGCTGCCTTCGCAAGCTGGATTTCCCGTATGTCTCCACGGGTGACCAGGATATCCTTGTCCGTCCCCGAAGACTCCGCCGGTACTAAAACAATCGCATCGCCTTTTGCAAAAGGGACCCTGCGAAGGGTTTGTTTTGTAAATCGTCCACTCGCGTCAATTTGCCCACTTTCCAACAAACTGGCCACAATGTCCAATATGCCCGAACCACAAATACCAATTGCAGGCTGGTTTTCAATCGTCGCCAGATGCCATTCATTATCAAAAAACTTACCCCGCTCGATCGCACCGGGCGCAGCTCGCATTCCTGCATGAATATGTGCACCTTCGAAAGCCGGTCCTGAAGCACAAGAACAACTTGTCAAGTATCCATCCTTTAATAAACTAACCTCCGTGTTCGTGCCAATATCAAGTGCCACCGCCACGCCCTGCCGATCAAGAATATGGCTGGCCAATAACATGGCAAGATGGTCTGCACCGACGTATCCAGCAATGTTTGGGGGGACATAGACACGGGCTCCTGGCGCTCCAAGCAAACCCACCTCTCTTGCCTGGAAATCGAGCGCCTGGTTAACCGCAGCCACATACGGAGCCTCACCCAGCTGTCTGACAGGAAGCCCGGCAAAAAGATGATGTACAGCTGTATTGCACACGACCACAAACTCCATCACCTGGTCGGGGGAAGCCTGAACAGTTACACTCAATTCTTTGACAAGTTTATTGATCTCGGTTACTAACGAGGTCTGCAATATTTTTTGTTGCTCTTCACCCCGATTTGCAAACGCAATTCGGCTGATCACGTCTTCGCCGTAACTAATTTGCGGGTTCATCGAAGCAGATTTAGCCACAGTCATTCCGGTTTGCAGATTTACCAAGAAGGCTGCCAGCTTTGTAGTGCCGATATCTACTGCCACTCCATAGTATTCCTGATCTTCATTCAAAAATCCCAGAATTTGGTTTTCCTCATTAAACACAACCATTCCAGACCAGTTCTGTTCACGCATCCGGGAAGAAAATTGAATCAATACCGGCAAATTGACACCCCCACAACCTTTTTGTTGATTGGGAAACATCTCGGTAAAGCGCTCCCAATCCGCGCGTAAATCATTCTGGCTGGGCGGCGATAAAGAGAAGTTTTTTCGATAAATATTGGGAGAAGGTTCAATATCTCGTACACTGCCTTCAATTTGAAGCCGTTGCGTCGTCGATAATGATTCAGGCGGCAATTCAATTTTGACATCGCTCAAAGGATATGACATGCACGCCAACCGCCACCCTTCAGCTATCTGATCAGTACTGAATATTTCTTCTTCCTCAAATTGTATGGGAGAAAGATTCCCCTCAACGCAGCGAATTTTACAGGCGCCACAAATACCCATGCCGCCGCATAATGCAGTCAGCGAGATCCCTGCTTTTTGTGCCAAATCAAGCAAGGTCTCCTCGCCATTGGTAACCACTCGCAAGCCGACTGGTTGAAAATCGATTTTGAAATCAGCCATTAGCAAAATTTATTTCTTATAACCAATTGCGCGTAAAAAATCTTTTCGCCATGCAATATCTTCTTCACTTTCAATCCCCACAGAACGTGCCCCATCAGCGACACCAAGGATTGCACGCCCATCACCAACATCCATAACAACAACATCGGTTTGGTTTGCTGTAGCACAAAATATGTGGCACACTTCAGGGACGGCTTTGATTTGGTTTAAGACGTTTATAGGAAAATACCCTTCCCCCAAAAATATTATAAAGGCATGCCCTGCACGCAGCTCACACGCATTTCGCCTGGCTAATTCGATCATTTCATCATCGGTTCCACTCCAACGAACAAGACACTTGCCAGAAGCCTCGCAAAAAGCCAAACCAAATTTGATCCCTGGCACACTGGATACCAACACCTCATGAATATCCTCTACCGTTTTAATAAAATGCGACTGTCCCAAAATAAAATTGATCTCATCCGGTTTTTCAATCCTTATATTTTTTACTTCCATTGCTCAAACCTCCTTCGATAATAGGCTTATTTTAGCATGAATCACAATTTCACCAATTCTTGTGAGCATTGCAAAAAACAAGGCACTCTTATAGGAGTGCCCTGATCAAATGTGTGATAGCAATATAAAAAAATTATTTGTGCGTTGGAGAAAGCGCACGTACCTGTTCGAGTGCATGATAGGAAGATCGAACAAGGGGAGCACTTTCAACCCATTGAAACCCAATATCCAGCCCAAAGGTTTCTAATGCTGTAAACTCCTCGGGCGTATAATAACGAGCAATGGGCAAATGCTTTCTGCTTGGTTGTAAATACTGCCCAATGGTGAGGATATCGACGCCCCAACTGCGTAAATCACGCATGGTATCTTGGACTTCTTCGTAAGTCTCTCCCAAGCCAACCATAATGCCAGATTTTGTCAACACCTCCGGCGCAAGAAGCTTTGCACCGGTTAAAACAGCGCGTGACCATTCGTAACGATCCTGCGGTTGCACGCTTTTGAATAAACGCGGCACCGTTTCCACGTTGTGGTTGAGTATTTCCGGTTGCGCCGCCATTACAATTCGCAATGCTTCCATACTCCCTTTAAAATCAGGGATGAGCACCTCGATAGAACAACCCGGTAACAATTGCCGAATGCGGCGAATCACCATGGCGAAAATAGGGGCGCCACCATCGCGACGTTCATCGCGATTAACGCTGGTGATCACGGCATGTTTAAGGTTCATCTGCGCGACCGCCTGCGCAACACGTTCAGGTTCTTCCCAATCTAAAAACGAGGGGCGACCATGTTTTACATCGCAGAACCCACAGGTGCGCGTGCAAATATCGCCAAGCATTAAAAATGTAGCAGTTCCGCTCCCCCAACATTCACTGATGTTAGGGCAGCCAGCTTCTTCACATACTGTATGCAGCGCTTTTTTGCGCATTAAACGCTGCAGGTCTTGATAGCTCTCTCCGCCGGGGGCTCTCACCCGAATCCAGCTCGGTCGGCGAACAGGCGTAGTATCAATTACATCTGGATTTACACGATCTCTGGTCGGATTTGTCGTCATTCTACCTCCAGAAGGAATTATATCACATAGACTCTTATTAAAATACCAACCAGTCTATTAAAATATATATACAAAATAACCGAAAAGCATGATAGGGAATTTTTAACGACTTTCTCAGAACGAATACCTTTCAGGTCAAACAAAATTATACTGACTAATTTTTACCGACTCATTCAATCTCTTGAGGTTTAACAGGAACAATAAACAGCATGATCAAATACAGTAAAATTCCTGTTCCACCACCCAATGAAAACAAGATAAAGAGCAGCCGGATAATTGTAGGATCAATGGTTAAATACTCACCCAACCCTGCACAAATACCGCCTTTATACCCTTCAGAAGGGATTCGATATAATTTTTTTGATTCCATTTTTTCCAACCTTTCTCAATCTTAACTTTCCTACAAATCATTATACAATTGCTTTCAATTTTTTATTTTCTAGCCGATTTAATAGCCAAAAAAAATTCGCACCTGGGTTTCATATTCCCAGATAAGTACGAAAGTGGTATAAAATAAGGTTGAATTTGCTTACCACATAAGAAAAGACATAATGACTTATACAAAATCAACCTGGCGATTAATTCAACACCCACCTGCAGAAGGACCCTGGAATATGGCTGTCGACGAAGCCATTTTAGAATCTGTGTACAATGGTGAGGCTTTCCCCACATTAAGATTGTTTGCCTGGCAGCCCGCATGCCTTTCTTTAGGGCATTCGCAACCATTTTCTGAGGTCAATATAGACCAATTAGAAAAAAATGGCTGGGGAATTGTGCGCCGACCTACGGGCGGGCGCGCAATTCTTCACGTTGATGAGCTGACTTATTCTGTCATTGCGCCTTTATCGGAACCGAGAGTAAAAGGCGGCGTACTTGAAAGTTATTTGCGACTTTCTGAAGCACTTTTACAAGCTTTACGGATGTTGGGCTTAAACCCACAAGCCTATGAAATGCCTCCTGATCAGGATAAAAAAAATATAAATCCGGTGTGTTTTGAAGTCCCTTCAAATTATGAAATTACAGTCAATGGGAAAAAACTGATTGGTTCTGCTCAAGCCCGCCGAAAAGATGGACTCCTTCAACATGGGACTTTACCCTTATATGGCGATTTGACGAGAATCATCACCGTTTTAAACTTCTCCGATGCTGCTACAAGCACAAAAGCCAAAGAACGCCTTTTGGACCATGCCACCACTGTTGAGACCGAACTGGGGTCAGCACTGAATTGGGAAGAGGCTAGCCGGGCTTTTCAGGAAGCGTTTGCTCAAACCTTAAATTTGAACCTGGAGCCGGGCGACCTGACGGAAAAGGAAATTAAACGGGCAGAGGAACTCGTAATTGAAAAATACGCACATCCTTCCTGGACGGAACGGATTTAATCCTCTTATGAAACAGAAAAACCGACAACAACCACAAAACTGGCTAATCTTGCTGATGGCAATGATTTTTTTGGTTGCGATTAGCGGTTGCAAGAGCGAGCCTCCTTTACCCACATCGACGCCATCTCCGACCAGTACACCCGAACCAACAACCACTCCAACTCGAATTTTTACCCCACGGCCAACCGCTACACCTACCCTACCACCTCTCGGTGAGGCAGGAAATCCAATTACCATTGGTTTTATCCTCAGTCAAAACAGTTCTGCTGGCACCTCGGCAGAAGAGCTCACTGATTTATTACGCCAGCGAACAAATTACGAAATGGAAACCTTGCTGTATCCAGATTTTCAGTCTCTTTCAACGGCAATCATGAACGGCGAAGTAGATCTATTTTGGTTAAATCCCCTGGAATACCTTTATCTAAATGAACAGGGGTATGCAATCGTCATGTTGATGACCAACCATCAGGGAGTTTTCTCCTATGGTGTTCAATTTATTGCCAATATCAACAGAGGTTTCACCCTTCATTTCGATCCACATACCGGAGACACTCTTGGAGATATGATGAGCGCCCTGCAGCAATTTTCCGGTACCCGCCCCTGTTTTACCAATTCTGAATCGATTCCCGGATTTATTGTTCCATCGGGGTTACTGGCAAACACCAGCACTCCCACTCTCGATCCTGTGTTCACTTACAATTACAATGCTGTCATTCGTGCCTTGTATATCGGCGGTATTTGCGATTTTGGAGTAACCTACGCCTATACAGGTGACCCGCTTACTTCAAGCGATATTCTGTCAAATTTACCAGACGCCCAAAGCCTGATTAATATCGTGTGGAGGTCGGATAGCCTAATTCCTAATCTCAATTTATCCGCATCTCCAAACCTGCCAGTATTTATCCGTTTTCGGATCGGTGAGGCAATGCTTAACATTGCAGATAGCCCGGATGGTTTATACCTGATCAGCAATGCCCTGAACTATCAGGTAGAAGCACTTCGATCGGTAGAAGATCACTTTTATAATCCATTACGTTCAGCTATCCTCCCACTCGATTTAGACCTTGAAGCCCTAACCCTCAAAACCAGCTTACAATGAGCCGCCTAAAAAAGTTCATCAGGATAACAACCCACATCATCATTTACAGCGTTCTTGGCGCGTTTTTTTTGATTGGAATAGTGCGCACAGGGATATTGGTTTATAGTCGACCAAGAACTTTTTTTCCAGAAAGCGTGCCTGAAGGTCAGGTTGCCCTGGTTCTGGGCGCAGGACTCAATCGAGATGGGTCACCAGGTGTGGTTTTACGGGATCGTGTGGATGCGGCCGCAGAGTTGTATTTTTTAGGAAAAGTGCAAAAACTTTTAATGAGCGGTGACAATTTGTCACGATATTACAATGAGCCCGGGGCCATGTTTGATTATGCCCTTTCTCTGGGAATTCCTGCCGAAGATATCGTCCTCGATTACGCCGGCAGCAGGACCTACGATAGTTGTTTTCGAGCCGCTGAAATATTTAGCGTTAAAAAACTAATCGTTGTTACACAAGCATATCACCTGCCGCGTGCCATTTTTCTTTGCAATGCTTTTAACATTAATGCTTACGGTGTTCCCGCTGACGAAGCAAATTATAATCGCCGAGGATACACTTTTTGGTGGGCTCGTGAAATAATGGCTTCGAGCGTCGCTATCTGGGACGTATATATCGCCAAACCAGAACCTATTTTAGGTCAACCTGAGCCAATCTTTCCCTAACAATAAACAAACAAATTTTTGCCATTCCTTCTCGGGTTTTGGCATCGAAATTGCAATTCAAAGGAGTAGACCATGAACAGAGATGAAGCATTAGCGATTGTGCACCAATATATTAAGAACCCCAACCTGGTTAAACATATGCTTGCGGTTGAAGCTGCTATGCGCTTTTATGCCCGGAAATTTGGTGAGGATGAGGAAAAGTGGGCTGTAACCGCTTTGTTGCATGACTTTGATTGGGAAATCCACCCAACGATGGAAGAGCATCCGTTGGCAGGTGAACCCATTCTGCGGGAACATAAGGTTCCGGAAGACATCATCAGAGCAGTTCTCAGCCATGCCTCGCATACAGGTATCGCTCGAGAAACGCTTATGGAGAAAGCCCTATTCGCTTGTGACGAGGTGACCGGCCTCATCACTGCAGTTGCCCTGGTCAGACCCTCAAAAGCTTTGTATGATCTAAAGTCCAAATCTGTTAAAAATAAATGGAAAGATCGCTCATTTGCAGCAGGAGCTAACAGAGAAGAAATAGAACAGGGCGCCAAGGAGTTGGGCATTGAGCTTTGGGAACATGTTGCTAATGTTATTGAAGCTATGAACAGTATTGCGGAGGATCTCGATCTGGCTGGAACACCACAGGAAATTAATTAGGATAGAAAAAATGTCACTTAAAGGCAAAGGTTATTATATTTGGATGCTAAAACACTGCGAGAAGGGCAATCCGGATCGCATTGCTGCATTGGCGCAAGACGCAAAATTAACCCATGTAATGATAAAAATTGCAGATGGTGCCTTTCCTTATAATATTGATCTCGAAAGCGGTTTTGATTACGTCCGCCCTGTAATAAAAAAACTACAATCCCACAATATCGCAGTTTGGGGTTGGCATTATATCTATGGAAATCATCCCAACCAAGAAGCAGAAATTGCAGTCAAACGCGCCATTGAACTGGGCGTAAATGGCTTTGTCGTTAATGCTGAACACGAATTCAAAAAACCCAACAAGGCTGCTGCCGCCAGCCGCTATATGACGCTTCTACGCAATAATTTAGGCAGCTTGCCCATTGCCTTAAGTTCTTACCGCTTTCCTTCCTATCACCACGGATTTCCATTTTCTAATTTTCTTGAATATTGCGATTACAACATGCCCCAGGTTTATTGGATGAAATCAAAAAACACCGGCGGAGCACAATTGCAACAAACCATCAACGAATATAATCGTATCAAACCCTACCGACCAATTATTCCTACGGGACCAACCTTTAAAGAACATGGTTGGGTTCCACAAGAAAATGATATTTTAGATTTTTTACAGGTTGCGCAAAAATTAAATCTTCCAGCAGTGAATTTCTGGTATTGGGAAGGCTGCCGGCGAGATTTACCGAAATATTGGGAATTGGTAAAAAATTATCGATATGAAAAAGCGGAAACTGGAAGCAACTTTCTCAGCCAATATTTCACTGCTCTCAATACCAACAATCCTGATAAAGTCCTCAAGTTTTATCATAATAATGCCGTCTTTATAAGTACAGGAAGTGCAATGGTCGGTAAAAAAGCCATCCGTGAATGGCTTGAAGGCTTAATGAAAGAAAACCAGGGGCGGAAATTTACCCTGTTACAAGAAAACGTGGAAAGGCAAATTCACAATTTTCGCTGGCAGTTACAAAATATAGATGGCAGTCTGACAGAAGGCCGCGACACAATGGGCGTGATTGACAATACTATTCGCTATCATTATTCGATTGTAAAATAGGCTTTGCCTCTTTAGAAATCCCTTTTTGCTTTATTTAGCAATTAAAGAAATGGCATCCAAAGGAATCGTCATTTCTAAAATTGCATCACCTCTTTTTACATCGATAATTACATCGCCTTTTTGAGCACGTGTGCAACTGGGGGCGTCCGTGACCCGTATCAGACGGCTGGCAGCTTCTTTAAAGTGAATAACCCCATTCGTTGTAAGCAAACCGATCATTGCTCCTGCAACAAGCTCATTTTCTGGCAATTTCCACGCGATTACTCCTAATCCATAACGACCCTGAAGTGGGAACTGGTTAATACTCATTCGTTTTGCCCGACCGCCATTGGTTACTAACAAAATTTCACCCCGTTGAGAGGCATTGCCACCACCAATAACCTCATCGTTTTTACGGAGTTTAATCCCATTCACGCCAGCAGCCACCAAGCCCATTGGGCGGACTTCTTCTTCATTAAAACGAATCCCCATCCCCTGTTTGGTTGCCAGGAATATATCCTGCTCACCTTTGGTAAATATCAGCGTCTTCAAAACATCACCAGGGTTAATTTTGACCAAAGTAAACAAATGTGCAGATGGGCCTGGCAGCTCACTGAGTGCAGACTTTTTAACCATTCCCAGTTTGCTGACGCTGAGCACATAGCCGCCAACCTCCTCCAAATCGGCTGGAGCAGAAAATATAAATTTTAATTTGTGCTCAGAGGTAAGTGGAGCTATGCTCGTCACCGCTATTCCCATATCAGGATCGTCGGCAATTGGTAGGGCTTGTACAGAAAGCGCGGCGGCTTCGCCATTTTCTGTAACAAGGTAAAGGGTTTGATGTGTTGTTGTACGTAGCACCATCGTTGGGGCATCAATACCCCATTGCCTGAAGCTTTTATCATCGTCCGTTCGTGCAATCTTGTTGCTCCTCGAAACAGCCACCCACACCTGCTTTTCAGGCACCATATCCTTGGTGGTCAGTCGGTCTATCGCAGTTTCACCTTCTTGCATTTGGATAATTTGCGTGCGGCGAGGATCTGCATAGCGGGCGCGTACATCTTTCAATTCGTTGATAACAACTTCCCGCATCAATTTTGGAGATCGCAGCAAACTTTTTAGTTCTTTGATTCGTTTTGCAACTTCTTTATATTCGTCTTCAATTTTTCTGCGTTCCAAAGCAGCCAACCTGCGTAACGGCATATCCAAAATTGCTTGTGCTTGAATTTCATCGAGATTAAATCTTCGCATTAAATTGTTGCGTGCAGTTTCAACGCGTTGAGACCGTCGAATGATATCGATCACCTCATCCAGGTTTTCTAAAGCAACCAGGTAAGCTTTTAGAATATGTAAGCGTTCTTCGGATTTTTTAAGTTCGTATTCACTGCGACGCCTGACAACTTCAAGGCGATGATCGGCAAAGACTTTGAGCGCCTGTTTTAAATTTAAATTTTGCGGTTGCCCTTTTACCAGAGCCAAAATATTAATACCAAAAGTAGCTTGCATCGATGTGCGTTTGTACAGCATTTTTAAAACCGCATCGGGGTTGGCAGATTTGTTTAATTCAATGACGATGCGCATCCCTTGCCGATCCGATTCATCGCGCAAATCGCTGACACCCTCCAAAGAACCATCCCGTACAAATTCAGCAATTTTCTCAATCAATGAGGCTTTATTGGTCATATAGGGCAATTCGGTCACGATAATTCGTTTTCTACCCCTGCTCATTTCTTCCAAAAGCACCCTGGCTCGCATGTGCACCCGCCCTTTTCCACTACCATAAGCCTGGGCAAGCGTTTCAGTGCGATCATCCGTAATAATCAGTCCTCCCGTAGGAAAATCGGGTCCCTGGATAAATTTCATCAAATCCTCAACGCCAATGTCATCGATTTTCGACCAGTTCTCCAGCATCATCACCAGGGCATCCACAACCTCACCCAGATTGTGCGGTGGAATATTGGTCGCCATAGCCACTGCGATGCCGGACGCGCCGTTTACCAACAAATTTGGAATCGACGATGGCAAAACTTCCGGTTCTTGCAGGGTGTCATCGAAGTTATTCAGAAATTCAACCGTATCCATTCCCAATTGTTGGAGGAGGTCCATGGCGATATCCGTCAAACGCGCTTCGGTATAACGCATCGCAGCAGGTGGATCACCATCAATGCTTCCAAAATTCCCCTGCCCTTCTACCAAGGTGTACCGCTGAGAAAAATCTTGGGCTAAACGCGCCATGGCATCGTAAACCGCCATATCACCATGAGGGTGGTATTTCCCTAAAACCTCTCCTACAATTCTGGCCGATTTTTTGTGCGGGGTTCCTGGTCGTAAGCCCATATCGTACATGGCGTACAAGATCCTGCGTTGAACAGGTTTCAAGCCATCCCTGGCATCGGGTAAAGCTCTGGATACAATCACACTCATCGCGTAATCGAGATAGGATTGTTGCATTTCTTCATTAATATTTATTGAGCGTACTGTTCCTAAATCCATCATCGCTCCCTTTTGTTTGATTTTTTGTGCACAAACGCTATAATTATGAGACCGTAAAGAACATTTGTTTCATTATATCATAAAAAATCCCGGGGAAACAATCCGGGATTTTTCGTTTATCTACAAAAACAAACTTGTTTTAGGTTTTAATCATCATCTTGATCTTCACTGTCAAAATCTTCATCGTCGTCATCAAAGTCAATGTCATCATCTAATTCTATTTCATCCAGAACGTCCATATCATCGATGAGATCATCCAAGAACTCATCCGAGTCTTCATCATCATAAAGTTCATCAAAGGCGTCATCATCATTAAAGAGATCCAGCACCCGCCCCTCTAAGGCTGTCCCTCGGCTTTGACCTTCTATGGGTTGTTCAGAAAACTGGCCAGGCTCAAATCCAGTTCCTGCTGGGATCAATTTCCCGATCATGATATTTTCCTTCAAACCATACAGGGGATCTTCCCGTGATGAAACTGCAGCCGCAGACAGGACCTTGATCGTGTGTTGAAATGAGGAAGCTGAAAGGAAGGAATCCGTTTCCAGGGCAGCTTTGGTGATTCCCAGTAAGATTTCAACATACCTTGCTGGACGTTTCCCCTGTTCAACCAGGTCTTCATTTACTCGCCGAATCTCCAACCGATTGACCAGATCCTGAGGTAAGTATGGCGAATCACCCGATCGGATGACCTGCACTTTTCCGAGCATTTTGTTGATAATTACCTCAAAATGTTTATCATTGATATCCTGACCCTGCGTTCGATAAACCTGTTGAATCTCGCGCATTAAATATTCCTGGCAGGCCTCACGACCTTTAATTCTTAAAATCGTGTGGGGATTTAATGACCCTTCAGTCAATGGTTGACCAGGTTCGATCCTATCCCCTTCCTGAATAATCAGTCGAGAAGTGGTCGGAATTTCATATTCTTCCGTTTCCTTCACTTCGTAAGAAACAATCACTTTATTGTCTTCAATGCGCACACGACCTTTATTTTGGGCTTTGATGGTCGATTCGTCCTGAGCTGCCAGTGTTGTCCCCATTTCAACGACATCCTCTTCACTGACGGCAATCGTCCAGTCTTCGGGGATGTCATATACATCCGATACCATTTCGCTATGATCGACCTGTACAATTCGTTGATCTGTATATTTTTCTGAGAAAATGATGTGAGCAGTGCCGGCAATTCTTGAAATTACTGCTTCACCCTTTGGCATCTTGCGAGCTTCAAATAATTCTTCAACGCGAGGTAAACCGGTCGTAATGTCGCTACCTGCAGCCACACCACCTGTGTGGAAAGTCTGCAAGGTTAGCTGTGTTCCTGGTTCGCCAATCGATTGTGCTGCAATGATTCCAACAGTGGAACCCAGTTTTACCATATCACCGCGGCTTAGATCCACGCCATAACAATTCGCACAAATACCATGTGTCATTTCACAGGTTAATGGAGAACGAACTTTAATCGAGGGGATTTTCAAACTGATGATCTTTTTTACGCGATCGTGGGTTAATAATTCATTTTGATCGAAAAGGATTTCACCGGTTTCTGGGTCAACCACTCGTTCAGCCAACACACGACCATAAAGCCGTTCCATTAGAGATTGGCCGACAATTTCATCATCAGCATTGATCCAAATGCCATTTTTAGTGCCGCAATCTTCTTCGTTCACAATAATGTCTTGAGCAACGTCTACCAAACGTCGGGTAAGATATCCGGCATCGGCTGTCCTTAGCGCAGTATCCGCCAAACCTTTTCTAGCGCCGTGAGTTGAAATAAAATATTCAAGTGCAGATAAACCTTCGCGGAAGTTCGAGCGAATGGGCATGGGGATAATCCGACCAGCCGGGTCCGCCATCAAACCACGCATACCGGCCAACTGAGAAATTGCGTTAAAGCCGCCTTTGCTGGCACCACAGTTTGCCATCGTTGCTAAATCGCCAATTGGGTCTAAAGAATCCTTAACGGCATCTGCAACTTCATCGGTGGTTTGTTTCCAAATCTCAATCGTCTTTTCGTCCCGCTCTTGTTCGGTCAACAAACCGCGCCGAAAATCTCGACTGATGAGATCCACAGCATCCTGGGCAGATTGAATAATTTCTTTCTTCTTTGCAGGAACGGTTATATCTGCAATAGCAATTGTTGAACCTGAGCGTGTGGCATATTGAAAACCGATTTCTTTAATCCGGTCGGCGATCAGACACGTTTCTTCCTGACCGCAGATCTCATACACTTCCGCAATCAGATCTTTCACCCCACCTTTATCCAGTTCTTGATTGTAAAAGCGCATGCGGTCTGTCAGTGCATTGTTAAAAATTACCCGGCCAACCGTTGTGTCAATTACCTTGGTAACAGAATTATCCATTCGATTGCCGTTATCGTCGTACCAGGTTTCCGAGAGCAATTTGATTTTCGCATGGACCTCAACCTGGCCCAGGCTGTATGCCATCATGACTTCATCAATGCTGGAAAAGGCACGTCCATCCCCTTTACGATCCTGATCCACACTCATGGTTAGGTAATAGACACCTAAGACCATATCCTTTGAAGGGCTGATAATCGGTTCTCCATTGGCAGGTTTAAGCAGGTTTTTCGTTGCAAGCATCAATTCACGAGCTTCGGTAACTGCTTTTTCCGACAATGGCACATGAACAGCCATCTGGTCTCCATCAAAGTCGGCATTAAAAGCTGTGGTCACAAGGGGATGCAATTGTATAGCACTGCCTTCAATTAAAATGGGCTCAAAAGCCTGGATACCCAAACGATGCAGGGTGGGAGCACGATTCAACAACACCGGGCGCTCTTTAATCACTTCTTCTAGGGTCTCCCATACTTCGGGTCGGTTACGTTCAATAAAACGGCGTGCCCCTTTGATGTTGGCAGCATATTCCTGTGATACTAACCGTGAAATCACAAAAGGTCGATACAATTCCAGCGCCATAGATTTGGGCAAACCACACTGATGCAATTGCAGATATGGACCGACCACAATCACAGAACGTCCGGAATAGTCCACGCGCTTACCCAAAAGGTTGCGTCGGAAGCGGCCTTTTTTACCTTTGAGCATATCGCTCAGTGAACGCAATTCTCGCCTTCCACGACGTGAAAGGGCTTTGCCACGCTGCGAATTATCAATCAACGAATCGACCGATTCCTGCAACATGCGTTTTTCATTACGCACAATCACATCGGGTGCACCAAGCTCCAATAACCGCTTCAAACGATTGTTGCGGTTAATCACACGCCGATAAAGGTCATTTAAATCTGAGGTTGCGAAACGTCCACCATCCAACTGCACCATCGGGCGCAAATCTGGCGGGATAACCGGAAGCACTGTCATAATAATCCACTCTGGCTTGTTGCGTGAGCGGCGAAAAGCCTCAATTACACTCAAACGACGGGTAGCTTTTTTCCTTTTTTGTTTGCTGCGAGTCGTGTGGATTTCTTCCCAGAGTTCTTCAGCCATTGCATCCAGATCAATGCGTTTTAGGATGTCATAAAATGCTTCAGCACCCATATCCGCACGGAAAACCTGGCCGTGACGCGATTTCAACTCACGGTAGCGTGCTTCACTAAGAAAGGTAAATGGCTCTAATTCATACAGTTCGTCTCGTAGACGGGCAGATTCAGTTTGGCTCTCCTCCGCATGATCAATCAATTGATTGCGCAGGGCTTCCATCTTCAGATCTGCTGCTGCCCGAATCTCCTCTTTCTGCATGTTTATCTGTTCTAATTCGCGATCCCTTTGCTCTTGCAGATCCGATTCGAGCTCTTCTATCATTTCTTTAACGATCTTTTGCACCTGACCAAGATGTGCTGAGCTAACTTCCTCACCAACATTAACAATCATTTGCTCTTTGTCGAGCGCAGTAAATTCAATCGCTTTTCGGATTTTCTTCCCGATCCGTGTTTGAATCTCACTTTCAAGTCGTTGGCCTTCTTTAATTACCGGTTCAATGCGTTTTCCGATTTGCTCATCATAACTAACTTTCAGTTGATCGCGTTCTGCATCCTTTTCTTTTAGGGCTTTATCACGATCCTTTTTCTCTTCCACAATCTGCGCGTTAATTTTCTCGCCCAGGTCTCTTTCAGATATGCTAATTTCGTCATCCAGGCGTTTTAGGGCCTTTTGTCGTGCCTCTTCATCCACATAGGTGACGATATATTGAGCAAAATACAACACACGATCGAGATTTCTTCGAGATATATTTAACATTAATCCCAGGAAGGAGGGAATGCGCCGTGTATACCAGATGTGGGCAACGGGAGCGGCCAGGTCAATATGCCCCATCCGTTCACGCCTTACAGCAGAACGGGTTACCTCAACATTACATTTATCACAAACAATCCCTTTGTAGCGGGGATTTTTATATTTTCCACAATAACACTGGTAATCACGCGTCGGCCCAAAAATGGCCTCGCAAAACAAACCGTCCTTTTCAGGACGTAATCGTCGATAGTTAATGGTCTCTGGTTTGAGAACTTCGCCATAGGACCAGCTGCGAATAGTCTCAGGAGATGCAAGCCCAATCCGCAGTGCTTTTAATCCCTTTGTTTCCACTAGATACCTCCTGTTACAAAATAATGAGAACGTTGAATTAACGCGATAAAAACCTTGAGGAAACAGTCATTCCCCAGGCTTTTCAATAAATCTTCTAAATAGCTGACCAATGCATGCAAACTTTTATTATAGCAAATTTGTATATACTTTGTCAACTATTTTAATTACGAGTTTTAAATTCCCACTTTGCTCAAGGCGTATATTTTCGAGGAATTTCAAAGTAGAAGGTGCTTCCTTTGCCAAGTTTGCTTTCCATCCACACTTTTCCACCATGATGTTCTGCAATACTTTTCACAATCGAAAGTCCCAACCCGCTACCCTCATTGAAAACATCTGCGTTTGTGCTGGATTTAGAAAATTTTGTAAATAAATTCCTTTGGTCTAAAGGGGCAATCCCTATTCCCTGATCCTGAATTTCAAACAGAACCCGGTCGCTCTTTTCTCGAACTCCAATTGTAACTGCTCCACCCATCTTTGAAAATTTTATCGCATTATCAAGCAAATTCTTTACCGCCTGTGTGAGAAAGGTTTGATCACCGATTAACACAACCGGGTTATCAGGATGGTCAATATTTATGGCAATTTGTTTCTGTTTTGCTTTTGCTTCCAGGTATTCAATTGCCTTGTTGATAATATGTTCAGCGCTTACTTGCGCCCGCTCCAGTGGATATCCGCTTTCAAGGCGCCCAATATCAAGCAATTTTTGAACCAGCTCTTTCATCTCTTCCACATTGTCGACAATGTTGCCGATATAGTTATCCTGCTGTTCTGTCAAATTTCCTGTCAATCGCAAAATTTTTGTATATCCCAAAATCATCGTCAATGGTGATCGCAATTCATGGCTCACCATTGTTACAAATTCAGATTTTACCGCATCAGCTTTTTTTTGCGTGGTAAGGTCCTTAAAAATGAACATCTTTGCAATTTGATGCCCACCCATTTGGATCGGACTGGATTTCAGGTCATAAGCTTTTCCATTGTCCAAATCAAGTTCTTTGGTTTTTTTGGATTGACATAAAGCGGTATTAATTTTTTCGATGTCGGTTTGGGAAAATAAATCGGATAAAGCTTTTCCTTCAATATTTTCATCCTGGGTGATAAATAGTTGCCGTGCAGTAGCATTGTGCAATAACACCCTATCGTTTTGATCGGCAATCAAAACCGCATCCGGTAACAAATCAAAAAATGTCTTCATTATTGCTGTCGATAGCCGATAATCTTGATTGGTCTTTGCATTAAAAATCGCCAGACTGGCAATTTGGGCGATTTGTTTAAAATACTCTAAAACCGTATCATCAAAATGATGGTCTCCCGCCGTTGCAAACCAGATTACACCGAGGTTTGCACTGTTCCATTGTAAAGGGAGCGCGATTATAGATTGAATTTCATCGAGGTTGGCCTCAATAAAAGGAAGATGTCTTCTGATTTCATCATGCGTTACAAACTGCTGACCACCTTTCAACACCAGATCTTCCAAAGCCCAATCCCAGGGTTCTAACAAATCAGCCAGTGGGCCAGTCCCAAACTGATCCCCGGGAATCAGCGTGTCAATACCTGATTTAGAATTAGCCGTCAAGATTCTAACAGCCAATACGCCTTCCAGAAGTGCGGATGAGAGGATCATCATCAATGATTCAGACAGATCTGTCATCCTGGCTACTTCAGTACTTACTGAAAGTAGTTGCTCTTGTTGATCCAAGCGCTTCTTTTGCAAATTGATCATGTTCTGAAAGGCATTTTGCAAATGACTTTTCTTTCCAGGCATTTGCTTTGCCATTTGATTTAGATCGGATTCACCCACCACAACCGTATTAATTGCCAAATACAAGGCATCCAACTCTTTGATGACCGGTTTAAATACAAGCCATGCACCGATAAAAACGATAAGCATCACACAAGTGGTAATTGTCAGGTTTGTACGGGTGATTTCCCAGGCTAATTCCTGAACAATAAGAGAAGGAAAGCTTGCTGCTATTCCCCAATCTGTATCTTTCACCGGATGAAAATAGTTGAACAATATGTTTCCATCATCCGACGCACTTTGAAAAAAGGTGGGCGTGTTGAAATTGAATGAAGATAATTGTGAAAGATTATCATTCGCATTGTTTTGATACAGGACTTTGCCATCCTTATCAAGAATGTAGAATTTTCCCTTTTGATCCACCAAGGCAGTTATTGAGGTCATTAATGGTTGTGCAAAATGATTTTTGTTAAATTGAGTTTTGCCAAACAAAAATCGGGATGGATCACCAACAGGTTCCGATAGATCACGAATAAAAATTATTTCATCGTTATTTTCATCGCCCAAGCCCTGTGTGAAGCGATGTGCAGTATTCTGTAAGTTATCAAAGGCAATTTCCGAATAAGGATCAATGTTATCTATTATTTCAAAATTTTCCCCTGCCGGAACGCCAATAAACAGTTGATTCTCCCTATCAATCAAACCCAGCTCATCAAAGTAATCAGATGAGTCATATATTTGTTCAAGAATAGATGAAATTTCTTCAACAGACCCTGTTTTAATCTGCGGGTAAAGTGCCAGGGCGTCAAGTATTTGATCACCGGTTTTTAGAAAAGCATTAAAGCCTTCAACGGCAATCTCCGTTGTGTTAATAAGTCGTTTTATGGCTTGCTTTCTGGCAAACTTTTGTCCCAGCGTCCAGGAGCCAATAAATACTCCAACAAGCACCATCATGAAAATTGGCACGGTATAGCTCATTAAGCGGAATTTGAAATTAACCTCCCCAGGAGCGGGTTTCAATGGCGTTGTTTTTACCCAACTTTTAGGGGCCAGCGCTTTAATAATTACACTGATCACACCACCGATTACCATCATTCCACCCAAAGAAAACATCACTGCCGGAAATCGCATTAATGCGGCACCAATTCTGGCAGATATTGAACCAGGAATATTTAATAACAAGACAATAAAAACAGGCACCGTAATTGCCAGAATACTAAAAAAGGCAGCAACGATTGGAAATCGCAGCCATTTAAAGAACTTTGTTCGGTATCGTTGTTGAAGGCTCCAGCAAAAAATAATTGCGGCACCTACCGTCAAAATAGGTGTAAAGATATTGTGGGTGTCCAAATACGCTAAAAACAATCCTGAAATTCCTGCCAACAAAATTGTTGGGGTAAATCCCAGGATTCCTGCACCAACCATCCAAGGGATTGCGGCAAAGAACATCAAATGTTGGAAAGGAACTTCACCAAAGGCAACGGTCGAGCTCAATTTTGGCAAAACCCCAACGAAGGGCGTCAGTATTAATATCAGCACACTCAAACCGGCAAACCATAATAATTTTGTCCGATTGAGTTTAAACACACGATCACGCAGGGAAATTGCCAATCCGATTATCACCAGAAACCCAATCACCCATCCAATCAAAGCGCTTAGAGATTTTGGGATGATCAGGGTGAATTGTGGGGTTAATGGTGCCAGGAACTCTAACATATCAATTATTTCTTCTGTTGTTATCTTCCATTATAGCATCTATAAGACGAGATTAAAAATTTAACCTTTCATGTTAATAATAATAGACGGTTTCAACTAGGAAATACCTGAACGTTTGACCTTACGATCAAAACCACGCCAGGCCATCTTATCCAGGAAGGGACGCCGGCGAGCAACAGGCTTTTCGATCACTTTAGCCAGCCATTCTGCTTCAAGGTTATCTGTTTCTTTAAAACATTCCTGCACCAATTTTGCCCGCACATCTCGGGTTTGGGCTTTAGCCTCCTCCACCCTATTCAAAAATTCGGCTTCAAGATTATCGCGCTCTATTTCAATCAAACGGATGCGGGTTGCATAATCGCGCAGTATTTCTCGGTGAAGGTTCTCATGCCGCCACCACAGTGTGGCTGCATCATATGTGTCGGTTGGAGCAGGACCTAAATCGGGCAAACCCGCATCAATCCAAACCGGTTTAAATACGGAAGTGCAGGTTGCAGAAGTTCCCGTCAGCCAATGAGTATGCATATCAGGCATTAGATGAGAAATCATAGCTCCGGTCGCCTGGCTGCCCCGAACCGGGCCAAAACTGGCATGCATACAAACTTCTGCTCCCAAAATCCCCCGACCCGGATACCAGTTTTCATCGGCTTCTGGCCCATGATCTCGAAGTACCTGCATGGCATAAGGAACATCAATTTCACCACGTTTAGCGTTCAATAGTTCACTGATTCGGCAGGCTCGGTACTTTCCAACACCAAAATTCGAAAAGATCAGATCGCTATAGCATTCGGCGAAATTAAAACTTCCCGCATCTTTACACCAACCTTTGGATATCGCATGCGACACCAAATCAGAAGAGGCACGATCCCAGTGGTCACCAATGCTGATGATATTGGATATTGCTCGAAAATCGTGCACTTTTTCGGCAGCCCAGTGCTTGCCTGCTGTTTCAAAAACCCATGCGCCTTGAGGGTCGGCAATAATAAAGCCATTGTGATAGAAAAACTCCCCGAAACAGGTCGAATTTCCACCCTGGCCATAAGTTTCTAAAAGTTCAATCATCACATCCAGCGCTTCGTTGGCTGTAGAGGCTCGTTCCAGCGCCAGGCGTATAAAATCCATGCCGATTAATCCGGGACCTTTTTCATAAGGTACTTTGGTGAACACAGCCTCATTGCCAATAACTACGCCATGCTCATTTGCTCCCATTTCCGCCCCCCAAATCCAAAAAGGTTTTGAAAGTAAGATGGCATTGGTTTCCTTAACTTGGGGCACACTGATATAGGTACATTTCACATGAGAACCGTCAGGGTGTTTGGCACGGGGAATTAAAACCAGCTCATGCGCCTCGTTAGGATGACGATCGCTATTTTTTGCGAAGATCACCGACCCGTCTTTGGTTACATTTCCTAGGGCAACGAATGTATCACACACTGTAAACAAGCTCCTTTGCTTTTTCTAATACTTCCTCAATGTTCAATTCATCTGAATTTATCACAACAGCATTTTCTGCTATTTTTAAAGGTGCGATTTCTCTGGTGGAATCAATTTGATCCCGGTTCTGCAACGAGGCGAGGACAGCATCATA
>Ga0255346_1003099_pt1 | contig 20036 bp, 24 predicted proteins | sample wastewater_treat_FD_194410 | JGI IMG/M metagenome (GOLD analysis project Ga0255346, IMG submission 194410) | Wastewater microbial communities from Lulu Island WWTP, Vancouver, Canada - plant22 | ecosystem: Engineered > WWTP > Wastewater > Unclassified | place: Canada: Vancouver, British Columbia... | reverse complement strand
CCGAAGGCCAATTTACACACTAAAATGGACTTGACAGTCGAGAGCCATGGTTGCGTCCATCTTCTCGCTGGAGAGAAGGACTAAGAAGCCGAGGTACCTCTTCTTCAGGGCGACGGCGTCCTCCTTGACCGTGACCTTCACACCCCTCTTGGGCGTGGAGGAGACGTCGAAGTACCTGCGGTACCATGTCTCGTGCTCTGAGCCCCTCCTGCCCGACTCCAGTTCGCCCTTGAGCTCCGCAAGGCGGCGGTCGAAGCCCTCTCCTGCCCTGTAGCCGGAAGAACTCTTGCATAGTAGGCGACCGACAGTATCTGTCTCCATGTCTTGGGGAAGCACCTCTTGAGGTCCTCGGCTATCCCCGGCTCCCTGCCTATCGCGTCGAACAGACAGGTGGCGCCGCAGAAGAGCCGGGCCGTGCGAACGGAGGGAACAGGTCCGGGTTTGACCGCTGTCGCTTCCTCCTTCTTCCTTCGGCATCTGCCGTCGGTCGGGACGATCTCGCCCGTCCTCTAGTCCACTCTGCCTATCAGGGTCCTCTTCGCCCGTGACTGCTTCTTCTCCCTGTCCCAGTGGGATACGGACTCGTATGCGTAGGTGATCCCGGAGCGCTTGTCCCTCTGATGGATTATGGCCGTCATATCGGCACTTCCTCGTTACGAGTATTCTAATGCGTAACGGGGGCAATGGCAAGCGGTCTTTTGTCAAAGTGCGATTGCTTCTGTGTTTACTACGATTTCCCCGACTGTCTCGTTAGGAGTGGGCGGGAATGCAGGTTGAATGAGCGGAGAGAAGATCCGGGAGGAGGGGCGGTCAAAAAAACCTCGGAATTCTCCGGGGGCTTTTCTCTACAGCGGTTTTTCGGTAGGGGCTTTGTTGTTGTCTTACCCCTCCGGATGTTTGAATCTGGACAATATATCGCTGAAAACCTCGGGCTTCAGTGTCGCACACCAGAAAACAATATCCTCGGGAGGAATCCATTCTCTTCGATTCAGGTTCAACCAAGAGTCATATTTGATGGAACCCTTGGACGCGCATACCGCTCCCTTTGGGATTTGATACGCCCAGACGCGATCCAAGCTAGTGCTCGTCATCTTAACAGCAAGAAAATCGCCCCTGTCGTTCGATCCCAGGATAAGGCAGGGGCGAGAGTCTTTTATCGAAGGCGTCTCTTCACGAGGATACCTCGCAAAGACCACGTCACCTGGTCGAAAAGATCGCATCGCGTTCTTCTTGCGTAATCCTTTCCAAGAAATAGGCGCGTTCTTCTTCCGGAGAATCGAAGGTCGGGTCTTCGTCGTGCTCGTCGCTCTCTCCCCAAAGGATGGGGGAGAAGAAACTGTCGAGCTTTTCAGGGGTGATTTCTTCGTTTTGTTCCGTCTCTCTGTACGGCGGTTCGTCGTGAGTCATACAACGAAGGCGATACGCCGAAAAACGGCCCTTCTCGCGGACTATCGACTCGATGAGCGGGGCTACGTCTTCGGGTACAGCAGTATCGGCAACCGGGGGGATATTTGATTTTCCGTGCCGTTTGAAAACGTTGTAAACGGCACGCACGACAGGACCATGCTCCCACGCCTCGATAGGTTCATCGAAGAGTTTTTTCCCCGTCATGGCGATGTATTGGCCTTGACAGTAGTAAAGAAGCTTCTGTAGCTGCATATGAGATATCCCGATCCCGCATTCTTTGGCCTTTTCAAGAATCCAGAGAGCAACTTCGTTTGCGTTGAACATATTTGCCACCTCCCTATTGTAGTGTCCCATTGGAGATGCGCAGCGTTTCCGCTTGGCTGAATTATATCACAAAGAGCGCATATACCCGGTCCTTTTCATTTTCGTTTTGAGGGAGCCTCTTTCTGCTCGTCCAGCCAATCCGCCCACCATTGCATGAGTTCCCGGCGCTGAGGAAGAAACTCGGCATGATCGTACGCGGCCCTGATGCTGTTCCTCTCCACGTGCGCGAGGGACCGCTCGATCACGTCGGGGTTGAACTGGTATTCGTTCATGATGGTGGAGGCTATCGATCTGAACGAGTGCCCGGTAAGCTGGTCCTTGCCATATCCAAGCCTCCGGGGCGCGGGAAGCAGCAGGCCTGAAGACGAACCGCGCATCGGACGACAGGAGAGCCGTTGAGGTCTTCCATGGCCCTCATCAGCGCGCCAAATTCCGCAGGGGCGGTCATGGCGGGGTATTGCGTGCGTTTTGCGGGCACGAGCGCCCCTCGAAGGTCCACCGCGAGGTCTCTGTCGGCTTCTCCGATGGCGACGCCATACCGGAAGACCTGACCGCAAATCTGAAGCATCTTGTGGGCGAGTTCCGACGCTCCCCGTGCTTCGATCTTGCGGACGACCGCTAGGAGTTGCACCGGGGAGATGCTATTTATCGGACGGTCGCCGATTTCGGGGAAGACGAGGCGTTCAAGGCGCGACTGAATGTCCTGGACGTGACGAGGTGAGCGGACCGGAATCATCTTCACCTTCAGCCACTCTCTCGCGACCTGCTCGAAGGTCCTGTCGCCCGCTTCTTCGAAGGGGTTGTCTCCCGCGGCGATCTTGAGACGCAACTCGTCCCGCACTCGACGCGCCTCTTTTCGAGAGACTCCGGGGTATTCGCTCAGGCTTCGCCGGTACACCTGCTTTCCGATGGTCATGCGAATTCGCCAGAACTTCCGTCCCGACGGCATTACTTCGAAGTAGAGGCCCGATCCGTCGTGTATTTCATATCGCCGATCTCGGGTTTCCAGTTTTCGGATCTTCACGTCGGTGAGAACGTCCTTGAACACGAGATTCCCTCCCTCGGAGTGTACACCGGAAAGGAGCAAAAAAAGCAAAAAGCCTGTGGTGATTCCTGTGTACTTTTTAGCAAAGAGCATTGCCAACGCTTCAGGTGCAGTGGTAATAACCTCGGAAATGTAAGTGAGACACCCCTCCCGGACAAGTAGTCACCCGTCCATGAGAGAGCACCCGCAAACCGTCAATGTCAACCCACAAGGGGATGATGATTGATGGGAGTCGTGCCGTTTCGTAAGGATAACCCGATCATTCGGCCCGAGACGCTTCTGAAGCTCTTGCTGAATTTCAAGAAGGCGCAGGGTCTTGCGCCGGGCGAAACGGATGTGATCAGAACTCCCTTGACCGTGTTGTTGCATGCCGCGTGAATTTGACATCGTGCAGCCCTGAAGATAAACTATCCAATGAAGATTCTATATGTTCAATTTGACGGCGTGGCAAGCGGTCGCAACAGTGCCGAGTCGGGTTGCGCAGGTCGATAGCCGGGGCCTGCTGCGAGGAGTGGATTCCATGACCCGAGCGCCGTGATGCGGCCGATTCCCAGGGAGGTGTATAGTGTGTCCGAAAGTAATGTAGACAGCATGGGCAAGAAGCGCGGAAGATCGACTGCCGCTTGTGGCAGGGGCGCAGCGAAAAAATCCGGCGAGTCTGGATCCGCCGTGAATCCGGAGGATTCCGAGGTCGTCGATGACACCGTCAGGATGCTGGACACGGACCAGTATGTCGGTGAACTACCGGTCGAGGGAGATGCGGAAGAAGCCCTGCGTTTGGCGCGCGACGCACTGAGAGAGGCCGGGCGCCTCATGGTCGGGGTGGATCGGGACAGTCCCTGGTGTGCGCGTGTGTCAGGGGTTGTCGGAGCGGGCCCTCGAGACGAGAATCCGGTGGTGGTGCATGTCGATGTGGTCTGCGCGGAGACGGGGCGCTGCACGTTGCGCCTCGCCGGTTCGGCCGCCGAGGGGTTGATAAAGCAGGGCCTCGCCAGGATGGCGGTGGAGAAGGTGCTGCGGGAGTTGAAGTCTCGTTAGGGCTGGCCTTCGAAGGGGCGTGTCCCGTTTCTGTTGTCTGTATCGCGGCTTGAGACCGTCACTGCGCGACCGCCCACGCGCCTCGGAAGACGTTCAGGCGGGGAGGTCCCTCGAGCGCGATCGCGGGCTTCTTCAACGCCCCGTCCGCCGGGGCCCTCGCAAGGACCCCGGCGGGCGAAGGCTCACGCCCCCGTTCTGAAGCGGGCGACAGATCTCTGCAGGGTCGAGGACAGATCCACCAGTTCCGACGCTGCGGCTGCGACGCTCTCGACCATGCGCCCCTGTTCGTCCATCGAGCGGTTTATGTCCGCCACCTGGTCGGCTATCTCGCCGCCCGCCTTGGCAGCGTGATCCATCCCGGTTGCCATCTCGCCGGCAGCGGCCGACTGCTGCTCCATCGCTGCTGCCAGTGACTGGATATTGTCAGTGATGGACGCTACCTTCAAAATTACGTCGTCAATCACCGATTTGGTCTCCCTGGCTCTGGCCACCAGGTTGCGTATCTGCTCCACGCTGTTCTCCTGGTCGGCCTTGGCGTTCTCGGTCTTGCCTGATATATCTCCTATCACCTTGCCCACTTCGGCGGCAGCCCTGTTGGACTCCTCCGCCAGAGTCCTCACCTCCTCGGCAACCACCGCGAAGCCTCTCCCGGCCTCGCCGGCCCTGGCTGCCTCGATCGCGGCGTTGAGCGCCAGCAGATTGGTCTGGTCGGCTATGCGCGCTATCGTGTCTACGAATCCGGTTATGTCGGACACCGAGCCCGCTAGGGAGTTGACCGCGCCGCTCACCTTCGCCCCCGACGCCGATACGTCGCCTATGAGCTGGACTATTTCCTCCAGTGCGGTACCGCCCTGTCCGGCGGCCTCGGATATCTCCCTGGTTCTGTCCTCCGCCTCCGCCGCGGCCCTGGCTCCGGAGCGGGCGGATTGAGCCACCTCGCCGACTCCCGCATTGGCCTCCTCGATCGCTCCAGCGGCGTCCATCGAGTTCTGCGCCACCTTGCCCACCAGTCCGATCACCTCATGCACCGAGGCGCTGCTCTGCTCGGACGCCGCGCTCATGTTCTCGGCCTGCGCGATCAGCTCCCTGGAAACGGAGGTCGCCTCTCCGGCGAACTCCGCTACGGAGGATATCATTCCATTGAAGGACGTGGACAGATGCCTCATCTCCAGCAGTCTGGAGCGCGGTTCGAAGGGGGAGCTGAAGTTCCCGGTAGCAAGTTCGTCCATCTTTGCCACGACTCGTGACAGGGGCCTGGAGACCCCGGCCGCGATCTGGAACGACACGGCCAGCACCAACATCGCGGCGACCAGCAGCGCCACCAGGATGACGTTGCGCATCGCCTTCACCGGGGCCGTGAACTCCTCTACCGGGGCCGCAACCAGAACGGCCCAGCCGGTGGACGGGACGCGCGAATAGGCGGCGACCCGCTCGGACCCGCCCTCGGAGTAGTAGACAATCCCCTGTTCTCCTGCGAGGGCCAGTTTGACCGCCGATGAGAGGCCCTCCGGCACTCCTTCCCCTCCCTGCGCCGCGTTGACCGCCCCGATGTACTCGGCGTCCGGGTGAACGATAAACAGCCCGTTCGCGTCCGTGATCATGGCGCTGCCGCCCTCTCCCCACTTCTGCCTGGCCGCCAGGTCCGTAAGGGTCGCCGCGGTGATTCGTCCGCACAGGACGGATAGCAGGTCGCCCTTTTCCCCGAACACTGGACTGGCAACAATGACCACGGTCTCGCCGGTGGCGCGCGAGACCACCGGCTGGCCTACGACAGTCTTCCGCGTGTCGCGGGCCCTGGTGAAGTACTCCCGGTCCCCCAGCTTGTTGACCTTGCCGTCCAGGTAGTGCCCGTCGCCGTTCATGTCTATGATGAAGTATGCCTGGATCTGCAAGTTTCCGGCGTTCAGCGAGGAGAGAAAGGCCTTCTGTCGCTCGAGGTCGCCCGACCTCGTCTCGGCATGTCCGGCTGCGGCCTCTATGAAGGCCGAACGGGCGGAGAGGTACTGCTCGAACCCCTCCCTCAGGGCGCCGACGGCCGCCTGTCCCTCGGCCTCGGCCGACGACAGCAGCGCCGCCGCGGACTGTCGCTGGGCTATGTAGCTCACCCCGCCTAAAAGAAGCAGCCCCATTACGAGAAAAGACGCTAGAATCCTACCGCGGACCGTGTTAAAGATTCTGTTCATTCCCTTCCTCTCCTTTCCGGGTCGTGCCCCGATATGGGGTTGCCACCCTCGCCTCGCGCGTCTCCTGCTAAATTTTTTCTATTTTATTAAATATAATTTTACAGCCTGGAGCCCTTTCTGTCACGCGTCCCCGATCTTCGTCGTTGCTCCCGGCAGCTTGAATTCCACGAAGAAGTCGGTCGTGCGGTATAATGGCGCCGAGTGGCTGGAAGAGCGAGTGCGTCCACGTATTATTGGGAGAGGTGATCGAAGTGAACAGAGATGAGATCTTGCGGCATTTCGTCTGCACCCCCAGCAGGGTCGCTGTCGTGGGGGCGTCCCCCAAGACCGACAGACCCGTTTTTCGCGTGATGAACTATCTTTCCGGCGCGGGCTTTACCCTTTTTCCGGTAAACCCGGCCTACACCGGCACCGAGATCCTCGGGCGGCCATGCGCAGCGAGCCTGTCCTCCCTGGGGGAGGCCGTGGACGTGGTGGCTCTCTTCGTCTCCGCCGAAAAACAGTCCGGCATCGCCGCCGACCTGAAGAATCTGCCGGGCAGGCCGGTGGTATGCTTCCAGCCGGGAGCTGAAAACAGGACCCTGGCCGAGTCGCTCGAAAAGGGCGGCTACCCTGTCCTGGAGGACTGCCTGATGGCCGCTCACATGAACAAGTGCGGGACTTGAGATTTTGTTGTTGCTTAAAAAATAGCGTTCGGTATATAATTCATCATTAGTGGCTAGTTGTCGAAAAACGTCAGAATCCTGCGACCCGATTCAACGGGCGCAGCTTCCCTTTTATCAGGAGGTGTCCGGTGTCCTCCGAAGTCCCTTTCACGACGCGCGTGCGATACGGAGATACAGACCAGATGGGCGTGGCCTACTACGCCAACTACTTCTACTGGTTCGAGATCGGAAGGACGGAGTTCTGCCGGGCGCACGGCAGATCCTACGCCGACTGGGAGGCGGAGGGAGTGTTCCTGCCGGTGGTCGAGTCGCACTGCCGATACAGGCATCCCGCGCGCTACGAGGATGAGATCGTCATCTACACGAAAATCGGGGATCTGCGGGCGGGCAGCGTCGTCTTCGAGTGCCGCATCGAGAGGGCTCGCGACGGGGTGCAGCTCGCCGCCGGATGGACCCGCCATGCGTTCGTGGACGCTGGCGGCAGGGTTTTGCGCGGGAATAACCCCATGCGCCTGTGGATACAGGCGCTGAGGGATGATGGAGGTGTCGCGTAGAGTGAGTGCCAGGGCCATACTTCTTGGAAACGAAGCGATAGCCAGGGGAATTGTGGAGGCCGGGTGTCTGGTCGCCACGGCCTACCCCGGGACGCCGTCGTCGGAGATCCTTCCGGCGGTGGCGAAGTACGCCGACGAGCTGGGCGTGCCCATGTCGGCGGAGTGGGGAGTCAACGAAAAGGTAGCCTTCGAGGAGGCCGCGGCCGCCTCCTTCACAGGGGCAAGGGCCTGCGCGGTGATGAAGCAGGTCGGACTCAACGTGGCGGCGGACCCGTTCATGAGCATCGCTCACTACCAGCTCAAGGGCGGCCTGCTGCTGGTGTCGTCCGACGATCCGGGGCCGCACAGTTCGCAGACGGAGCAGGACAGCCGCTACTTCGCGATGTTCGCCAAGGTCCCGTGCTTCGACCCCGCGACGGCGGAGGAGGCCAGGGAGATGGTCTTCGACGCGTTCGACCTGTCGGAGCGCTTCGGCATAGTTACGATGCTGCGCCCGAGCGTGCGGGTGGACCACTGTCGCCAGGACGTCCAGGAGAAAATAACCCCCCTCAGGCCGGGCCCGGTGAAGTTCGAGAAGGATCCGTCCCGCTGGGTGTGCCTTCCGGCGTTCGTCAGGATAAACCATCCCAAGCTCAACCAGAAGATGGTCGACATTCGCGAGGCCTTCGAGAAGGAGTTCGCGAAGTACAACTACGAGGTCCCGGCCAAGGGCAAGGCGACGCTCGGCATAGTCGCCTCGGGCTCGGCCTTCGCGGTGGTATCCGACATACTCAAGGGCGCCGGGCGGGACGACGTGTCCATCCTCAAGATCGGAACGCCGCACCCGCTGCCTGTGAAGATGGTGAACGACTTCATCGCCCGCCACGACAAGGTGCTCTTCCTCGAGGAGACCTACCCGGTCATGGAGATGCAGCTGCCGGACCGCACCGGCATCATGGGCCGCTGGAACGGCGTGGTGCCCGGCGCCGGAGAGCTCCTGCCCGAGGTCATCGCAGGCGTGCTCGCCAGGGTGCTGGGCGATGATTCCCTCGTAGGAGGGGCGCATCCCCTGCTCAAGGAGGCGATCGAGGAGCTCAAGATATTGCCCCGCAGGCCGATGCTCTGCCCGGGGTGCCCGCACAGGGCCAGCTTCTTCTCGATTCGCCAGGCCCTGCCGAACTCCGTGAACCCGTCCGACATAGGCTGCTACGCCCTCGGTGTGAACCAGAAGGCGGTGGACACGGTCATCGACATGGGCGCCTCCATAACCGCCAGCTCCGGGCTGTTCCTGGCCCAGAAGGCCGTGGGGGAGGAGAAGCCCGTGGTCGCGACCATCGGGGACTCCACCTTCTTCCACATGGGCCTTCCGGGGCTGGTCAGCGCCGTGTACAACCGCCACGCGTTCGTACTCGCGATTCTCGACAACGCCACTACCGCCATGACCGGCGGACAGGCCAACCCGGCCGTAGGGACCAAGCTGCGCAAGGGGGACGAGGGCAAGCGGGTCGACATAGAGGGCGCCTGCCGAGGCTGCGGTGTCGAGTATGTGAGGACCGTGGAGGCCTACGACGTTGCGGCCGGCAAGGCGGCGGTCAAGGAGGCGTGGGAGCACGCGAAGTCGAAGGGGGAGCCCGCGGTGCTGATATTCAGGCACCCCTGCATGCTGCTGCGCCCCGAACAGCCGTCGATCCCGGTCGAGGTCGACCAGGACAAGTGCATAGGCTGCAAGTTCTGCATCAACTTCTTCAACTGCCCCGGCCTCGTCTTCTCCGAGGAGAAGGGCAAAGCGTACATAGACGAACGGTTCTGCGTGTCGTGCGGAGTCTGCGTGTCGGTGTGCCCGCACGGAGCGATCCGCGCGACTTCCGGGGAGGTCGAGTAGGATGCAGTACATAATCGTTGGTATAGGAGGCCAGGGGATACTCTTCGCCGGGAAAGTGCTGGGCGCGGTCGCGCTGGAGAAGAAGCAGCGCGTGACCGGCAGCGAGGTCCACGGGATGGCCCAGAGGGGCGGCTCCGTGATCAGTCACTTCAAGACGGGGGATTTCATAAGCCCGCTGGTGAGGGCCGGGGAGGCCGATGTCCTCCTGGCCTTCGACCAGAACGAGGGCATCCGCAACCTCCACTTCCTCAGGGAGGGCGGCGCCTTTGTGGTCAACGTGCACGACAGGAGCGCCTTCGACAACCTGAAGCTCAAAGAGTTCCTCGAGGAGCGGCGGATCTCCCTCTTTCCGCTCGAGGGGTACAGCCTTCTGAAGGAGCACATGGGCGGGAACTTCCTCTTCCTTAACGTGCTCCTGATGGGTGCTATGAGCGGTGCCGGGGTCGGAGCCCCCTCGCTGGAGGATACGGCGGCGGCGGTAAAAACGCTCTCGCCCGCCAAGTTCGAGGATGCGAATATGAAGGTCCTCAAGCTTGGCTATGAGGCCGTGGTCAAGAAGTAGCAGGTTCGCAGAGCGAGCGGCGGGGGACATACGCAGGGGCGCTCCCCCGCCCGCGTTCACCCTGGCCGAGCTGCTTGTCGTGTTGTGCGTGACGGGCGTGCTCCTCGGCGGGGTGGCGCTGTCGTGCCGCGGACTTCTGTCCGGCGCTCCCTCGCCCGAGGGCGTCCGCCGCGAGGCCGAGAGGGCCGCGTCGTGGTTGCAGAGGGTGTTCCACGGGGCCCTGTTGTCGCGCAGGGGGTTGCAGTTGAGCATGTCTTCCTACGCGTCGCAGCGGACGATCGTCGTCAGGTGGGACGACTCCAGGGAGAAGGAGGTCTACGACGGCGGAGGGCAGGCCTTTTTCATCAACCAGTCGATGGACTCCGACCCGAGCCTCTACAGCCCGAAGTGGAACACCCTCACCCCCGCCCTGACGATAAGGGTCACCGCCGCGGAGGGCGCCCGAAAGCACTGCAAGGCCGTCTGCTACATCGTGATCTCCCCCTTCATGCGGGTCACGGTAGCCACATCGCCTCCGTAGCCGCCCGGGCACGCAGGCGTGCTCCATGTTGCGCGGCGCATTTCTCCGCCCGCGGGATTGAATCCCCGCCCCTTTAGGGGTATAACTAGTCCTGCGGAGGGGCGCCGGTTCGTCTTTTCGCATCTCTTCTTCACTTCGAAACGGAGGTTGTTCTATGGCGGCGGCAAAACCCTGGTGGCGCGAGACCATCGAGACTATTGTCTGGGCGCTGGTCCTGGCCCTCATCCTGCGCACGTTCGTTGTGCAGGCCTTCTGGATACCGAGCGGATCGATGATCCCCACGCTGGAGGTCGGGGACAGGGTGCTGGTGGCCAAGTTCTGGTATCACTTCCAGAAGCCGAAGAGGGGACAGCTCTTCGTGTTCAAGTACCCGGTGGACCCAAAGCGCGACTTCGTGAAGCGAATTATCGGGCTCCCGGGAGACCTGCTGGAGGTAAGGAACGGCGTCGTCTATATCAACGGCCAGCCGATCCAGGAGGACTACGTGAAGAACCACGACCACTTCTCGCTCGCGGAGGGGCCGCTGTTCCGCGAGATACCCGTTCGGATACCGGAGGACTCCTACTTCGCAATGGGGGACAACAGGCCGAACTCGCAGGACAGCCGCTTCTGGGGGTTCGTCCCCGCTCAGAACATCCGCGGGCCCGTCTTCTTCCGCTACTGGCCGCTGAACAGGATCGGGATGGTGGAGTAGGTGTCGCGCACCGTCTGGTATCCCGGCCACATGGCCAAGGGGAAGCGGACGCTTTCGGAGCTCTCCGGAAAACTCGACATCATAATCGAGGTGAGGGACGCCAGGGCGCCGGCACTTACGTCGTCGCCCCTCGTAGACGATCTCGCGCGGGTCTGCCCTGTGGCGGTGGTGCTCTCGAAGCGCGACCTTGCGGACGAGAGAGCCACCGCGCGGTGGCTCTCCTGTTTTGAGGAGTCCGGCGTATGCGCCTGGGCATTGAACCTGCTGAAGCCCAAGGTGGACCACATCAGGCGCGAGCTCGCCCCTTTCGCCCCGTCGCACAGGGAGGTGAGGCTCGCGGTGGTCGGCATCCCCAACGTCGGCAAGTCGATGTTCCTGAACGCTCTGGTGGGCAGATCGTCCGCCAAGGTGGGCGGCATCCCCGGCATCACGCGCGGCGTGTCGTGGTACAGGGGCAGGGGGATCCTCGCCGTGGACTCGCCCGGCATCCTGGATCCCAAGGCCGATGCGGAGACGCACCTGCGCCTCGCTTGGCTGGGGTGCAGCAAGGCCGAGGTCATAGGCATGGAGAGGGTAGCCCTCGGCCTGGTATCCTACCTGCGGCGCGAGGGGCTGTGGGGCGTGGTGGAGGAGAAATGGGGCGTGCCCGCCCCGGGGGACCAGGCGGATCAGGAGGTGCTGGAGGCCGTCGGCAGGAGGCTGGGATGTCTGGTACCCGGCGGGGTTGTCGACCTCGCGGCGGCCGCGAAGCGCCTCGTCGACGCCTTCTCCATGGGGCGGCTCGGTCAGGTGACGCTGGAGGCGCCGGGGGGCCGGTCATGAGCCCTGCGGGGTGCGAACGAGTAGCGGGGACCGACGAGGCGGGCAGGGGCCCGCTGTGCGGCCCGGTGGTGGCGGCGTCGGTGGTATTGACCGAGGAACAGGCAGAAGAGCTCCTCTCGATGGGGCTGAACGACTCCAAGAGGCTGTCGCCCCGCCGGAGGGAGCTGCTGTTCGCTAGGATGAACTCGCTTCGCGTGGTCTGGCGCGCCCAGGCTGCCACCCACCTTCGGATAGACCGCGCGAACATACTCCAGGCCACCCTCTGGGCCATGCGCCGAAGCCTGCTGAAGCTGCCCCCCGTGTTCGACGAGGCGATCGTGGACGGAACGTTCACCCCCGCCGACCTCCCCTTCCCCGGCAGGGCCGTCCCCGGCGCGGACGGACTACACCCCGCTGTCGCGGCCGCCTCGGTCGTGGCCAAGGTGCTGAGGGACCGCGCCATGACCGCCCTGGACCGGGTCTACCCGCAGTACGGGCTGGCCGAAAACAAGGGCTACCCGACCCGGGCGCACAGGGCCGCGCTCGCATCCCGCGGCCCCTCCCCGGTGCACAGGACCAGCTTCTCATGGAGGAAACCGGATGAGCGTGCATAACATCAGCGGACCTCATATCCGCCCCAACCTCCCGGACTCGCAGCAGCCGCGCATCGACGCCGACCGGCCCCTTCCGGGGGCGCGGCCTCTGCCGTCGATAGCGGACGGCGCGGTCGTGAACGGGACCGTCCTGGCCGCGCGCGAGGACGGCTCCTACCTGGTGAGCGTCGAGGGGCGCACCCTGCTGGCTCAGGCCAACATTCCGCTGCTGGCGGGGCAGCGCTTCAAGGCCGTGTGGGACGCGAGCGGCGACATCCCGGTGCTGAGGCTCTCCGAAGAGGAGTCGGCGCTGCTTGGAAAGCTGTCGTCCGGCGACAGGGATGTCGCAGGGGCGCTGCTCTCGCGCGGCCTGTCGCTCGACTCGAGGGCGCTGGCCATGATCCGCGCCGCCTGGGCCGGCATGGGGCAGAACCCGGCGCAGCTCGCCCCCCTGGCCGAGCTGTGGGCGCGGGGGCTGCCCATGACAGGGGAGAACGTACAGGTGCTCTCCTGGTACCTGTCGCTCGACGAGAAGAAGACCGCCGAACTGTGGAAGAGGACCAGGGAGTCCCTTCGAGCGCGCCTCTCCCGGGGTGAGGACCCCCGCAAGGCGATCCGCGCACTGCTGGCCGGAGGGGACGAGACGGCGGACTTCCTGCGCGGGCACTCGCTGCTCTCCGCTCCGGCCCGTGGCGGGGTGGACCCGTCGCTGCTGGCGGGCGCATTTCTCCCCGTCGGAAGAGAGTCCGCTCCGCTGCGCGCCAGGGTGTCCGCGGGCGTCTCGAGCAGGGGCGGGAAGTCGCTCTGGTCGGTGTCGTTCGACATGGAGGGGGACAGGCTGGGTCTGGTCTCCGGGGCCGTCGAGACCGACGGGACGTCGTTGAGCGTCATCCTCCGGGCGGAGCGGGAGAACGGCTTCGAGGAGCTGCGCCGACGCGCGCGCCATCTCAGGCGCGAGCTTGAGGGGCTGCCTCTGGCCCTGCAGAACGTCGCGGTCGCCCGCGGCAGGCGCCTGCCCCGCACTCCCGGCCGCGGGCTGGACGTGACGGCATGACCGCCCGCGCTAAAAAGCGCGCCAAGGCGGCGGCGGTCCAGTACGACAAGAAGGTGGACGAGGCCCCGCGGGTCGTGGCCTCCGGCGAGGGGTTCATCGCGGAGAGGATAATTGAACTTGCCCGTCAGGCCGAGGTCCCGGTGGTGGAGGACGCGGCGCTGGTCAGCGCCCTGCTCGTCCTGGAGCTGGGAGAGGAGATCCCCGGCGAACTTTACGAGGCGGTCGCCAGGGTGCTGGCGTTCGTCTACAAGCTCGACAAGGGGGAGATGTTCTGATGGCCGAACACCTGCGCACCGGGGCGAGGGGGGAGGAGCTCGCAGCATCCTACCTCGCGGGCCTCGGCTGGACGATACTGGAGCGCAACGTGTCGTTCAGGGGAGGGGAGCTGGACATAGTGGCCCTCGACGGCGACGAGCTCGTCGTGGTGGAGGTGCGCACCCGCTCCCCCGGCTGGATGCAGAGGGCGGAGGAGTCGGTCGGCCCCAGGAAGATCGCCCGACTGGTGCGGGCGGGCCGCGTCTACGTGGACTCCCGCCGCTGGGAGGGACCCTGGCGGATAGACCTCCTGGCCGTGACCCTCGACGGGGACGCGCCGCCCGAGATCGAGCGCTTCGAGGACATCACCGCGGGCGGGTGGAGCTCGTGAACTCCGTCCAGGGGATCACCCTTCGCGGCATGGAGGCCGTCGGGGTGGAGGTCGAGGTCGAGATAGCCGGGGGGCTGTTCTCGATATCCATCGTAGGACTGCCCGACGCCGCCGTCCGCGAGTCGAAGGAGAGAGTCCGGGCCGCGCTGCGCAGCCTGGACATGGCGGTCAGGGGCAGAGTCGCGGTGAACCTGGCCCCGGCGGACCTCCCCAAGGAGGGGGCGGTGCTCGACCTCCCGATAGCGATAGGCATAGCCTCCGCGATGGGGCGGCTGCCGTCCGTGCCGAGGGGCATCTTCCTCGGAGAGCTGGCGCTCGACGGCAGGTTGCGCGGGGTGAGAGGGGCGGTGGGCGCGGCAATACTCGCGCGCGACACCGGCGTGCCGCTGTTCGCCCCGGCCGACAACGCGGAGGAGATCTCGCTGGTCAGGGGGTGCGAGGCCTACTCGGTCGAGAGCCTGGACGCTCTTTTCGCCTGTTTCCGCGGCGAGCGCTCCCTGCCCCCCGTGTCGGAGCGCGGGCCGGAGGAGGAGCGGGCCCGCCCCGAACCCGACTTCGCCGACATACGCGGGCAGGCGGGGGCGAAGCGGGCGCTTGAGATAGCGGCCGCGGGCCACCACAACATCCTGCTGATCGGGTCGCCCGGCAGCGGCAAGACCCTGCTCGCACGCGCCCTGCGCGGAATCCTCCCCCCTCTGTCTCACGAGGAGCTGCTGGAGGTCACCCTCGTGCGCAGCACCCTCGGCCTGCCCTTCGAGAGAGGGCTGACCCCTCCGTTCCGATCCGTGCACCACACCGCAAGTACCGCCTCCGTCTGCGGAGGAGGGTCGAACCTTCGCCCCGGCGAGGTGAGCCTGGCCCACAGGGGAGTTCTCTTCCTGGACGAGTTCCCCGAGTTTCGCCGCGACCTCGTCGAGGGCCTTCGCCAGCCGCTGGAGGACGGGGTCATCACGGTCAGCAGGGCCTCCGGCTCCGCCCTGTACCCGTGCCGCGTGCTGCTCGTCGTGGCCGCGAACCCCTGCCAGTGCGGATGGGAGGGGGACCCGGTCGAGCGGTGCGTATGCTCGGGCGCGGAGCTTGAGCGCTACCATCGCAAGATCTCAGGCCCCATACTCGACCGGATAGACCTGCACGTCTCCGTGCCGCGCCTGCTCCCGCGCGAGCTCGTCGCCGTGGAGGAGTCCGGGGGGGAGAGCAGTGAAGTCATAGCCGAGCGGGTGCGCGCCGCCAGGGAGGTCCAGCGCGACAGGTGGGCGAGCCTGGGCTTCACCTGCAACGCGGAGCTCCCCGAGCGCGTCGTCAAGCGCTCCCTGGCCCTGTCGGCGGAAGTCCGCCCCTTCCTGTCGTCGATGGCGGGCAGCCTGCGCCTGTCGGCCAGGGGCATAGGGCGCGTGCTCAAGGTGGCCCGCACGATAGCCGACCTCGCGGGCAGCCGCCTGGTGGAGGTCCCCCACGTGGGGGAAGCACTTGCCTACCGGGACGGAGGCGCGTTCCGATGAGCCCGCTGCTGCGCGCCCTGCTGCTGGTCGCGGGCGTCGGGGCGGCCGCCACCCGGATCTGGAGCGCCTTCGAGCAGGAGGGCGCGCCCCCGGAGGCATTCCTCGAGGGGGGCCCCGCGCTTTGGGGCAGGCTGGGCGCCTCGCCCGTCGTCATCGAGGGGCTCCAGTCCCTGGGTTCCTCCTCCTGGCCAGACGAGGAGGAGGAGCGAGCGTCGAAACTCGGGGTTAGGCTGCTCACCTGCATGGATCCCGAATGGCCGGAGGACCTCGACGGGCAGCCCGACTCCCCGCGCCTGCTGTACATAATGGGCCGGTGGCCCCTGCCGGGCCCGTTCGTCTCGGTGGTGGGGACCAGGCGCAGCTCCCAGTACGGGTCGCGCGCGGCCTACGAGATCGGGAGGGCGGTGGCCGGGGCGGGCGGTGTCGTGGTCAGCGGCGGAGCGGCCGGCATAGACGGCGCCGCCCACGAAGGCTGTCTCTCCGCAGGCGGGTCCAGCCTGGCGGTGCTGGGCACCGGAGTGGACGTGGCCTACCCTCGCTCGCACGCGAAGCTCTTCGAGCGCCTCTCCCGCGACGGGGGCCTGGTGTCCGAGTACCCGCTGGGCTCGTCCCCCAGGCAGTGGCGCTTCCCCGAGCGCAACAGGATAATCGCCTCCCTGGCGAGGCCGCTGGTGGTGGTGGAGGCCCCCGCCAGGAGCGGCGCGATGATCACCGCCCGCCGCGCCCTGGAGCTTGGGCGCGAGGTGTGGGCCGTGCCGGGAAGGATAAACGAGGAGGGGTGCCAGGGGTCGAACCGCCTGATCTACGACGGCGCGATCCCCCTGGTGTCCGTGGCGGACTTCATATCCCTCGCGTTCAACCGCCAGCTTTCACTGTTCGGCGAGCCGGCGCGGACCGTTGATAATTCAATAGCCTTCTCCGAAAAAGAACAAAGAATTCTTAGCCTTTTGGAAAAATCGGGCGACCGGACCGTTGACAACCTGGCCGTTGAGGGTAAAATGTCTCCCGCTGACGTTTTTTCGAGCCTCGCCGCGCTCACCGCGGCGGGGCGAGTTTATGCGGCGGGACCGGGCCGTTGGAGCGCTGTCCCGAAGTAAATCGAAACCGTTTCGGGAAAGGAAGGAACCTGTTGTACACAACCATCAACTCCACCAGGCAAGGCGACCGCGCAGCGACGCCGAGCGGATTCAAAAGAGTGCTGCACGACACCGAGCGGAGGTATCTGGCCACCGACGCGCAGGCCGTGATCTACCGCTATTTTCTCACCGAGGAGGTCCCGTTCGAGGTCGTCGAGCGGGCCATACTGGAGGCCGTCTCACTGGCGAGGCTGAAGCACTCCGCCATAGACGCCGGCCTGTTCGACTGCCTGGTGGACGCGCTGCTCGACGACCGCTCGTTCGAGATCCAGGAGACGGCGTCCGAGAGACTGTACCCGTCCAGCTGCGCCCTCTGCTGAGGAGAGCCTCCGATGCCGCGCAAGAAGGCCGCCCCGGAGGCGGAGGCCCCCGAGGTCGAAAAGACCCCCGCCAAGAGGGGCGTCAAGAAGGACGCGAACGCCGAGGTTAAAAAGACCCCCGTCAAGAGGAGTGTCAAGAAGGATACAAAGGCCGAGGCCGGGAAGAAGCTCGTGATCGTCGAGTCCCCCACCAAGGCCAAGACCCTGACCAAGATCCTGGGCTCGAGGTACGTGGTCAAGTCCAGCGTGGGCCACATCCGCGATCTGCCGAAGAGCCGCCTGGCGATTGACGTGGAGAACGGCTTCACCCCCGAGTATATCCTGGTGAAGGGGAAGGCCAGGCTCAAGAACGAACTCGTGGCCTCGGCCAAAGGGGCCTCGCAGGTGCTGCTGGCATCCGACCCCGACCGCGAGGGGGAGGCGATAGCCTGGCACCTGGCGGAGCTCCTGGACATACCCCCCGAGTCGGACTGCCGCGTCAGGATATACGAGATAACGCCGTCCGCGGTGAAGGAGGCCCTCTCCCGCCCGGAGCCGGTGAACATGAGCAAGGTCGAGGCGCAGCAGGCCCGCCGGGTCCTCGACCGGCTGGTCGGCTACACCCTCAGCCCCCTGCTGTGGAAGAAGATCCGCAGGGGGCTGTCGGCCGGCAGGGTCCAGTCGGTGGCGCTGGCGCTCGTCTGCGAGCGGGAGCGCGAGATCGAGGGGTTCGTCCCCAGGGAGTACTGGAACGTCCTGGTCCTGGCCAGGGCCGAGGACGGCAGGCGGTACGCCCTCAAGGTCGACTCCTTCGACGGAAAGAGCCTGGTGAAAGAGGGCAAGACCCTGCTCATAGACTCGGCGGAGTTCGCCGACGTCGTAGTGGAGGAGATACGCAGGTCCCCGCTCGCCGTGACCGACTTCAAGGTGCGCGAGACCATGCGCGACGCCCCCGCTCCCTTCAAGACCAGCACCCTTCAGCAGGAGTCCGCGCGCAGGAACGGCATGTCCCCGCGCAGGACCATGAGGGTGGCCCAGGAGCTGTTCGAGGGAGTCTCCCTGCCGGGGAGAGGCCCGGTCGGGCTCATAACCTACATGCGCACCGACAGCCTCAGGATCGCCCCGGAGGCGATAGAGAAGTGCAGGGGGCACATAGCCGCCGCTTACGGCGCCGCCTACCTCCCCGCCAAGCCCAACGAGCACGCATCCAAGGGCAGATCGCAGGACGCGCACGAGGCCATACGCCCGACCGACGTGGAGATTACCCCGCAGAGCCTCGAAGGAGTGCTCGACGGAGACCAGATGAAGCTGTACTCGCTGATCTGGCGAAGGTTCGTCGCTTCCCAGATGGCAAGGGCGAGGGTGGCGAACGCGACCCTGGCGGTCTCGGCCGGAAGGGCGGGCATGAGGCAGCTCGGGGAGACCCTGGTCTTCCCCGGCTGGAGCGCGGCCTGGCCGATAGACCTTAAGGGGGAGCCCCTGTCGCCGGCGACCGCCGGAGAGGCTCTCGACCTCGAGGACGTCCAGCGCGAGCAGAAGTTCACCCGTCCTCCGGCCCGCTACTCCGAGGCCGGCCTGGTGAAGCTCCTCGAGGACGAGGGGGTCGGCCGCCCGTCGACCTACGCCACCATAGTCGAGACCCTCTACGACCGCGGCTACGCCGCCCGCGGCGAGGACAGGCGGATTCAGCCCACCCCCCTGGGAATGACGGTGGACTCCTTCCTCAGGAAGTACTTCGACGAGAACAGCCCGTCGGCCATAGTCGACGCAAGGTTCACCGCCGGCATGGAGGAGAAGCTCGACGACATAGAGGAGAACAAGGCGTCCGGCGTCGCAGTCCTGCAGGGGATGTGGGACGACTTCACCCGCGCGATGCAGGAGGCGGAGAAGGCTCCCGCCGAGACGCCGCCCCCTCCCGAGCCAACCGGCGAGGACTGCCCCGAGTGCGGCAGACCGCTGGTGATCAAGAACGGCAGGTTCGGCGAGTTCATAGCCTGCAGCGGCTACCCCGAGTGCAGGTTCACCAAGCCCGTGCTGGCCAAGACCGGGGCCGCATGCCCCAAGTGCGGCGAGGGAGATGTGGTGAAGCGCAGGAGCCGCAAGGGCCGGATATTCTACGGCTGCTCGCGCTACCCGGACTGCGACTTCGTGTCGTGGAACCCGCCCTCCGGCGGGAAGTGCCCTCAGTGCGGAGGAGCGCTCTTCGCGAAGGGCGCGAAGTCGGAAGAGTGCCCCAAGTGCGGCTTCACGCGCGCCACCGCGAAGGCCTCGAGCGATGAGTAACAGCGTCGCCGTGGTCGGGGGAGGGCTGGCCGGCGCAGAGGCCGCATGGCAGCTCGCCCGCAGGGGGATCGACGTAGTCCTGTACGAGATGCGCCCCGGAAAGACCACCCCCGCCCACACCACCGGCCTTCTGGCCGAGATAGTGTGCAGCAACTCGCTCGGTGCCGACGCCCCGGCCAGCCCGGCGGGCATCCTCAAGACGGAGCTCGCGAGGCTCGACAGCCTTGTGATCTCCTGCGCCCGGGCCGCCAGGGTCCCGGCGGGAGGCGCGCTCGCGGTCGACCGCGAGCTGTTCTCCCGCGCCGTGACCGGGCGTCTCCAGCTCCTTCCCAACGTCGCGATAATAAGGAAGGAGGTCTCCGTCCCCCCCGAGGGCCCGACCATAGTGGCAAGCGGCCCCCTCACATCGCGCCCCCTCGCCGAAGAGCTTCGCAGGATGGCCGGAGCGGACCACCTTGCATTCTTCGACGCGGTCGCCCCGGTGGTGACAGCCGACTCCATCGACATGTCGGTCGCCTTCCGGGCGGGCAGGCGCGGGCAGAGCGACGACTACATCAACTGCCCGTTCGACCGGGAACAGTACGAGGCCTTCTGGCGCGCCCTTGTAGAGGCCGAGCGCGCCAGGCCTCACGACTTCGAGGACTCCCCCTCGTGGTTCGAGGGGTGCCTGCCGGTGGAGGTCATGGCCTCGCGCGGCATGGACACCCTTCGCTTCGGCCCCCTTCGTCCGGTGGGACTTCCCCTGCCCGGTTCGGGCAGAGAGGCCTGGGCTGTAGCGCAGCTCCGGCAGGACAACAGGGAGGGAACCCTGTACAACCTGGTCGGATTCCAGACCAACCTCAAGTGGGGCGAGCAGGAGAGGGTCTTCCGTA
>Ga0255346_1003098_pt1 | contig 20036 bp, 16 predicted proteins | sample wastewater_treat_FD_194410 | JGI IMG/M metagenome (GOLD analysis project Ga0255346, IMG submission 194410) | Wastewater microbial communities from Lulu Island WWTP, Vancouver, Canada - plant22 | ecosystem: Engineered > WWTP > Wastewater > Unclassified | place: Canada: Vancouver, British Columbia... | reverse complement strand
TGGCACTAAGGACTTCAACTGGGCTGGCTCATCACGCCGCCTGACTCCTGCCTATCCAAGATTTTGGGTATTCTCTGACTGCACATTTCTTGACAATTCCAAGGATCGCACAGAAGGGCACACATGATTCTCTGATGGAATGCGACGGTATATACCGCACATTCGTTGAAAGCAGACGAGAAGCGGCTGCATGGAGAATATGACATGGCAGGCCTGTTTACTGCGGATGTCGAAAACAGGGGACTGGTTCTTGATCCGAGAACTAAGCTGGCTGTAGTTATAACACTTGTGGTGTTTGCACTTGGCGGTACAGGTAGCTATATTAAAGCAGTGCAATGGGGAACGATAGTGCTGAGCATTATCCCCATATTGCTGCTGTTCACAGCTAAACAATGGAAAAAGGGACTGATACTTGGCGGGATATTTTCTGCCATGAAAATATCCCAACTTTTACTGATCACGAAACTTAACAGCCCTTTACTGAGTCTGCTGGGGATATGCTGCATGGTGTTTGTACGGCTTATGCCGGGGCTTATCATGGGAGCTTATATGCTTTCCTCAACGACTGTAAGCGAATTCATAGCGGCAATGCACCGAATGCACATCCCTCAGCAGATAACCATACCGCTGTCGGTAATGTTCAGATTTTTTCCGACAGTGTTTGAGGAGATATCGATGATAAACACTGCAATGAAAATGCGTGACATTCGCATAGGAGGAAAGAATTCATCGAAGTTAATAGAATACCGTCTTGTTCCGCTAATGGTATGCTCGGTAAATATAGGAAGTGAACTTTCAGCGGCGGCGCTAACAAGAGGACTTGGAACAAAAGTGAAGCGTACCAATATATGCAGGATAGGCTTTCATCTCCCGGACATCGTAATATTTGCGGCCTTGCTTGCTCTTTATCTGCTATGGATACTTGGAATGATCGGAGTGGTAAAATGAAAGATACAGCTGTGTCTCTGAGAAATGTTTCGTTCAGATATTCAAACGGAGACAAAGGAGTTCTTGATTCAGTGGGACTTGAAATAAAGCGTGGAGAATGTGTGCTTCTCTGCGGCAGTTCGGGCTGCGGCAAGACTACGGTCACGAGATCGATAAACGGTCTGATGCCCCATTATTATGAAGGAAACTCAGAAGGGGAAGTGGAGGTGTTCGGTCGGAATATCAAAGATACACCGATAGAAGACCTTGCAGGAACAGTCGGAAGTGTGTTCCAGAATCCGAGAAGGCAGTTTTTCTGTGTGGATACAACTGCTGAGATAGCATTCGGCTGTGAAAATATGGGACTTCCCGAGAACGAGATATTAAGAAGGTTGAACAGCACTGTTTCTGAAATGCACATTGAAAATCTTCTTGAGCGCAGTATTTTTAATCTCTCCGGAGGTGAGAAGCAGAAAATAGCCTGCGCCGGAGTTTCGGCAATGCTTCCGGATCTGATAGTGCTTGATGAACCGACTTCTAATCTGGACCTTGACGCTGTGTATGAACTGCGCAGTATCATGAAATTATGGAAAGAGCAGGGGAAAACGATAGTTATTGCCGAGCATCGTCTTGGGTGGCTTAGGGGACTATGTGACCGTATCGTTTATCTGGATAACGGCAGGATAGTAAAGGAATTCTCAGGCAGTGAGTTTTTCGGCCTTGATAATACGGAAATAAATGCTCTCGGACTGAGGGCATTGAATATGAAAAGCAATTATATGGACTTGCCGAAAGGTCTGACAGAAATAAAAAAATGCGGCACATCGGGAGTCCTGACAGTTGAAAATTTCACATACAGTTACGGCGGAAGAAATGCTCTGAACATAAAAAAACTGGATATTCCCAAAGGCTCGGTCACGGCGATAGTAGGCCATAACGGAGCAGGAAAATCCACTTTTACCAAATGTCTTTGCGGCCTGCTGAAAGGTTTCAGAGGACGAGTTGTATCTGACAGAAAGCCGCTTCGTCCGAAAGATATGATGAAGCTTTCCTACATGGTCATGCAGGATGTGAATCATCAGCTGTTTGCAGAGACAGTTCTGGAGGAAGCAATGCTGGGAGCCGATGATTCTGATGAGCCAAAGGCGCTGGAACTTCTCACAAAACTGGAAATAGCCGAGTATAAGGATCGTCACCCAATGTCTCTTTCCGGAGGTCAGAAACAGCGGACAGCTATAGCGTCAGCACTGATGGCAGGGAAGAAACTGCTTGTTTTTGATGAACCTACAAGCGGACTTGATTTCAGCAGTATGAAGTGTACATCGGAGCTGATACATTCACTGGGAGAAGATGTTACAGTCATGATCGTCACACATGATATGGAACTTATAGAAAGCTGCTGCACTCATGTTCTGCATATCGAAAACGGCACAATTGAATAAACAAAAACCCTTTATCGTGGAAAGTACATTCTCGATGATAAGGGGAAGTTTTTTCAGATTGACTTTTGGGCATGACTATGCTATAATTTTGTTACAGAATTGATCATAGTTTCAAGGAGCCAAAAAATGCGTATCTGTCTTATGTGCCGTCAGAGAAATATTGATAAATACGGAATATGTCCGGAATGTCAGAAAATTAACGATAAAATGTGTCAGGCATATTGCGATCTTTCGGGAAAAACTGCACTTGTCACAGGCGGACGCATAAAAATAGGCTACGCTGTATGTCTGAGACTTCTCAGGCAGGGAGCGTCAGTTATCGCTGTTACACGTTACCCACGGTCAGCATTGGAAAACTATATGCAGGAACCCGACTTCAATGATTTCAGGGACAGACTTACAGTGATCGGTTTTGATCTTATGCGTGTGGACATACTTCACGAACTGATCGCAAAGATAGAGAGCATATGCGGCGGAAAGCTGGATATACTCATAAATAATGCGGCTCAGACGGTTAAGAAGTCCAATGATTATTATGCAGCATTAACAGCACACGAAAATGCATTGCAGATTGAATCGCCGAAACTTTATCCGATAGCAAAGGCCGACGAAGTTTTCTCGCTGGTGCCGAGTATACAGTCAGCAGACCACGGCGAAACGGAAAACGATAATTCGTGGGTGCGCAGATCTGAGGAGATAACTGCACAGGAATTGCTTGAAGTTCAGCTGATAAATGTTACAGCACCGTTTATGCTCACAAGCGGACTTAGACATTGTCTCGCTCATGACAGAAATGAGAATAAATTCGTGATAAACGTCAGTTCCGTTGAGGGAAGATTCAGTACAAAGCAGAAGCTTGCACGTCATGTTCACACAAATATGGCAAAGGCATCCCTTAATATGATGACGTTTTCCATCGCATCAGACTTTGCCCGTGACGGGATATATGTCTATTCATGCGATCCCGGATGGGTGTCGAACCAGTTTCCGCCCGGATATGAGATAAGCAGGAATTTTGAGCCTTATCTCAGCTATGATGACGGTGCAGCACGAGTTCTTTATCCGATAACACTTCACATTGGCGATGAGAAAATAAAGGACTTCGGAACATTTTACAAAGACTACAAGATCATGGATTACTGATAAATACATCGAAAGGAGACAGCGGATGTTTCGCAGCAAACGTTTTATACTGTTGATAATACTTATTATCACTATAATAGTCTGTGTATTGATAAGAAGTATCGGACACAGTACAGCATCTTCTACAGTCAGCGAAAATTCAGAAACTACCGCTTTGCCTTCCGTGCATATAACTACACCGTCGGTCACTACTGCACAGACTGAGACAGCAGCTGCTGTGCAGACAGAAGAACCGAATGCGGATGAGCCATATGTCACACTCTCACGCTATGAGCAGATAAAAGAGCGCATGAAATTGCTTCAGGAAAGTTGTCCTGACTTTATCGGTTGGCTGTATGTTGCTGATTCTGATATGGACCTTCCTGTAGTACAGGGAAGCGATAATTTCTATTATCTGTCCCATACACCTGATGGTGCATACATTAAAGAGGGAACTATCTTCCTCGACTGCAATAACAGTCCTGATCTTACAGATCTTCATAATATTCTTTTCGGTCACAATATGTCGTCGGGAATGTTTGGCGATATACGTTCATATAAGAACCGTGACGAGTTCGATAAGCACCGCTACGGATGGTTCTTCACGGCTGATAAGACTTATCGTATCGAATTCTTTGCGCTTTCAATAGTCAGCGCTTATGATATGGTTTATGATATTTCGTCAGATCACAGTGAGTGGCTGAAGCAGATATCTGACAAGGCAATGTATACCTCTGATCTTGTTCCTGAGGAAAGCGACAGGATAATATCACTTTCAACCTGTGCATCTGATTTTGACAATGCCAGAGCATTGTTTTCGGGGATACTTGTTCCTATTGAAAATGAAGAAGAAATAATATCACAGTTGAAATAAAGTACAGCCATATAACAGTGATCCTGATCCGGATCCGGTTTATTTATCGGGGAAAACGTTTCTGAGGAATGTTTTCCCCGATTTTTTTGAAAGCTTTCATGAATATATATGTATATATTTTCAGGATCGCCGCTATATGGGCTGAACATTTATTTCTCTATATAGAATGTCTTGCTGTTATTATCGCCGTTCAGAATCGGAACTCCCGATAACTGGAGCAGTTCTGTCTCACGAAGGACAGTTTCTTCGTCACAGCGTATGTTCTTCTCCACCAGGTAATCTGCGATCTGCTGTGCAGTTACAGGATTCTCGGGGCTTGATGAGGTATGCAACATCTGGACTATGTAGAGTTTTCTGGGATCAAAACGTGCCATACCTCACACCGCCCTTTCAATAGATCAATAATTAGCATTATGCTTCACAGTCAGATAGTATTCTCGTTTTCTTCGTTCTTCTTGTTTCTGATGAACATTCCGATGAAGAAAATGGTATCTGTCTCGACAGGTTCTGCTGTTTTGTTTTCAGCGTAGTTGGTAAGTGGTGTAGCAGTAGCATAACTTGCAGAAGAATTTGCTTCTAGTGCTATAATCTGAAGAGGCGGATTAACTACAGTTACTTTATATGTATCAGCAGTATCATTTAATTCGCTTACGGATGCGATGGAAGCATTTGCAGGGAGTCCGATAAGATGAAGCATATTGCCGTCTGCAAGACCTTCTGAGACTGCTGTTCCGATTGTGCCTGAAGCAGTAAGTGAATCATTTGCAGATGAATGAGCACCGGCTAAAGTCTTCTTCACATAGAATTTTACAGCAGCAGTAGAATCTGTAGGTTTGCTTGTATTTACAGTGAACGGGAACTGATGGCTCTTGTCAGCAAGTGCACCTGTGATCTCCTTTTCTACTTCATAGTTGTATGTGTAGTAGTGATCAGCCATGTTCTGGTTGCTCTGAGTTCCGTCTGTGGTTTCATCGGTGGTGTCTTCGCTGTCAAAACCTATGGTCTTCTTCTCAGTTGTTATTGTGTTAGTTTTTCCGTCGATCGTTGCAACCTGGTTTTCGCCAAGATGGAACATAACGTAACCGGCGATCTCAAGACCGCTTGTACCGTTCTTTACATATACATCGAGATATCTGTCTACAGAGTATTTGTCAGTATCTCTTGTTATGCTTGCATTTGTGCGAGCAGTAGTTGAATCAGCTTCTGTGACCTTATAGCGGTAAACACCTGCGCCCGGGAACTTTGTAACATCACAGGTAATATCAACACCGTTAGTGATAACTCCCTTGCCTCCTGAAAGAGTTACTTCGCTTGATGTGAATGCTGCTTTATTGTCAGCTCCCATAGCTATAGCTGCAGCGATTCCTGCCTTGGCTGTTACGGTATTGCCGGTTGCGTCTGTGATAGTTGCAAGTTCATTGCCTGCTGCCGGAGCTATTGAATATGTGTATTCGATTGAAGGGCCATACACCTTTGTAACAGCTGTATCCTCGTTGTGGATAACGATATCCTTATAAAATGTTACAGTGCTTCTTGCGTCAGCTGCTTCATTAGTAAATGAGAGAATACCACTATCAGGCATTTCAGCTGCGTTTGCGTTTAATGTTGCAGTCATCATAGTTGCAGAAACTGCGATTGCGGATAACATTGATAAAAATCTGGTTTTTTTCATAAAATTCATTCCTTTCAATTAATTACGATAGATTTTTGGCTTATGATCTTGTATTCTGCGTTCATGGAGGTTTATCACGGCTCCTTTTACGCTTTTTTCTTGTGTATCTACAGAAGGTGGAAAAACTCTGTGTCATATCACTCCACCTCCTTTCTGCGGCAATTGATATAAACAAAAGCCGTACAGAACATAAGGGTAAATACAGCGATTAGAGCAATTGCCCCGATCGGAGTATCTGCGACACCTGTAGGAGCTACGATCTTCTCGCAGTTAATGATATAGATGCTCCATGTTTGGGTGTCCGGATCATATTCAGCATAGTAATTTGAAATATCAGCTTGAACAGCTGTACCATCATTATCGGCGCTGTCTGTTCCGATAATTGAGAAATTCATTGGTACATCTATCTTTTCATAAGCATCATCGCACCATTTTTGTGTAACGGTGAATGAACCTAAATACATAGGTTCTTTCGTATAGAAAAGACCGTCATCAATATTTGGGTAGACAATACTATTATCAAATGATAGCTGATATGATGCGTTTTCAAAAACCTGATGCTTCTCATCAACACTGTAAAGTTTCAGATTTACTTTTTTGAGAGTGTTAGTGAATGTTATATTATCACCATCAGCAGGGATGACGAATTCAAATACTCGTGGGTTACTGTTAAGATCAGCTGAATTCTTCGCTGAGGTGACAACAACATCATGATCGAAAGAATCAATTTCTGTTATCCTGAGGGTAGCGTTTACAGGAAGATCTTTAAGTGTGAGATCTTCATTGTTTCGGAGAATGAATTCTGACACTATAAGTGTAGAAGTTGACTCTCCGTTATGGTTTGTGAATCCTGACTCGGCGCCTGATGTGTAAGAATAATCCATATTGGCATCATTTGTATTCACCAGTTCAGCCTTGAATCTGAATTCTCTGCCTATTTCAGTATTATCGGGATCGATAAGATGCTTTGCAATGTTGACATCAGCTTTCTTTCTGGTATTGGTATACACAGCTGTACCGCCTGTATTCGGGTCAGTTCAGTAAAGCTTTCTGTCTGCTTCGACTTCATTGATAGCGTATCCTTCGGTAATAGTACTAGCAAGAATATTTAAAGTTGTATCGAAGTTAGAGTACTCATCTTCGGTTACTGTTACTAAGTAGTCAGATATCTCAAAATGACCTGTCTGAACAGCAGATTTGCCTATAATTATCTGATTGCCTATTGGATTTCCATTTGCATCATACTTTTGTATTTTGAGATGAATATAACCTGTTGTAGTAATATCGCCATAATTGATATCACTCTCGATCACAATATGTTCGCCTGTTTTGAGAGTGATCGGATAACTGTCCTCCATGGGATGTTTAATATCAGAATTGCTATACGTATAATTTGCATTCAGATCGATATTGAATTCATATTCCTTATCAGGATTACCGGGGAGGGGACCATCCTTGTAGATATGGAATATACCTGCTTGATTATGTATTTCCCATACAGCATAGAGTTCCCTTACCTTAGCAAGAGTAGAAGGATCAGTACTAACATATTGAGGATCAGTAAAGAAGTCGTTCAGGGGGATAGGAGATCCCTGATTATTTACTGGGTAATCAGGTTCGGTAACATTAGGATCATTAGCCCAGCCCTTGAAGATGTAACCTATACTGGATCTTGTTTCTGAAAGAGTGAATGTGTTATTGAGATCGCTCTCAGTAAAGTCAAACTCATGTTCACCTGTATTTCTCTTGTTATCTTTAAGGAGAAGTATGTAATCACTCTTAACTTCCTCAAATACGATATCGATACCATGAGTATCTTCTACGAGCTGCTCGGTATACTCGAATTCCTGACCATGATCAGTACGCAGCGGTGTTTTATGCGGTGTACCTATACCGGGGACATAACTTGAAGTAACGAGAAGTTTTCCTCTACCAAGATTATTCACACCACTAACAGTGATATCCTTACCTTTGCCGTAAGGTATAGCAAGACGAAGAGGAAGAGTTTCTCCTGCCGGTATAGTGATATTACTGAGATCGTCGAGCTTTACTCTGTCATACAGACTTGTAGCCTGATTAACAACATAGAGAGTGTTTGTGTCGTTAGCAGTCAGAGAGAAGGTGATGTCAGAATTTGTATCGTTTGTAAAGTTTGCATATACTGTAGGTTCCCAGACTGCATAGATAGTCTTATCTTCTGTACGGGGAACTGAGATTATACCGTCAGCTGCATAAGTAGCGATGTAATCGCCTTCATCGGGCATATCGTCAAATCCGAGAAGCATATAGCCTTCTCCGTGTGAGAAGTAGTTTGCTCCCTGTTCACCTGAACTATTGGTATAGAAATCGCCTGTAGCGTACTTGAAAAGGCGAACAGCAGCATTTGACTGGAATGAATGGAAACGAAGCTGATCGTAGAGCGTTGTAGGCTCATCGTTTTTAAGTTTCGGGGAAATTGTACCGATAGAATCAGAACCATGCCACTGAATCCAGTTTAATGAATCACCGCCAACGAGTTCGCCTTTATTTGCGTCAAGGATAAGCTTTGCAACATCAGGACGACGGATTGAACTTTCCTTCTTTTCGTATACAGCCTGCATATGGATATAATTATCGCTATCGGCATATTTTGACTGAATATCGAACTTTTCACCGGGCTGATAATATACACCGGGTTCGAGCGGGTAATATTCGGGATCATCAGCAGTACCGCTGTTTCCTACGATTCTCCAGCCACGGAAGATGTAATCAGTTGTAGCCGTTCCATCAGCAGTAATATTATCAGGCTGACGGAGAATAGTAGTTTCGGCCTTGTCAGCATAGTTACGGTTTGTTTTTTCATCAGGATCCTTCCATACTGACATATCACCGTTTATTTCAATATTGTCATCTGTAATAAACTTAGGAGTGTAAATGATAGTGTAACCGCCTTCAAGCTTCCATACTGCTCTGAGGGAGTATGGTCTTGTTATGGCTGTTTCAAAATCGTAAGGCATTTCAGCGAGTGTTCCGTCTTCATTTACCTCGAACCAGCCTTCCAAAGCAAATTTGTTAGTAGTGACATTGCTGAGATTTGTGTATTTTTCCTTTGAAACATAGTTCTGTTTCCATACACCAAAGCCTACTTCCTGAACTGTTCCGTATTCAGCCCGATTAGCTGCTTTGTAAGCTCTGATAACAGGTAGATAGAAGTTATAATAGTAATTGCTGAGCTCTTCTTCAGTGAGATAAAGAGCGTTTCTAAGTTCTTTTGGTAAACCGGTGCCGTCAATATCTTCTATGAACTGATTGTTCATGTAGTAGTAGACTTCATTATCTTGAAGAGTATCAGCGAATTCGTCACTTATAGCGATGTATTTGGGATCATCAAGAGTGTACTCAACGATCTTTTCCTGATAGTCGCCATTGAAGTATGTAGAATAGTCCTTGTAGGGCTTTCCTGACTGACCGAACGGAGGTATAGGAGTGTCTTCAAATTCAGCAGGAATATTATTACCGAAAATAATATAACGATAATCTTCTACTGAGTGATCGATATGATCGATCTCAGCTCCGTTAGGATCAATTTTAATACGGAATTTCACAGGTTCCCATTTTGCATAAATTCTAAGACCGTCTGAGGGCATTGTTTCTGTATCAAAATCGAATTGGTCAGAACAAGCCTGGTCTATGAACCAACCTGCGAAAGTATAATTATCAGGCGCATATTGCTGATAATTCTTGTCATAGCCTGAGAATGACTGTTCAAAGTATAGAGTTTCTTTGTTTTGTGTATCGTCTACCTTAGCTGCACTGTGATCATCTTCGTAAAGTCTTCCGTCAAATGCAAGGTTGGGATCGGTTATCGGATAGTTAGGGTCGTATATTAATTGTGATGTTTTTCTTGTATAATAGAAATCAGCTGAATCTGCATAAATTCTACCATTGCTTTGAAATTGGGGATCGGCAGCGAATTTTGTAAAGCCTCTGATTTCAGGATAATCTTCTGCCTCGGTAAAAAAATTGTACCGAGCTTTTTGTGGATCCATGTATAACTTGAATTTCCTACCATTGTATGTTCTGGTGCCATTTTCTCCAGGTAAACATTCAATATAATAATTCATTGTTTTAATTGAATAATTTGCTGTTTGAAGAGTAAATGTTACCGATTCATCAGGCATTTCATTTATCCATATAAGTACCTTATTATATGTGCTTGAGTTTTGAGGATTCCAACGATCTCCTGTTGTGTAAGTTTTACCGTTATCACCGGTAATAGGAAAATTATCCGATATATCATGCTCAAAAATAGCACGGATTGTTTTGACAACATTTGTTTTTATATAACGAGTTCCGTTGTAAACAGTACCGTAATCTGAGTTGCTTGTTCTCCACGCTCCGTTTCTGAAATAAATTTGTGTATATCTATTACCATTTAATCTATATTGCGTTGGAGAAATATCACTACTGTCGGTAGTTACTTTATAGTAATCTGAGTCTTTAAATTGCAGTTCATGTACATTTCTGTCATAATATATATTTACGATCGTCTGGCCGTCGCTGGTAACAGTTTCTGTCGGGACTGTTTCGTATTCGTGATCCTTGCCTGGTTTTTTCTGCACCTTGACCATATCGGCATTGTTACTGTTATAATGGAAACCTGCGTATGTTTTATTTGTATCTTCACGGAGCTTATCGTTTAATAATTCAGCAAGTGTTGCTCCTGTATTTGTCTGAGCAGTATGTGAACTGTCATAGTCATATGTTTTCTGATCATCAGGAAGATCAGCTTCGTCACTTGCTTTCTGTTTCCAGATATTTACAGTGATATTTGTATCATTTCTCACGAGCCAATGCGGATACAAATGTATCTGGTCCTTGTTTGGATTGTCAGGATCATACGGCATATCGTATCTGTTTGCAGTAAGCACACGCTGTCCGTTGATTTCAGTTATACGATAATTGAGTTCATCGTTGGAGTAATTTCCGATAATAGTACCGTTTCCGTCAGTTATCTGAACTGCATCCGAAACGCCTTCATCTGCGGTGAACCAACCTTCAAAATCATATCCTACCTTACTTGGAACGGGAAGTGATGACACAAATGTGCCTGCGCCTTCATCGTTAGTGAGGATATACTTTTCACCAATATATGTCGCACCCTTTTTATTCTCAAAGGTTATCCATCTTACCTCTGCAAAAATAGGGTAGAGGTTGATCTGATTATCGGAATCCACCTGCCCCTGATAGGACTGGAGATAGAATCCTTGTTTACCATCAGGATTGCTTTCTTCTGTCTCAGTCACGTTTCCGTGCTCGTCAACAGTTACCTTTACAGTTATATCCTTCTCGTTTCCATTCTGGTCGAGAGTGATATAGTTTATCCATCCGTCGTTTTCTTTTCTCTTCCATCCGATAAAAACTTTGTGCTTGATATCAGGCGAAGGAGCTTTTATATTACCTATTCTGGATTCAGAAATAAGGTCAGCACCAAATGCCATAAGCTTGCTGGTCAGGAGAGAAAGCTTTATATCGGTGACATTAGCTTCCTCGTTATTAAGAAGATTGATGAAGTAATAGTCTGCGTAGATAGGTGCAACATAAACGTGAGCACAGCCGTCTGCATCGGCATCAAGCTCCTCTGTATATTCACCCAGTGTGCAGGTGATCTTCTGATTGTCTGTATCATAATCAAGGGATACAGGCACGTCAAAGTTGATTCTCTGAGGATCATCTGACCATTCATATGTAACAGTATCCAAGTCGGGATCTGTATTTTTTTCAGCTACAACATACCAGCCATAGAAGTAAGACTTGGTGACAGCACCGGAATCATCTGTTAAAATGTGATTCTGAGGGTCTTCCATAAACTGGAGCGTCTCGCCGTTCAGGAGGATCTGTGAGGACTGTTCGTCCATTTCTGTGTTGCTGAATTTATAATCTCCGGATGAATATTCGTTTATACCTGTAGATTCAAATTTATCGCTGAGGAAATGAAATTCAACTCGTGGGCGTAAAGGCTCCTCAGGGTCCTCATGCTTTGATATTACATAAACAGAGAAACTCTCTGCTTCAAAAGAAACGATCTCATTTTCAGTGCTGATATCAGCGATCTCAGTCTGATTTCCTTCGCCGTCGATATGGAATACGGAAAGACTTTCTGTATTTGTTTCTTCAAGCTGAGGAATTGAGAAAGCAACATTTACGGTCTGGTCATCGGCAGGCTGGAAAACTGTCTCACCGTCTTTTTCAAAGATAGTGATATCATAAGCAGCGATAGTTTCCATGCCCTCGATATCGTATGAAACGGGGTAGCCCTTGACCGATGCTTCCTCGGGCGTTTCTCCTGTGAGAGTGATCACAGTATCAGAAAGAAGTGACTCGGAATACGATTCATCTGTAAATAATTCTGCTGTAATGGTCTGGAGTGCTTCTTCTGCACCAAAAGCGCTTGCAGGCATAACATTGAATAAAATTGTCGCTGTTGTTATGATTGCTTGTATTAATGCAGCAGCTCTTTTGATCTTTCGCATTCCGTCCATCTCCTTTCGTCAGTTTTCTTTAAGTTGGTCTATAAGTTCCTGATCAGTCGGGGTTACTCTTTTTCCTCTGTATCTGAAACAGAGATAATCGATCAGGAGCGATAAATAACCGATAAGCAGCATAAGCCATGTCCACTTATCTCTTATCACCATAGGCTTTGTGATATTCTCAGTGAAAAGGAAAACTATCACAGCAGCAACGGTGATCAAAAATTCTGCGATTATGCCTAAATGTATCTTTCGACGGAATCTTTTAAGCTTTTTGCTGTAATCACTGAATCTTTCGTTTTCTTCATCAGTGAGTTCGTCTTTCTGCTTGTCGAGGATGCCGTCAATGTCTGATGAAGTGCGTTTAGCATATTTCAGCTGTCTGTATTTTCTTCTGAGGAAGCAGAAAGGCAGCCATATGAGAAAAGTCAGCAGAACGCATATCAGATTGAGAAAAGCCCAGTGGCTTTCATTTGAGAGATGTCCGACAGCCTGTAAATTAATCTTTGAAGGATCATCAGCAGGCATCGGCCTTTTTATTGGGCCATCTACTTTTTTTGCATCTGCAAAAAGTACCAGTCTTCCGTTAGTGCTTGCGCCTTCACAAGTAGATAAGGCGAGTATCTTAGTGGAATCCCCCAGCCGCTTGACATCGGAACCATCATCGAGCATTACTGAGTTTTCCGTGATGTAATCATGTAATTCGCCATACTGTGATTCATCTTTGGAACCGACAGTATAAATAACGTCCTCATAAGAGTTAGTGAGGACACAAGCTGTAATTGTAAGCTCGTAATTTCCGTCCAGTGTCTGGAGGATGCCTTTCTGATGGGAGTAAAAGAAGTTCTTATCCCTGTACTTGTCGATATCTCCGAACATAGCGCCGTTATCCATGTGGTGGCCGTAGATGAGGTTGTACCAGTCATTAAAAGCGCTCTGATTTTTGCTTGAAAGGTAAATCGAACCGGTAAGCGAATTGTAACCGTAGATATCTTTACCTGCGTATTCAAGGTCATCCTGTCCCTGAACGATAGGATAACAAATATTTGTGTCATAGATCTCGACCCATCCCACAGTATCCGGATTGATCTTTTTTAATTCCTCAAAATCGGGCTTTCCGTCTTTATTTGTTTCGGTTACATCAGGACGATATTGCAGAAGATCATAAGAGATATATGCATTCCTGCCTGTGTAAAACACATCATAAAGCACGTAAACGCTGAACATGAAGAGTATCAGAGATGCTATGATGACGAAGATCATAAGAATTTTATTTGCGATTTTTGCTGCGGATTCGAGTATCTTCACAAGCGTTCACCTCCGTAGCATCACAGATTATTTCTGCGAACGGCGGTTATGACCTTGCCAAGGATCTCACTTTCTGAGACAGGACCGTAATAACGGCTGTCTTCGCCGCTGCTTCTAATATCGTTGAGAACGAAATATTCACCGTCTTTCAGTGTTACAGGATAATTTACAAATCCTTCGTATCTGACAGTGCCGTTGTAGATATTAGTTTCTATCATAGTATTGCCGTTGATGACGAGACCGCCTTTGTCGGTGATATTCACCGTATCTCCGCCCTTTGCGACGACTCGTCCGACGTAGGTCGTGTCATTCTTTTTCAGAACGACAACATCCTGTGCAACGAAATCTCTGTTCAGCTGATAGTACATGAGCAGATCGCCGGCCTTGAAGTTAGGTGTCATATCTCCGTTTGGAACGGTAGTAAAGCCAAAAACAAAACCGCAAAGCAGCCAGATAGCTGTCAGGATAAGCAGTGCATTGAGGAAAAAAGTCTGGATCGGACCCATAGGGGATCGTTTTTTCTTTTCCTTCTTGTCTTTTTCAGCTTCGTCGTTTTTATTAACAGAGGATTCTTCTGATCTGATTTCTTCCTCGGTATTCTTTTCGGTATCGTTCAAAGCTTTCACCTCCGTGACGCATTGGATATAGTACAGTTTGAGTTGCAGTAGGGGAGAATTTATTGCTCATGAAGAATTTCGCCTTCACTGACCAAAAAATTTCCTGAACTGACAAACGCCGTAATACAGGCAATAATCAGTTCGATAATGCATATAATTTTTAATCGTGGTTATATTATAACATACCAACTTCGCCCTACTTCGCCCTCATGACATAAAAAAATAACCTGTACCAGAGTACAGGTTATTTTATGCGTGAAGATCACGCAATATCTTCAATTAAATCGCTGAATTCAGCCCATGAATATTCCAGCATATATTCGCCGTGGAAGGAGTTGAGAGCCTCCACATCACCGTCAAGAGTGCGGTAGAGATCACAGTCGAGAGCATCCTTATTTATCTGTATCTGGCGGTTCTGCTTGATGATAACATCATGGAATCCTGCGTTGTTCAGGTCATCGATGAGGAGGTTAACGAGTTTGGAAACACGCTTTGATACACGGTCATCGAATACCTGTTCTTCAAGAACATCTTTAGCGATGTCCTTGCTTGTAATAGGGAAGCCTGCCTGGTCGATCAGGTAAGCAAGAATTTCTTTTGAGAGAGTTCTGGTGAAATTGAGCATTTCTCCGTTTTTGTCAAATACTTTGAATATGCCGAATGTGACGACTTTAAGCTTGTTGCCGTCGGACTGAATACTCATGATCGGATAGCGCAGATCGGATAATTCCTTGCGTATCTCGTCATCGGAAAACGGCTTCAGTACATAGCCGCTGGTTCTGGTGCAGAACGATTCGGCAGCATAGTGAGAGTGTGCTGTAACAAAGATAATATTGCAGTTCGGCGATTCTTTTTTCAGATCGAGGGCAAGCTTAATGCCTGAAGTCCTGCCAAGCTCAATATCGAAGAAAGCTACATCAATATTTTTTTGTCTTCCAGTTCGGTGAACTGGTGGGTTTTACGAAGAGAAATAATCTCAGCCTCCGGTTCTATTTTTCTGACTGTGTCTGTCAGAAGATTGAGAGCAGGGAGTTCATCATCCATTATCAGTATTCTCATTCCGATCCTCCGTCTTTGGTATAGTTATGGTGCAAACTGTGCCTTTACCGGGAGTGCTTTCGAGTGAGAGGGTGCCGCTGCAGAACATAGCGAGTCGGCTTTTAACACTTCTTATTCCGGTATGAGTGGCGTCTATTGACTTCAGTTTATCTGTATCGAAGCCCGCACCATCATCTTCTATATTTATAACGTAGTTATCTTCTGTTTCCTTTGTTCGGACTGTAACGGTACCGCATCCGTTTTCGGATTTTTTGATACCATGTTTCACTGCATTTTCAACCATAGGCTGAACCGTGAGGACAGGCAGTCTGAAAGAGCCTGACTCAAGATCAAATTCAATCTTCAGATCTTCACCTAAGCGAAGTTCTTCAAGGGACAGATATAACTTAGCGTGTTCTATTTCTTCTTCGATAGTAACAAGTCTGTTGATATTGACATAATCGATGTTTTTGCGAAGATACTTTGAAAAATTTGTAAGCGCAGTTCGGGCTTTTTCAGTATCCTTATCTGCGTAATAGATGATAGCAGTGATGGAATTCTGAATGAAACGCGGACTTATCTGAGAGAGGATAAGTTCTGTTCTGAGTTTTTCTATTTTCAAAGAATTCTCCATGATAATATCCGTTCTGTTTTTTGAGTAAACAATGAACAGATAAAGAGTTATCAGCGAAACGCAAATGCAGTGCAGGCTGATAGTATAGAAGAAAATGTTACAGATACACGCTATCGGTGATATTATAACGGTAACACAGGTCATACGTTTCTGGAATGCATTCATTGTCCGGAAATGTATCGCACAAATTATCGCACCAACTGCCAGTGAGATGATATTTACAGAACTCCAAACGTAGTATAATATTCCACGTGCATATTGGTTGCAGCTGTTGATATAGAACAGTTTATTTTCCAGCGGATTTGATATCAGTAATAGAAAATTGATACCCTGAAGTGCCTGGATCCCGGTTATAATTTTATAAGTAGGTCTTTCAACTGTGATAGAAAGAAGTTTTTTCTTGATAACATTGAACAGAAAGACCATCAGAAAAATTCCCGTGGTAAAATATCCGTATTCTCCGATATGTTTCCATATACTGCCGTATGGGCCTGTATATCCATCGGATAAATATGCTATTGCATCGAAAAGGTCGTATACAAATACGGAAATGCACAGAACCAGTAGTTCTATTGTAAGAGGAATAGGTTTGCAGATAGGCCGCTGTGCTTTTTCTTTCATGTAACTGTTAAGTACGAGGAAAGCTATTATCAACAGGAAAAGACTGTTCCACAAATCGATCGTCACCTGAACGAGGCGAGGACCTCCTATCCTGTTTACTAATTCATTCATACATAAACCCCTTTGACCGTCTGAACGGACATTATATTATGAACATAAATAGTAATTCTTACCGAATCAGTGTATATACTTAATATAACATTACATATGTTTTTGCAATACTACAATATGTATTATACTACATTGCTGTCGTGTTGTCAAGTGATTATTGATAATAATTTTTCTATTACATAAATAAATAATTATTTACTGAATATTTAGCTTTCCTGAGGATGTATTCGCTATTTGAACGAAAAAATCGAATTAACACTTGAAAAAATAAGAGAGTTGTGATATAATTATTTAATGCAAGATGCATATCTGTATAGAACATCAGCTAATATACCGTTTGTATAATTACTGCTTGTTAATATATTTGCTAATTCAAATGAGAGGAAAAATTTTATGAGTAATGTTTTAATTATTACAACAAGTCTCCGTGCGAAGAGCAACTCTGACATTCTGACAGAGAAGCTTGCCGCAGGTGCTTCGGATGCAGGTCACAATGTTGAACTGATCTCTTTGAAAGGAAAGGAGATAAAGTTCTGTATAGGATGTCTTGCCTGTCAGAAAACTCAGCGCTGTATTCAGAAAGACGATGCTGTTGCTATAGCCGATAAAGTGCTGAATGCCGACACTCTGGTTTTCGTTACACCTATTTATTATTATGAGATGTCAGGGCAGATGAAAACTCTGCTTGACCGTCTGAATCCGCTTTACTCTGCCGATTACAAGTTCCGCAGGGTGTATATGCTTTCTGTTGCGGCAGAAGATGAAGGCTTCGTCCCAGAAAAAGCAGTCAGCGGACTTCAGGGATGGGTGGACTGCTTTGAGAAGGCTGAACTTTCCGATTCACTTTTCTGCGGAGGACTTACCGCAGGCGGAGAAGCGGCAGGTGCAGATGAGAAGTTAGATGCCGCTTATGAATTCGGAAAGAAGATCGTGTGAGAGGAAAAATAAAGTGAGTAAGAAAATAGTAGTAGTAAATGCAGGCCCACGAAAAGGCTGGAATACAGATAGTCTGCTGAATGAAGCGGCAAAAGGAGCGGAATCCAAGGGCGCTGAGATAATACGCTTTGATCTTTTCCGTCTTGAGAAGTACACAGGCTGTATCTCATGTTTCGGATGCAAACGGGATAAAAATAAGGGACACTGTGTCTGTCGTGACGGACTGATGCCTGTTCTTGACGCTATACGTGAAGCAGATGGACTTATTATAGGTTCACCAAATTATCTTTCAGAGCTGACAGCTTCATTCCGTGCGCTGTATGAAAGGCTGATTTTCCAGAATCTGACATATAATGCTGAAGGCCCGTGCTGTAATCAGAATGTACTTCCTGTACTTCTTATAATGACGAGCAACGCTCCCGATACTATGTATATGGGGCTTGTGAATAATTATCAGCAGACACTGAATCGTTTCGTCGGTCCGACAAAAACTCTTGTCAGCGGCGATACACTCCAGCTGAAAGACTACAGCAAGACAGACTGGCCGTGGTCGATCTTTGATCCCGAGGCAAAACAGAAACGTCATGAAACGGTATTCCCCGAGGAAATGAAGAAAGCTTTCGATATGGGAGCGGAAATGGTTTAATAGGAGGAAATAATGAAGTATTATGATATTGTAAACGGTCCGCAGAAAGTTTCTGCCATTATACAGGGCTGTATGAGAATGCCTTCACTTACTAAGGAGGACGCTGCAAAAGTCATCCGCACAGCTTATGAATGCGGTATCAATTTCTTCGATCATGCAACCTGCTACGGAATGGGAGATGCAGAGATACGCTTTGCAGAGGCATTTCCGCTGACAGGTCTGAAACGTGAAGACATTTACATACAGAGCAAATGCGGTATCTGTCCTGACCGCCGTGAATTTGACTGGACCAAAGAATACATCCTGTCAAGTGTAGACGGGATATTACAGCGTCTGAATACCGATCATCTGGACACTTTGCTGCTTCACCGTCCCGATCTTCTGTTTGATCCCGAGGAAGTTGCAGAAGCGTTCGAGACTCTTGAGAAAGCAGGGAAGGTGCGCTGGTTTGGTGTGAGCAATCTTATGCCCATGCAGTTGGAACTGCTGAAAAAGTACGTAAAACAGCCGTTGATATTCAATCAGGTACAGCTTTCGCTTGAGCAGTCACAGCTTATAGATCAGGCATTCTACATGAACAACAAGACAACTGATATGTCGCTTAACCGTGACGGTTCGGTGCTGGACTACTGCCGACTCAACGATATAAAAATACAGGCATGGTCTCCGCTTCAGATAGGAATGTTCAAGGGCACTTTCATTGATGATCCGAATTATCCGGAACTTAACAAGGCGCTTGAAGAAATAGCCCAGCGTGAGGGAGTTTCAAAGACAGCGGTCGCAATAGCGTGGATTCTGCGTCATCCTGCAAAAATGCAGGCTATAATCGGTTCAATGAACGTTTCGCATATAAAGGATGCCTGTGATGCGGTAAAGGTCAATTTATCACATCATGACTGGTATGCGCTTTATCTGGCTTCAGGAAAGTTCCTGCCGTAAAATCTTATAACTGAAAAGGAAATATTATGTCAAGGTATATTGTATTTGATGTTGAGACTCCGAATTTTGCTAATAATCGCATGAGTGCCATCGGAATTACAGTGATCGAGGACGGGAAGATAACTGACTCATTTTTCTCTCTTGTCGATCCTGAGACTCACTTTGATTATTTTAATATAAAGCTTACGGGAATCGATCCTAAGAAAGTTGCCGGAAAGCCTAACTTTGCCGAATTATGGGAAGAGATAGAGCCTGTCATGAACAGCGGCATACTGGTTGCGCATAATGCAGTGTTCGATATGTCGGTGCTGAAAAAGTGTCTGAATGCCTACGGCATTACATGGAAGCCCACAGCCAAGTATCTGTGCACCGTGCAGGCAGGAAGACGGCTTCTGCCCGGCAGAGGGCATAAACTGAATGAGTTGTGCGATTATTACGGCATTGAACTTGATCATCATCAGGCCGACAGCGACAGCCGTGCCTGTGCAGAAATACTGCTTCGCTACATTGAAAGCGGAGCAAATGTCAATTCATTTATCCGTACCTACAAATTTGTCAGTGCATGAAAAAAGGGAAGAACCCGTTAACCGTGATACTCATATAGAAGCTTTATATGCATTTATCGGGGGAAACCTATCTC
>Ga0255346_1003088_pt1 | contig 20078 bp, 14 predicted proteins | sample wastewater_treat_FD_194410 | JGI IMG/M metagenome (GOLD analysis project Ga0255346, IMG submission 194410) | Wastewater microbial communities from Lulu Island WWTP, Vancouver, Canada - plant22 | ecosystem: Engineered > WWTP > Wastewater > Unclassified | place: Canada: Vancouver, British Columbia... | reverse complement strand
AAAATATTCTATAAGTTTTATAGTTTTCTGCCTGCTATGCTTTGCATTTTTCCTATACGGATTTTTGATAGTCATGAACTAGTTATAATGATTATTTAAATCACTTCAACCGTTCTAGACCCAAAAATTAAATTAAAAAAAATCCCCTCTAAATTTCTTTCTGAAAGGACTTAGTTGCTTATAGGGATATGACAGACAACGTATCGCACTCGTCTGATGTATTTTATATGTCAGATAGTGCGAGTTGTGTAATCGTACGAGTGTATCTTATAAATTCAGCATATATTTTTCTTTTTTAAAGGGGGTGTTTTTTAAATTATATAAATCCATAGTAATTTTTGTTATTAATTCTTTTTTTGCAATATTATCTTTTCGTCTATCTGGAATATTGTCATATCAATAATAGGCTCATGCTAAAAATCAATAAATACATCAATTAGTATCTGCATCATATCATAAATTAACAATGTTTATTAATCATTCCTCAAAATTATCAAAGTTATAGAATCACCATAAAGCAACCTCTAAGGAATCCAAAACATATCAGTATTTTAATCAAAGATCTTTTTTGTTTTTATTTTTATATGATCAATCCACAATTTTCTTTAAATGTTTGTTAATATTATTATTTCGATAATTAGGTATGGGTGAATAATTTATTGATAATAAAGTTTCCTTACTTTCTCATAATAAAGCTCCTATTATAAGTCAAACGAAATATTTAGCTGTATCTATACAAATATCTGTATTATGAGTTGATTTAACACTTTCTCATGCATAATAAATTGCGGATTTTATATTATTAAAAAAATATAATGGAATAGATCCAATTCTCATAATTGATCAATTTGAATCTTTATTTTTTCCTGATAAATCTTTTTCTCGTATTTTTTCTTCTATTTTTCATTCTTTATACATTTTATATTTGTATATGTTATGTCATGTTTGTCTTCATATTCAAAATGCTCTATCAGTACTAGACATATATCAGTTTTCAAACCATTGAAGATACTTATCAAGTTGGTCTTCTATATTAAATCAGTTACAATCAATTAAACTCTGAGCTAAACATAATGTCATGGCAGTATCATCGGTTCGCTCTCAAGGTTTTGTTCTAAATTTTGGTCTTCATTGAAAATCTTTAATCAATCAAAATTTATCTGGTGTAAGAAATTCTGTAACAGATCACAAAGCATCTCATATAGCACCACCGAACATAACTCATAAATATTTATTTAATTTTTTTTCCATAATATGTGCTTAATTTATTTTAAACAACGAACTGAACAAAATCATGTACTTCAATCTGGTCATAGAAAACCTGAAACATCACCAAAAGCATACATATCTGATCTCAATGCTACTACATTCTCATTTCAAAGCCATCGATAATCAAAATTATCTATATTTCAAAATAAATATTTTCATTCGAAAAAAGAACATATTCACAATGATTTGAGGTTTATTCAATCTTCAAAATTGTACCATTTTATTCTATCTTTATTGGAAGGGTCTAAGAATATAAATCTTATTCATTCTGAGTCTTCTATATCTACTATTGATTTAAATTTTTCTATTGTTGGTATTTTTTTGTTGTTTTTGACTGTTTCTCTAATAGCTGCGTTGTATGTAAATAACTGCTCTCATAACATTCTATTTGGCAATCAAGATACATATTCTATAATATCTCTTTCTGGATTTAATTTAATTTTTATCTCAGTATTTAAATATGGTTCTCATCAATCAACTGATATAATTTCCCAATTTGAACTATCAATTTTGAAGTTATTCTTTTCTAATAACATTATCAAATTATTTAAAATTTAAATTAATTTATATCTGGATATAAGTATCTGATAGGCATAACAGCTCATTTCTTTTTTTCAACAGATTTATTTAAATACAAATCCAATATATCTTTATCTAAAACCTCATTTCATTCAAATCATCGTCTTGTTTTTTCATGAAAAGGTGATTGTATCCAAGGTTTACTAGGTTTAAATATTGCTCTAATCACTCCTTTGTATTCACTAAGAACATAATCTATATGATTTGCTTTTTCTGGATTTATGACTCGCCACTTTCTAGTTGCCTCATATACAGATTCAGCTGTTTTATAAGTTTTATTAATATTAATAATTAATAGGTTATGTTTTATATTCTTATAATTTAGTTTTTCTGCTGAATACATAGATTCTATATTTTCTGTTTTATCAATTCATTCTAATTTAAAATGTCATGACGATATATTTGTTAAATCTGCTCATAATCTAAAATTAAATTTTTTAAATTTTAAGATATCTATAATAGATGCTTCTACTTTCCATGACTCAATTTCTGTTAAATTATGTCTAATTATATAATGTTCTACTTCATATCAATTAGAGTTTATTTCTCTTATTAAATTTAGTTTATCAGATTCTTCAGCATCTTTTAGGGCGCATTTTACATGTTCAAAAACTCTATTATATTTTCACTTTCATATATAAAAAATCTTTTTAGTTCTTGGATCTATCAATCAATATACATAATAATTTAATTCTTCAAGAGTTTTTTGAGAGAAGTGATCCATTGTTAATTCATTAAATAAAATAAATCAATTTTAACTGTACTCTTTTTGCTTCTTTTTTCAAAAGAAGATTGCCCTATGAGGGCAAGAAACACCCCCTTAAGAAAAACATATGCGTTCTGCTTTCTGTTCCGGTTTGGTTTTAGATACACGAGTATGTTACACAACGTTTGACTCTAGCCATATGTCGTTAGATGTATTGTAGAGTCTGTTGTCGGATTCGTGTGATTATATCTTTCTCAAAAAAACTATTCTTTTGTTAACTTATTTATTGAAGTTTGGATTTGGTATATTACGATTGAATGAAGAATAAATACTGAAATAAAATTCACATAAGGAATAAAATTTAGTATTAATGTTGTAATTACTAATCATTTTGAAATTGGTGTTTTTTTATTCCTTACTTTATATTGTAAATTTATTCTATTAGTTAATTTCAATCGGAATACAAAACGCCAATATATATTAAAAAATGGAATAAACATAAATCAGATTGCTTTTCAAGATCAAAAATCATTTTCTTTTATTTTTGGTAAACAATCATGTTTAAATCCGTAATAGAAAAATCAGAATATTCATAATGTTATAATGTTCAGAAATATTGATAATCATGATGAAAATTCTTTTTTGAACCCATGATTTTTGATATTTTTAATATCATCTTGTGAAAGTTTTGAAATATCAAAATCAAAATCTGAATTATAAATATTATCAATTTCATTAGATTTTATGTTTATTTTAGAATCATAATCTTGTTTTTTATAAGATCTAACTAATCGAACTATTCACAAAGGAGTTCATACTACTAATGATAGTAGCGATAGTAATCATAACAATCGATTTATGAAGTTTTTTATAATTAGCAATAAAGATGGTTCTGTTAAAACTCATCAACTTGAAGCGCCAATAATCCAAAAAACTAATGATACAATGAACCATAAGATTCAAATCCAAACTAAAGATAATCAAAAGATTCGTCATAATACTCTTTGTTTTTTTTGAGACATTTTAAATATATATTACAAATATAAAAACTTTAAAGATATAATCACATGTCCGACAACGTTTGCCGATATCTGACGTTCTCCGTAGCGATAGCGAAGGAGAATGTGGCGAAGCCCTTGCAGATATCGGCTGTTGTGTGTCCCGAAGGGTCGTAGCGAAGCGGAGAAGTCATTTTTTTCCTCGTTATTTTTAGCAGAGAGATTTTTCATATTATTTCCGAAAATTTAATTTTTTCCGTTTCGATTTTTTCAAGAGGGGTCGGGGGTGAATTGAAAGAATCGAAACACCTTATTTATTCCTTTGTTAGTTCGCTTGCTAGTAGTTCGCTTTGTTCAAGGACTCTGTCTGCTTCTATTCTTGCAAGATCTGGTGGATAACCATATCTCATCAGTATTTTTTTCACAGTTAGACGAAGTTTTGCTCTTACATCTTCTCTTTTTTCCCAATCAACTGTCGCATTTTTACGGATAATATCAACTATTACATGGATCAGTTCTTTCATTTTATGATCTTCAAGAAATTTTGTTGAATCATTTTCTGCAAGGACTGAATAAAAAGCATATTCTTCTGGACTTAGTCCAATTTCTTCGGCTTTTTTGTCTTCTAGTTTCATTTCACGAGCAATTTCTGAAAGTTCTTGAATTACTTGGGCTGTGTCAATTTGATTGTTGTGGTATCTTTTAATAACATTCTCAAGCATTTCACTAAACTTTTTCCCTTGAGTCATATTTTTTCTTTTTCTAATTTTCACTTCATCGTTGAGAAGTTTGCGAAGAAGTTCAAAAGCAAGATTTTTTTGCTCCATATTTTTAACTTCAAGCAAAAATTCCTCTGACAAAATATCGAGTGTCGGAGTTTTAATTCCTGCTGCTTCAAAAATATTTACCACTCCATCACTTGCCAAAGCTTCGTCTACAATTTGTCTTACTGCTGTTTCTACTTGTTTATCTGATTTTCCACCACTTGGAGTAAACTTATTGATACGAGCTTTTATTGCTTGGAAAAATGCAACTTCGTCCCTTACTTGTTCAGATTCAAAACTTGGAACTGCCATTGCAAAAAGTTTGGAAAGTGCTGTTATTTCAGCAAGAAATCTATTTTTTAGTTTTTCATCTTGTAAGATAAAGTTTGTCGCTCCAAGCAAGATTTTTAACTTGTCGTTATTTTCCGCCTTGAAATATTGTTTGTAGTCAAAGCCATGAAACATCTGATCGACTATTTCAAACTTGGTTTTCATTCCTGCGATAATTTCTGCAATATCAATAACCGCTTCACCCTCTCCACCACTTTGAGTGTAAACCCCCATTGCGTTTCTAAGATCTTGCCCTATTCCAATATAATCAACGATTAATCCACCTGGTTTATCTTTATAAACACGATTGACACGAGCGATTGCTTGCATGAGGTTTGCTCCTTGCATTTTTTTATCAATATACATGGTATGCAAACAAGGAACATCAAAACCAGTAAGCCACATAGATTGCACGATTACCATTTGAAGTGGATCATTTACATCTTTGAGCCTCAGAGCTAATTTTTTTCTATCTTCTTTGCTTGTATGGTGTGGTTGGAAGCTTTCAGAATCATCACTGCTTGAAGTCATGACTATTTTAATTGCTCCCTTCATCAGTTCGTTATTGTGCCAGTCTGGACGAATATTAATAATTTCTTGATAAAGATTTACTGCAATTTGTCTGGTCATACACACGACCATTGCTTTCCCTTCAAAAGTTTTTTGTCTTGCTTCAAAATGCTCAATAATATCTTTGGCAATATCTTGAAGTCTTTCAGGATGTCCAACGATTGCATCTATTTGAGCATTTTTCTTTTTAGCTTTTTCTTTTTGTTCTTCTGTTGCTCCCACTATTTCATCTACTGCATAATCAATTTTATTTACTACTTCTTGATTGAGTCTGATTTTTACCAGCCTTGATTCATAGCTAATTGGAACAGTCGCCCCATCATCTACAGCTTGTTTAATGTCATAAATATCTATTTCATCACCAAAAACATTTCTCGTTGATCTGTCTTCTTTTTCTATTGGAGTACCAGTAAATCCAATAAATGAAGCTTTTGGTAAGGCATCTCTCAAATATTTTGCATTTCCATATCTGATTTCTGATCCGTCTTCAGTTTCGACTTCTCTTCCTTTGAATCCGTATTGACTACGATGAGCTTCATCTGCCACAACAACAATATTTGATCTTTCAGATAATGTCTCATAAATATTTCCTTCACTTGGAGCAAATTTTTGAATCGTAGTAAACACAATTCCACCACCTGACACTTTGAGAAGTTCTTTCAAATGTTCTCTGTTTTCTGCTTGGACGGGAGTTTGTCTAAGTAATTGTTTGCAATTTCCAAAAGTGGTAAAAAGCTGATCATCAAGATCGTTTCTATCGGTCAAAATCACAATAGTTGGATTTCTCATCTCTGGCTCAACGACGATTTGCCCAGTATAAAACACCATTGAAAGTGATTTTCCTGATCCTTGAGTGTGCCAAATAACACCGATTTTTCTATCTCCCTCGTGTTCGTGTGTGGCTCTAAGTGTTTCTTGTACTGCTTTTTCTACTGCATAATATTGATGATAAGCTGCGATTTTTTTGACTTTTACTACTGACAAAAGCCCAGTTTTTTCATCCTTTTTTTCTTCTTGTTCAAACACCGTGTTGTATCTGATGAGGCGAAGCAAAACTTCTTTATCAAGCATTTTTTCTGCCATGATGTGCATTTCTGGTAATATTCCATTTTCTTTTTTCTCTGGACTTTTCCATGCAAGATAACGAGAAAATGGAGCAGAAACAGAAGAAACTCTCGCATCTATTCCATCGGAAATAATACACAGTGAATTATAGTAAAAAATACTTGGTACGGCTTTTTTGTAATTTTGGATTTGAGTAAAAGCTCTTTCAAGGGTTGCCTTTTCATCAGTGGCACTTTTGAGTTCGGCAATAACCAGAGGAAGTCCATTTACAAAAATTACGACATCCAGTCTTTTTTCGTTGTTATTTTCTTTGATAACAAATTGATTGACTACCCAAAAGCTATTGTTGGCGATATTTTCTAGATCAAGAAGTTTTACATTGATTCCTTTGGTGTTTCCGTCTTTGAAATATTCAACGGTGATGCCATCAGTGAGGAAATTATGAAACTTTTCATTGTTTGCCATGAGATCCTGCGAACCAAGATTGATGATGTGTTGGTATGCTTCGTGTCTGGCTGATTCGGGAATATCAGGATTTAGTCTTTTTAGTGATTCCTTGAGATGATTTTCTAAGACAACACTGTCAAATCTTTCTCTTTGAGGATTCGCAGAATAGGGGGCAATATCTGGACCATAAAAATACTCGTAGCCTTGGCTCTCGAGCAAGTCTATCAAGTTTTGTTCAATATGTGATTCATTTAGTGTAGTCATAATAAAATCCTTATTATTGTAAAAAGTTTTCAATTTGAGTTTTCAATTCCTCAGTAACAATATGTTTTTTGGGTTCATAAATATCACTAATAAATTGCTGTACATCTTCATCTGGAATAATTTGTGAATTTTCTTCTATTGCTTCAAAAATATTGATAATTTCTTCATCAGAAAAATAGTTTTTATATGGATCTAAACTTACAACTGCTGAATGAGTCATTGCAAAATTACCAGAATTTATAAAATTATTTACATCATAATTTTGGGTATTTACAAAACTAATTATCTCTCTTTGTTCAACTTCTACAGCAAACTTTTCATCTTCAATTTCTATCAATAAAATTTGGTTTCCATTTATACTTACCCGATAGTCAATTATGTTTTCTGCTGTAATATTTTGATCTACTGATTCTTTTAGTTTATTGATAAAATATTCGTCATACATTGAAGATATACTTTCTTGTTTAAATTCTTCAAAATCTTTTACAACTTTAATGTTTGGATGCCTTTGTAATGCTTCTTTTAAAGTAATATCTTCTGTACATACAAAAATATATTTATCAGTGCATGTTTGCAGATATTCTAATATTGTAAAATAAATATAAGCATCTTTAAACCCTGGGTCTTCTTTTACATTCTTTTTGAATGGTGGCTCTTTTTTTAGAGCAAGATTTTTCATTTCAAATAATACAGAAGTATCTTTTAATTCAATGACATCATACTTTATTGTTTCATTTTCTTTGAGTTGAGCAATTTTTTCTTCTGGTGATAATTTTTCGGCATCATGACTCAAAAAAGAGTTTAGAATTGTTTTTACAAATTTTTCTTTTTCTTCTTCAAAATCTCTTTTATATTTATTTTCTAATTCACCAACAACTATATCAGGAATTATAATCTCTGAAACTTTTTGAAAACTTTCCAATTTACAAATACTTTTAGCAAGAAAACTAGTTCCTTGCTTGTTGTAAAGCCTATTTGTGTCAAAAATTACTTTTTCCATACAAATTCCTAATTATTACTAAAATCATTTACTCTAAGCATTCCAGACATAAGTCTCGGCAACAACTCATCACGACTACGAGCGAGGGATTGGATTTGAGAATTGTTATCGTAAATTTTTTTAAATATTGGTTTTGTTAATTTATTAAATTTTGCAAGTGTTTGATCGTCTGGAATTAAAATTTCAATTTTTTCTAAATTTGTATTATTTACTGCTATTTGAACTGCACCATTTGCCATATTGTTTTTTAATTCATCAAATTCTTTGCTTAAAATAAAACACCACATAAAATAATGGGAAAATTCTGTTGTTTTAATTCCAGCAAAACCTGTTGATAAAATAAAATTTTCTATTTCAAATCCCGAATAATCATCAAACATCAATAATTTTCTACTATCTTGCATTTTTGCAAACCAAATACTTTTTTCGATTGGTTGCATATTTGCACGAGAAGGTCTTTCTTGAAATGTTATTTTTTCATTTGTATTTGTAATATTTGAATCTGAAACATCAGCTGTTGCTAAATATGTTTTTTCACCATCAAATTCATTTATTCCACTTCCAATAATTTCTGCAAAATTTTCTTCTCCCAACTTCCCAACTCTCCACCCATCAGGCAATTGGCCCAGGCCACCTTCTCTGCCTTCGGCATTCACCTTGTCATCATCCACTCCATACTTCCCAAACCACTCCTGAAAAATCACCTGCCCCATCTCTTCCAGTGTCTTGTTTTGCTCTCTCAGTAGCTCGATCTTATCATCAAAAGCCGAGAGGACAGAGGCGATGGCTTGTTGTTCGGGGAGAGGTGGAAGAAGGATTTCTGACTTTTTCAATGAAACAATCGTATATGCTTGTTGTGTTGATCCAATTTGTGAGTGCGATAGTGATTCTTTGCCTTGTGGTGAAATAATCCAATAAAAAAGAAATTTAGGATTTATATTTTTATATCTACGAAACCAAGTCAAATTTCCATCTTTGAAATAAAACTTTAAATCTTTTTCTACCAAATATGGATTTCCAAGTGTTCCAACTGATGTTAGTAAAATATCGTTTTCTTCTGGTACTCCAAAATTATTTTTAATTTCATTATATTTTTCTTCTGTAATAAACAATTCTGTTGAAATATTGTTTCCATTAAACTTTTCTGTAACTTCTTTACCTCTAAAAAACGGAATACCTGATGTTTGGTATTCATTAGCAAAAATTCTTTTTGAAGAGGTTATCTCGCAAACCTCCCCCAAAGCCGTCTCTACCCAATCACTCGGAGGGAAACTTGAATTTGTCGCTGTGTGTGAATTATTGTCAGTCATATTTTTTTGAATATTTTGTATAAAAAGTCTTTTTTTGATGTTTTTTTTATAAATTAAACCCGATTTTTGCCAGTTGTTTTTTGATCTCCGCATTCATCACTTCTTCTTTGGCAAATTGCTCTTTGAGAGTGCTTGTCAGTTTTTCCATTTTTTCTTCAAAAGGTATTCCGTCATCTTCTGCTTCCTTGATCCCTACATAACGACCAGGAGTCAACACAAAACCGTGTTTTTCTACTTCGTCTCTTTTCGCAGATTTACAAAAACCTTTTATATCTTCGTAATTATCAGGATTTTTTCTCCAGTTGTGATAAGTTTCAGAGATTTTATCCATGTCTTCATCAGTAAATTCTCTGTGCACACGATCTTTCAAAAATCCCATTTCCGAAGCATCGATAAAGAGAATCTCGTTTTTTCTTGTTTGTCTTTCTCTTCTGAGAAACCAAATACAAGCAGGGATTCCTGTGTTATAAAAAAGTTGTTTTGGTAAAGCGACGATACATTCTACCAAATCATTTTCTATGAGATTTTTACGAATTTCACCCTCACCAGAAGTATTGGAACTGAGACTTCCATTTGCCAAAACTGTTGCCATCACTCCGTTTGTTGCGAGGTGATAGAGCATGTGTTGCATCCAAGCAAAGTTGGCATTTCCAGCAGGTGGCACACCATATTTCCATCTGGCATCATCTTGCAATATCTCTTGCCCCCAGTCGGATTGATTGAATGGAGGATTGGCAAGGATAAAGTCCGCCTTGAGATCAGGATGAGCATCTTTGAGAAAACTTCCTTCTGTATTCCAAGCCACAAATTGCGAGTTGATATTGCGGATTGCAAGGTTCATTTTGGATAATTTCCAAGTTGTTTGGTTGGATTCTTGCCCATAGATCGTGATGTCTTTGATATTCCCTTGATGTTCTTGAACAAACTTTTCACTCATCACAAACATACCACCAGACCCACAAGCAGGATCATACACACGACCTTTGTACGGCTCGATCATCTCTACCATCAGTTTTACGATAGATTTTGGAGTATAAAATTGACCTCCTTTTTTCCCTTCAGCATTGGCAAATTCACCCAAAAAATACTCATACACACGACCAAAAAGATCTTTGGAGTTTTCACTTGTGGCTTTGAGTTCTGTATTTGAAATTAAATCAATAAGCTGACCGAGAGAAGTTTTGTCTAAGTTTGGTTTTCCAAATACTTTTGGGAGTACATTGCGAAGTTCTGGATTTTCTTTTTCGATAGATTCCATCGCATCGTCAAGTTCTTGTCCTATAGTCGGAAGTTTTGCTTTGGCTTGTAGGTTTTTCCATCTTGCTTGTTCAGGTACGAAAAAAATATTTTCTGCTTTGTATTCGTCTCTATCTTCTGGATCAGAAAATTCATCTTGAGCAAGTTTGTCATAGAGTTCTTGAAAACTCTCAGAAATATATTTGAGAAAAATTAGCCCAAGAGCTACATTTTTGTATTCTGCCGCATCGATATTTTTGCGAAGTTTATCAGCCGCCTTAAAAAGCTGTGCTTCAAAATTTCCGTTTTGTTCTTTTGCCATAGTATTTAATCCTTAAAAGTAAAAGTTTGTATTTAGTATAAAGTATTTCTCTTTATTTTCCATCTATAAAATCAAATAAATCATTTTTGCGAATACTTGGAGCAAAAATACCGCTTCCCCCCTCCTTAAAAAAGAAAAAATTAAATTTTCGTTCCTTTTTCAAAATCTCTCTGCATTCCATATATTTAGAGGAAAAAATGATTACACACAACTACTAGTTATACGAATTTCGCATTTGCTACTTATTTATGTCAAAAATAAGAATGACTTGATTTTTTAATACTAGTTGTTATCTTGTATATGAAATTTTATATTTTATACGTTGAAATGCAAGAGTTATTAGAAAAGTTTAGTAAAGAACTGAAGTTTAAGTGATTGTCTTTTAGGACACTTTCTATTTATACAAAATGTGTGTGATTCTTTTTAAAACATTGGGTTAGGTCAGTCGAGAATATAGATAATGTTGATCGTGATATGATTATAAATTTTGTTTTATTTTTACAAAAAAAAGATAAAGCGCCCAAGACAATAAATTTGTACAAAAATGCTATAATGTCTTTCTGTAGATTGGTTTTACATAAGTATATTGATCATATTCACTTATCTAAAGTTCCTACAAAATTACCTGTTATACTTTCTCATCATGAAATTTTAAGTATTATAAACTCAATAAAAAATAATAAACACAGATTAATGTTACAGACTGCGTATGGTTCGTGATTGAGAGTGGGAGAGGTTGTAAGATTAAAAATTAAAGATATTGATTTTTTGCAAAACTTTATTCATATCAAAAATGCAAAATGAATGAAGGATAGAATTACAGTTTTTTCAGAAAAAATTAAAAGTGATTTGTTGTTTTTTTGTAAGAATAGACATTTAAATTCTTATGTTTTCCCTAGTGAAATGTGATGATATCTTTCTACTAGATCTTTGCAACATGTCTTTAATAGGGCAATAAAAAATGCTAGAATACAAAAAGAAGCTACTTTTCATTCACTTCGTCATAGTTTTGCTACTCATCTTCTAGAAAATGGGACTGATATTCGTTATGTGCAGTCATTATTGTGACATGCAAACATCCGTACCACACAGATATATACACAAGTTACTAATCCAGCATTGCAAAATATTAGAAGTCCATTGTAATTGATATTTTTATATCAATCATTATATATTTTTTAGTTTATTTTAAATTATTTTTAATTTAAAAAATGTGAAAGCGACATAGTATTGCAGCCAAGAAGGCTGCTGGAGATCAAGAGAAAGCTAGAAATTATTCCAAAATTGGAAAAATTATTCAATTGGCTGCTAAATGATGAGCAGATCCTTCTATGAATCCTGTTTTAGAGCTTGCGTTACAAAAAGCTAAATACTATAATTTACCTAGAGACGTAGTAGATAAAGCTATTAAAAAATGATCCTGACAACTCAAAGGAGAGGATTTAAAAGAAATATTTTATGAATGATATGGTCCTTGATGAGTGGCGATATTAGTTAAAACGTTAACTGACAATACAAATAGAACTAGTGCAAACATTAGAACTATATTTTTTAAGTATTGATGAAATTTATGAGAACCTGGTTCTGTAGCTTGGCAATTTATTCCAAAATGAGTTTTTGTGATTGATGCTAAGTTTGAAATGATAAACGATAAGTGAAATTTAGTAGAAAAATTGATTCCACTAGAAAAAGAACAAGCAGAGGAGGAACTTATGGATTTGGATATTGATGATATAGATTATGAGGATTGAAATCTTGTCGTTATTGTAGACAAGACAAATTTTACATCCATATGACAACAATTGAAAGATAAATCGTATCATATAGTTGATTCTGCTATTCACTATTTACCAGATAATACTATTTCTTTGTCTTGAGAAGAGGAGCAACAATTATCTATTCTGATAGAAAATTTAGAAAATGATGAAGATGTTGATTCAATTTTTCATAATAACAAGTCGAATTAAGTTCGTAAAGTTCTTAATTAATATTTCTCCCCTGGGGGAGATTGAATTCCCAACTACATTAGGACTCCGCTTCGCTTCGCAAGGGAAGAATGTTTTGATTTTTTTGTTCTTTCTGTTTATTGCTATTCACTATCCAGTTTCTTCATTTAGTACTATATGGTGGCTTTATATTTTGGGATTGAAATACACGGACTAGTTCTTTTTTTATTCCTTTCTTAATAAAAGAGGCTTAATTGTGAGTCTTTAACTTATAAATAATTCCTACTTGTATATCTATAAACATTACTTATATTTATGTATGGATTTTTTATTTATTCAATCAATAAAATGAAAAAGAGATTGTTGTTTATTTGTATTTTTATGTTTATCTTTTCAAGTTTTTTGTGATTTGTTAATGCAGAATATCAAGTTAGTAAGAAAATAAAAACTAGAATTGATGGCATTATGTCAATTGTAGATTATCAACGATGAAAAAAAAGTATTGATTGGCAGATCACTAGGTATCAGCAGGTTATAAATTCTTTTTCGATGTTTGAAAACAAATTTGTTTGAGAGCAAAGGGAAATGATATCATATATGTTACATCTATTTAAAATGAAATTTAATCAATTAAAGGATGCAAAGCAATTTAATAGTTTGTATGTTAGACCAACAAATTACTGAACTAATAATACTATTGTTTCAAGTTCACAGACATCAAAAGAAGTAGAAGTGAAAATGTGAGTTTGGGTTTGGCATAATAATTTATTGGATGATACAGCACTTTTAATTTCTAACTTAAAGGAACATAATATAACCCAAATATTTGTCCAATATTCTTCACATAGAACTATACAGGATTATAAAAATATTGTTTCTATGTTAAATTCAAAAAATATTAAAGTTTATTTACTTGATTGAGATCCAAACTGGATATATCCTAATAAGAGAGTTTGATTAGATAGTTTGTTAAGTTTTTATAATACATATCAATCACAGGCAAGTAGCAATGAAAAATTTTATAAATTGAGATTAGATATAGAGCCTTGGAGTTTGTCTGAGTGGAGTACAAATAGGGATTATTTAATTTTTGAGTATCAGTCACTTGTAAATAATGTTTTGCAGAGCATTTGAGGTAAAAACAATTTATCTTTAGATATTCCCTTTTGGTTTGATGAAATAGAATATCACAATTCATTTTGAACATGAAAATTGTTTGATTATTTGGCCAATATTGTATCTGAATTAACTCTTATGTCTTATAGAAATAAATTTGAATGAACCAATGGAATAAAAGATATTATTTCTTATGAGGTGGCTCATAATCAGAAAAATAAAAACTATATTTTAAATGTATGATTAGAGACATATCCATCATCAGAATGAACTCATATTAGTTTTTATTGATTATGAAAAGATTATTTTTTAAATGAATTAAATCTGTTAAATACTTATCTACAAAATTATTCTAATATATGAATAAATATACATTATTATAATTATTTTTTGGATTTAGTTCAATGAAATTAACATAACTTTTTAGAGATTGATCTTTAATTTTGACATAAATTATTATCGTTCATCATTCTATAAATTTCAAATAATTTTATTATTTTTTGATTGTTACTCAAATTATTATATTCTCTTTCTATATTTTCAATTATACCTTTAAGTTCTCGTAAATTTGAAGTATTTTTTGTGTCAACTTTTACAATATCTCATATATTTATTAAAGTATTTTCTATTTTTTTTAGAGCTATCTCTGGACTCAACTTTTCATTAATACATTTTTCTCATAACTTTTCTGCTATTTCATCTACTTCCTCATCGCTAATTCCTTTTCCATATATATCCATCTGTATTTCTCATTTATATTGTATATTTTCAAAGTTTTTCAAATCTTGCTGTAAGTGTCTTTCAAAGGTAAAAGTATTTATTTTTATGATTGGTGCTAGATTATTTAAAAACTTTTTTAATTCTTCTGTTTTGTTCTTGTTATTTTCTACTCCTATTGTGTAAGCTAAACTTGGTATTGCTCTGTATTTATCTCTAAACTTATAAAAACATAAGCTATCTTTTTCACTATCTTCACAAACTACAAGCTCTCTTATAGTTTTGTTTATAATTTCATCATTTAATAAATCATTTTTTTGTTCAGAAAATATTCGTTTGTATAAACTATATCATATTACTTTTTCTTCATCTAAATTTAATTCTGTTTTCAATTTTTCAATTGTTTCTATTTTATTTTCTTTTATATTTTTCCGTAGATTATATATAAATTCGTTGATTAATGAAATGTTTTTTTGATTGGAGGTAATAGATAACTTTTCTACAAGGAGTAAAAATGAACGCTTTGAATTGGAAATGAATTTAATATTCATAGGAATGTGAAAATTATCTCATTCTTCTATTATGTCTCAAATTACTATACTTTCTATCTTATTAAATTCATTATTTGCTCAAACATTTTTAATAAAATCACTTCGTTTTTGAATTAACTTTATATCATTGTAAGGATTTTTTTCTAAATACCTTATTCCAATTAAGTTTGTATCTATTTCGTTTGTAAATGGATCTTTCCAAATATTTAGTTCTGGTAGAAGAATATATTTCATAAAATGAGAATATGGGCTTTGTAAAACAGATAAATAATGGTTATATTTTTCTATTTCTTTTGATAGTTCTATTTCGTAATTTATTAAATCATTTATTGTTTTACTGTTTTTGATTCTTTCTTTAGTATAGTCATTGTTTTCTAAAACATTTAAATTAAAGTTTTTGATTTGATAAAGACTTTTAGATTCCTTATTTAAAGTGCTAACTGTCATAATAGTTTTTACTATCATATAAATCATTAAAATACTACTGATTATAGCAATGGGTATCAAAAATTTTACTTTGTCTTTATTGTTTTTGAATCGATTTATTGTTTGTTTGATTTTACTAGAAAAGTCTTGCAAGTTTACTTTTCATTTGTTGTTTGTACTTTGGTTTAGATTGTTTTTATTCATTTTGTTTATTATCTTTTATAAAGTAATTGTCAGTATTTATAAAATCATCAATTTCTCTTTCACTTTCTTTTTGTATCTCAACTGTAAATGATTTATTTGAATTATTTATTGTGAATTCAGTTGATCATATTTCAATGGTTTTAGGTTCTGTTTTTAGTGTTTTTACAACTATTCATTTACCTAAAATAAATTTACTTTGTTTTAAATTGTTTACTAGATTTTTTAGTATAAATACATGTGGAGATAGTATTCACTTTTTGGCTAATTCTACCTCATCTTGTTTGAAGGTGTTTATATCTATATTAAATGATATTTTATTACTGTTCTTATCAAATTTTTTGAAATCTATGCTGAAGCTTGGAAGTTCTGATTGTTCCAATTTATTGTCTGTATACTTTATCAAACTTTTGAAATAGTTTGTGTCAAAATCATTATCACCAACTAGATTATAGTATTGTTCAAAATCTCAAATAATACTACACTGATAATCACTTTCAAACGGATTTAAATAACAATTTTTAAGATATAGATTAATATCTTTTTCTCATCTTGCAATGATTTTTTTATTTTTTGCCTCAATATCTTTTTTTGATATATTGTTTGCATTTGATAGTCATTCAATGAATGTGTCTAGATAAGGAAATACATTTATAGCACTACTAAATTTTATTGATTCTAAAGAGAGTAGTGAATTGTATATTGAAGAAATTTGTTCTTGGTCAGAAATTATGTCTCCAATTTCTTTTGATACGAATCATTCTTTACTAATTGCTTTTTTTACATTTTCTAATGTCTTATGATTAGATAAAATATTATTACTCAAGTCTTTTACGGAGTCTTTTAAAATATCTTTTTTTTGTATATAATTTGCTTTAGATTCTATAATTTCGTTTAGATTGTTAATTCAATTTTCTCATACGATATTATGGTTACTGCCCGCTCAATGTTGTTTTAGACCTAATCCTAGATAAGTATTTAAGAAATCTTTAATTTTGTTAAGATTTTTTACAAAAACATTGTCGTTTTCAACATTGTTAGTAGAGTAGTTTACCATATAATTGTTGTAAGTTTTTAGTCCTAGAGAAACACTTATTGTTATAATTATTATCAAAAATGAGATAATAAATGTTTTCCAATAATTTATATGATAATGCTTTTTCTCTTTATTTCCGAGTTCTATGTCCTCAAATATAATTTTTTTCTTACTACTAGAATTGTCAATTTCTTCTATTTTTATATTATTTAAATTTATTGTATTTTCTTTTTCATAATTATTATTTTCGTTCATTTGAGATATTATGTTTTTGCTTTCATTAGAAAAATTATCTGTATTGTTGTTTAAAATACTTCATAGATTTATACTATTATTTTTATTGTTGATTTCGTCCATAATATTGTTTGTAATAAATATATTATGCACAATAATTATACTTAAAATATAAAAAAAATGAAAAAAACAGATATATTGTTTCTCTTCTGGTTTGACATGTTTTAATATTGGTTTATGATATGAGACATTGTGTTGTTTTATCATAGTTTTTGCTTGTTTTTCTATTGTAATTAGAGTTTTTTTGGCATAATTAAAAAAAATGTGTGGCTAAAACAATAGGAAACAGTAGAAGGTAATTGTTTTATCTACTGTTTTTTTATAAATGCAATATAAAATTTGTAAAAAATGTTGAGAAAAGAAGGTTAAAAAAGATTGATATATGAGATGAAAACAAAGGTATAGATGTTGATCTTGTTGATATGTGTTTCAAAATAGTTCAAGAAAAGGGGGAAATATGAAACTATGGAAAGAGTATACAAGCTGAAAACAGACATATAAACAGCTATCTGATAAGTATAAGTTGAGTATTCCAACTATTCAAAAACAGTTAGATAATTTTTCTGTAAAAAAAAAGAGCTAATTCCACAAAAAACAGTGCTAATTATAGATACAACATATTTTGGTAGAAAGTATGGTATAATGGTGTTTAGAAGCTATGAGTTAAAGAAAAATTTATATTGGAAAGTTGTTAATTGGGAAACGATAATAGCTTACAAAGATGGTATAAAATACTTGCAATCTCAATGATGGATTATAGAAGCAGTAGTTTGTGATGGGAAAAGGTGATTATTTTGATTGAATGTACCAGTTCAAATGTGTGTTTTTCATCAAAAACAAATAATGAGAAAATATATAACAAAGAATCCTATACTTGAAGCTAATAAAGAGTTAAACGATATAACATCTATGCTTTGAATAGTGAGAAAAACAACTATAAAAGAATGGTTAGCTGATTGGCATAGAAGATATAAAGTATTTTTATCAGAGAAAAATGAGAGTGGAAATTATGTTCATATCAGGACAAGAAAAGCATATAGAAGTTTAAATCATAATTTACCATATTTGTATACATTTGAAGATTACCAATGAGAAATACAAATTCCTAAGACAACAAATTCATTAGAATCAGTGTTTTGACATATGAAACAGAAAATATGATTACATAGATGATTAAAAAAAGAAAGAAAACTTAAATTAATAGATGATTTTCTCTCTAAATAACCACACAAAATCTTTAATTATACCGTTTTTTTTTATAAAAAAGAGGTGATGTTTTATCATACAGATTTTTTTAAAATTAATTTTATAAAAATGGTGAAAAAACTTTACTTTCTTATTTCTACTTTTTTATTGATGTTTGTGCCGATTTCAGCATTTGCAGATTGGACTAGTTATCCAAATGATTTTGTAACTACTTGGAAAACTAGTGACGGTAAAATTACTTTGAACTTTCAAAAGTCTGATGGACCCACAGATTATTATTTGATTTCTTGGTACTGTGATGGAAATTATGAAGTGGGTTTTTATGCAAAAACAGGTTATGATTATGGTACTTCTTGAATATATGATGTATGTATTCAGTCTCCACTTACTCCTTTGGCTTTTTATGCTCCTGGATTAACTACAGATGAAAAGTCTAAATTACAAGAAATAAAACAATGGTGAAATATTAAATGGTCAAGTTTTAATAGTGCTTTTAAGGATATGACAAATGTGCAGTTAACTGCTACTGATGTTCCTGACTTATCGTTAGTAACTGATATGTCATCTGCTTTTCAAGGTGCAACAAACTTTACTGGTAACGCTTCTATGAGTGGTCGGGATACAAGTAATGTGATTAACATGAGCAGAGTATTTAGAAGTGCTAAAAAATTTAATGCACCTATTGGGTGATGGAAAACTCAAAATGTAACAGATATGTCAGAAATGTTTTCTGAAGCTCATCTTTTTAATCAAGATCTTTCTAATTGGAATCTAAGAAAGGTTACTACTGTTAAGGATATGTTTTTTGCTTCAAGATTTAATAATGGTGACCCTGCTGGTGCGAGTACTAAACCTTTGTATTGGGATACTAAAAATGTTGAAAACTTTTATGGGATGTTTCGTTCTAATGGATCATTTAATCAACCGATTGGTAGCTGGAATACTTCGAGTGGTATAAATATGGAGAGAATGTTTGATAGAGCCCATCGCTTTAACCAACCACTACAGAATTGGGATACTTCAAATGTAACTACCATGCTTGCTATGTTTCAGATGGCTTATGCTTTTAATCAAGACCTAAGCCATTTTAATACTCAGAATGTTAAGGATATGAACAGTATGTTTTGGAGTGCAAGCGAATTTAATCAGGATATATCGTCTTGGAACATTAGTAATGTAAAAACTTTTAGAAATCTTTTGGAACTTACCTCGTTTTCCACAGAAAATTATGAAAAGTTATTGACTGGTTGGAGTGCTCAAACAGTTCAACCAAATGTACTTTTGGGTGCGCAAGGAATATCTTACTGTTCAGTCGCTGCTCAAACAGCTAGAAATAAATTAGTGAGTTCCCCAAATTATTGGATTATTACTGATAGTGGATCAATTTGTCCTCCAGCAAATATTACTCTTTCCAATACTTTTGTAGATGAAGAAACAACTTATGTTGGTCAATTTACAGGTATGGATGATAATTTACCTTTAACTTTTTCTCTTATTTCAGGAGAAGGAAGTGAGGATAATACTAAGTTTTCATTAAGCATTGATGGAGTTCTTGCTTTTGCTACTGTTCCTGATTTTGAAACTCCATTGGGTAATGGAGGTAATAGTGGTAACAATTATACTATTCGTGTACAAGCAAAGAATAGTAGAAATTTAACTACCGAAGCTGTATTTATTATTACAGTTATTGATATTGATGATTTTCCACCTGTGATTGAAATAATA
>Ga0255346_1003075_pt1 | contig 20119 bp, 18 predicted proteins | sample wastewater_treat_FD_194410 | JGI IMG/M metagenome (GOLD analysis project Ga0255346, IMG submission 194410) | Wastewater microbial communities from Lulu Island WWTP, Vancouver, Canada - plant22 | ecosystem: Engineered > WWTP > Wastewater > Unclassified | place: Canada: Vancouver, British Columbia... | reverse complement strand
GTCCGGACTGGACTCGTGTCCGTCCGTGACCGGCCTCGAAGCGGCAGCGCGGAAAAGACGGCGGTTGGTTTTTGCGCCGGCAAAATTCAAACGAAAGCCTCTCTCTTCTCCCCCCCCCGCCCAGCCCTCCCCCATCGCCACCACCCGCCACCCACCACCCTCCACCCGGCTGTTTTCGCAAGCGCTCAGGGCAGCATGTTGCGAAAGCGGCGGGCGCGCTCTTCCAGATCGCCGCGAGTGATGGCCCGCAGGCGGTCCACGCTGAAAGCCTCGCAGGTATAGGCGGCGGCAACGGTGGCATTGACCAGCGCATCGTGCAGATTTTCGCGGGTGATTTTGCCGTGCGCGGCAAGCGTGCCAATCAGACCGCCGGCAAAGGTGTCGCCCGCGCCGGTGGGGTCGAGCACATCAACCAGCGGCCAGGCGGGCACGATTAAAATGTCGTCCTTGCTCATCAAAAACGCGCCGTGTTCGCCTTTCTTGATGAGGGCATATTGCGGCCCCATCTCCAAAATTTTATGGGCGGCTTTCAGGAGCGAGCCTTTGCCGGTCAGATGGCGGGCTTCGTGTTCATTGACGGTCAGCAAGTCCACGCGCCGAATCACGCCCAGCAACGCCTCGCGGGCGGTGTTAATCCACAAGTCCATGGTATCGAGCACCGTAAAGCGCGGCTTTTCCATTTGGTCAAGGACTCGCGCTTGCAGGGCGGGCGCGATATTGCCCAGACACAGGAACGGGCTGGCGCGGTAGGCTTCCGGAATCACGGGGTTGAAGTCCGCGAACACGTTGAGGTCGGTGCAATGGGTATGGCGGTTGTTCATGTCGTCTTCGTAAACGCCGCTCCAGTGGAAAGTTTTGCCCGGCTCGCGCTGCAAGCCCTGGGTATCCACGTTGGCGTTCAGAAAAACCTCCATGTAGGCCTGGGGAAAATCTTCGCCGACGACACCGACGATGCCGGTGCGGGCGAACAAAGCGGCGGCGATGCTGGTATAGCTGGCGGAACCGCCCAGCAACTTTTCATGCGCGGCTTTGGAGGTTTTAACGCTGTCGAAGGCTACCGAGCCAACCACGACAATATCGGGAGTGGTGGATTTGTTCATGAGCATCCTTTGTTATGCCGCAGCAAACACGCGCGGCTACGGCGGAATCAATCCGCCATTTGTTCTTCAATAAGCTGACACAGGGCATGCACAATCATGCCGTGCCCTTCCTGAATCCGGGCAGTAACGGTGGAACTGGTCACGCACAAGAGCTGGTGCGCCAGACCGCCGAGCTGCCCGCCCTGTCCGCCGGACAGAGCCACGGTCCAGATTCCCGAAGCGCGCGCCACTTCAGCGGCGCGGCATACATTCGCGGCGTTTCCGCTGGTGGAAATGGCCAGCAGAATGTCACCGGAGCGGCCCAGCGCCTCAACCTGCTTGGAAAACACTTGCGCGTAGTCGTAATCGTTGGCAATGGCGGTCAGAATGGAGGTGTCCGTGGTGAGCGCGATGGCCGCGTAGGGGCGGCGTTCACACTGGAAGCGATTGACCAGCTCGGCGGCGAAATGCTGGGCGTCGGCGGCGCTTCCGCCGTTGCCGCAAACAAGGATTTTGCCGCCCTGTTTCAGGCAGGCCACCATTTTGGCGGCAACGGCTTCAATGGTCGGGCGCAGCGTGGTGAGCACCTCATGGGCGACATCCAAATGCCCTTCGGCAAAGCGGTCCCAATCCATACCGCGCGCTCCCCTACTCCGTTTCGGCCGCGGCGGGCCGCTTCTTGCGTGCGCGGATTTCGTTGACTTCGATGGAGACGCCGCGCAAATCGCAAGTGCCCAGATGTTCTTCGAGAATTTCACGCACGCGGACTTGCATCAGCTTGCACATTTCCGGGATGCGGGTGCCTTCGCGCACGCCAAGAGCCAGGCCGACTTCCAGCGCGCCGCGCTGCACACGCAAATGGTTTTTCATCCAGACCACCGCGGCGAACTCATCTTTCAGCTTGTCCAGATAGTCCTGCACGGCAACGGCGTTCACGCTGACGGTGCCATTTTCGTTTTCAAAAGTGATGAACGTGGGCTGCCGACGCCAGCGCAGGCCGGCCAGCAGGTAAATGAAAACATAAAACAGCACCGCCACGCCCACCATCACCCGCGCCCATGGGGGCAGGCCGATGCAGTAATCGTGAGCCGCTTGCAGATATTGCGGATACGCGGGCGAAACAATCAAGGCCAGTCCCGCCGCGGCCAGCGACAGGAACAAAATCAAACCAAGTGTAAAATGGATGGCTTTCATGGGTATTCTCCTGACTTCATCTCCTATATCCTAGTTCGCGGCGCGTTGCACTCAAAAAACTCCGGTGGTCACCTCATACAGATAAGCCGCGGTTTCGCTAATCATCGTTTTAATGCCTTCGGAGCACCGCCACCAGTCGCCGGGGCCGAAATCCGGCGGGGTCAGGGCCAGGCACCCAATCTCGGCGGCGGGGCCGAATTCGCGGCGAAAGGTCCGCCAACTGCGCCGGGTGTGCGGGCCGGAACTGACCAGATTGAAGGCCGTCAAATCAGGCGCGGCCGCTTTCAAGGCGCGAGCGGATTCGCGGGTGCGGTCCCGCTGAACTTTCTGCGCGGGCGCAGCCACCACCTTGAAAGCCCCGGTCACGCCCATTTTATCCAGACGGGCATGGGTCATTTCCGCGAACGTTTTCCATTCGACGAGATAGCTGCCCTGCGACAGCGGGCCGCCCGTGGTATAGATGGTTTCAACCCCGTTGGTTTCCGCCCAGGCCACGGCTTCCTGAATCTGCTCGTCCTCCATCCAGCCTTCGATGACCAACACCGGCGCGGCAATCGGCGCGTTGGGCGACATGAAAGGATAGGCCGCGAAGCGAACAACCCCCACCCCCCCGATGAGAAACACCAGCGCAAGAAAACAGCCGTGGCGGAATGCGTGTTTTTTCACGATTGGCGCTTGGCTTTCGGCAGGCGCTTGACCGGAAAACTGCGCGGCATGTTTTTCAGGTCGGGAACCTGCATCCGTTTACCACAGGTGGGACACTCCACCAGCTCGCCGAACAACTCCCGGCCCGCATCAATTTTTTGCGAGCAATCCGGGCAGGCGAATTTCAGGCTGATGACATCTTTTCGCGAAAGAATCCACGGTTTCATGCCGCCATTGTGCGCCAGTTGCCGACCGCTGGCAAGCCCGCAAAACACGCGCCCGCCGTCGCGCGGGAGCGGCTCCGACTCAATAGCCCCTCCAGCGCGTGGAGGGCATCACAACACCCCCCGCCTTGTCCACCTGAAGAAGGGCCGGGTCCAATTCTTCGATAAATTGGGACGGAGCGCACATCATCAGCCCGCCATCGCGCATTTTTCGCATGCGCGGCACGCTCAGCCAGAGATAATTCTTGGCGCGGGTCACGGCCACATAAAAGAGGCGGCGCTCCTCGGCCAGCGTGGCGTCCTCCTCCAGCGAGCGCACCGCCGGGAACATGCCCTCCACCAGCCAAAGCACAAACACAGCCTTCCATTCCAGCCCCTTGGCCTGATGAATCGTGCTGAGGCGGATGCTTTTCGCGGGCGTGGCTTTGTGCAGGTTTTGTTCCGTGTCCAGGTTGGTCAACAGCGCCATTTCGCTCAAAAACGCGGCCGTATCGGCATATTTGGCGGCAAAGCTCATCAGCTCGTCAATATCTTCAATTCGCTGGCGGGCATTATCAAAGGTGTCTTCGGCATAGTCCGCGTAAAAATGCTCCGTGAAGCGCAGGATGGACTCATCGGGGCGGTCCAAAACAGCGCCGGTTTCGTCATCGGCAAAAACGCCCTCCATGGCGGCCTGCCAGAGCGGCTGGGCCTCCTTGGGCAACAACTCCAGCAATTTGGCGCGCTTGGCGGCGTCGCGCAAATTGGCGTGCTCGCCCAGCGCGCGCCACAGGGACTGCGCTTTCTTCGGCCCCACCTTCGGCAGCATCTCCACCATGCGACTGAACGCGAGGCTGTCCGCCGGATTGGCCGCCAGCCGCAACAGGGTGCAAACATCCTTGATGTGCGCCTGCTCGAAAAAGCGAACACCGCTCATCAGCACATAGTCCATCCGGGCGCGCGCCAGCTCCATCTGCAATTCCATGGAGTGGAAATGCGAGCGGTACAAAACCGCGATTTCTCCCGGCTCGACCGCGCCGGAATCCAGCAACTGGCGCACCTTGGCCACGATATAGCGCGCCTGATGCCCGCCATCGGTCACTTTCACCAAGGTCGGCTTGACTTCCGCCGGGCGGGTGGCCCGCAGTGTTTTCTGAAATTGGTCCGGGTTGCCGGCAATCACCTGATTGGCCACGTCCAGAATGCTTTGCGTGCTGCGATAATTTTCTTCCAGCGTGAAAATCTGCGCTTCGGGGTAGCGCTTGGGAAAGGAAAGGATGTTTTGCACGGCGGCGCCGCGCCAGGAATAGATGCTTTGGAAGTCGTCGCCCACCGCCATCAAATTGCGATGGCGCGCGGCAATAATATCCACAAAGTCCGCCTGCAGAGCGTTGGTGTCCTGATATTCATCCACCAGCACATGCTGCATGCGCTCTTGGTAATAGGCGGCGACGTCGGTGTGCTCGCGCAGCAGGCGCAGCCCGTTGACGAGCAAATCGTCAAAATCCATGGCATTCAGCTCGCGCTTGCGTTGCGCATAGCGCTCGGCAACTTTCAAGATGCCCGCAATATCCACCTCATGCCCCGCGAAGTGGTCCTTCACCGTGTCGGCCAGCTCAACGCCGCGATTGGCGGCCAGACTAATCACGGTATTCAACACCCGAGGCTTGGGAAATTTTTTATCCTTGAGGCCCAAATCCGTGACACAATGCTTCAGCAAACGCAGGGAGTCGTCTTCATCCAAAATGCTGTAATCGTTGCCATAGCCCAACAGGGCCGCATTTCGTCGCAGCATGCGGTTGGCCGCGTGATGGAACGTGCCGCCCCACATGCCCCCCACCCCGCCGCCCACCAATTGCGCGGCGCGGTCGAGCATCTCGCGGGCGGCGCGATTGGTGAACGTCAGCAGCAGAATCCGGCGCGGGTCCACCTGTCGTTCCAGCACCAGCCAAGCCACGCGGCAGGTCAGCGTTTGGGTTTTGCCCGTGCCCGCCGCCGCAATCACCAGCGCCGGACCATCCGGCGCCGTGACCGCGCGCAATTGCTCCGCGTTGAGCTGTTGGGCGGGCTGAAAGAGCATGGAATTACGGCGTCGCCGGCGACGCAGCCGCCGCGACCAGGTCCGCCACGGTCAAGGCGCCGAAGCCCTGATCCAGCCCGGTCTCGATTTTTGACAGCATGGATTTGAGCGCCGGGTCAACCATCAGGCTCTTTTCCAACTCCAGATTATCGCCGCCCGCGCGCATCATATCGGAAACCACGTTGCGCAACGGCAGGTTTTCCGGCGCGCGCATCAGCACAAAACCGGCGTCACGCCCGGCCACCTGCGCCAGATAGCCTTGGCGGGTCAGCACGGCGATAACCGAGTTAATCAAGCGAATCGGCGCGCGATTTTTACGCGCGAAAACCGCGACGCTGAAAACGCCGGTGCCCTTCACCATCACCATGCCGGCCTGCCGCAGAATCATCAGCGCCACCAGAATGCGCATCCGCGTGCTGGCGGAATCCGCGGCGCTTTCCAACTGAAACGTATCCGAGTTTTGCAACGCAAAGGCCAGCTCCGCGCCCAGCAGCAAAATCACCCACGTCACATACATCCAGAACATGAACACCGGCACGGCCGCAAACGCGCCGTAAATGAAGTTATACCGCGCCACGCCCACCTGCATCACGGTGAAAACCTTCATCCAGCCCAGAAAGACAACCGTCGTGAGCAAACTGCTCGCCATCGCCGGGCGCAAGCGCACGGTCGTGTTCGGCACCAGCACAAAAAGCACGCCCAGCGCCAGCCACAAAATGAACAGCGAAATCAGGTTTTGTGCCCAGGCCGTCAAATCCACCTGAAAAAATGTCTGATTGAAAGCCACTTGCGCGCGCAAGCCGCCCGCCACGCCCAGCAGCAGAGGCACCAGCACCAGCACGCTTGTATAGTTCGCGATTTGCCGCGGCAAACTGCGATCCTTCGCCACGCCCCAGACCCGGTTGAAGCTCTTTTCCACGTTGGCCAACACCAAAACGGCCGTAAGCACAAAAAAGGCCAACCCAATCCACCCCAGCGCGAAGAAGTTGGTGGTGTTGACGATGTCCAGAATCTGATTCCAAAAGGTTTGGAAGGATTCGGGCATTTCCTGCACCCATTCCGCGTGGAGAAGGTTGTCCAATTGGTCGCTCCCCATGCCAAACCCCTTCATCAACGCGAAGGCCACCGCCAGAATGGGCACCAGCGAGGTCAGCGTCACAAAGGTCAACGATGACGCATGAATCGTCAGGTCATCTTCAATGTAGCCCTTGAACAGCAGATGCCCCACGCGGATAATCCGCGCCGGCAGGCTTTGGATTTGCCCGTCCGGGCCGGGCAACTTCCCCACGGCGCGCAAGGCAAAGGTTTTTATTTTATTGATTCTTTCGAGCAGTTTCATGGTCGCACCTCGGTTAGGGGGTGGTCTTGACTTCAAGAAGGTTCTAGCAGACTTGCCGGCATTTCGCACTCATTATTCATGCCGCCGTGCGCCAGGCGGCGCAGAGCCGGCGCCAACAACGAAACGCTACGCCTTCGCGATGACGCCGGAGGCCAGCACAATGTCGCCCTGATAGCACACGGCTATCTGGCCGGGCGTGATGGACAACTGCGGCTCGCGAAAACGCACCTGCAAGCGGCCGCCCTCCAAAGCGCTCACCGTCGCCGCCGCAGCCCGATGACGCTGGCGAATCTGCACCTGAGCGTCCACGGGCTGTTCCGGCGGCCCCGCCCAGCCCACCCAGTTCACGTCCTCGGCAAGCAATTCCGTGGCGTATAATTCTTCGCGCGGCCCGACAATGACCCGATTGCCGGGGGCGTCCACCGCCAGCACATACCACGGGGTGCCGCCGCCGCCCAGCCCCAGCCCCTTTCGCTGGCCAATGGTGTAGTGAATGATTCCACGGTGCCGCCCCAGCACCCGCCCGTCGCGCGTGACCACGTCGCCCGGCGCGGCATCCCCCTGCCGGAACAACACGGAGTAATCCGCGCATTCGATGAAATCCTGACTCTCCTCACGCAGGGCGAGGTCCTCCCAGCCCTCCCCCCGCGCAATCTCCCGCACCTCTTCCTTCAGTAAATCGCCCAGCGGAAACATCAACTCCGCCAATTGCCCCTGTTGCAGGCGCGAAATGAAATAGGACTGGTCCTTCTCCCCATCGCGTCCGCGCCGCAACTGCCAGCGTTGCGAGGCTTCGTCGAAACCAACGCGGGCGTAATGGCCCGTGGCAAACTTGTCAAACGCCACGCCTTGCGCGCGGGCCTGTTCGAGCAGAAAACCAAATTTCATGCGCTGATTGCACACCGCGCACGGATTCGGCGTCCGCCCCGCCAGATATTCTTCGCGGAAATAGCTCAAAACCGTTTCGCGGTATTCGCTCGCCAGCGAAATCACCCGATGCTCAATACCGAGGCGGGCGGCCATCTCCCGCGCGGCGGCCAAATCCCGCGCCTCGCCCGGCCCAAAGCAGCCGGACAGCCCCAGGTCCGGTATCGGCAGCGACCCATCCCAAATGCTCATGGTCAGCCCGATGACCCGCCAGCCCTCCTGCTTCAGTCGCCAGGCGGCCACCGCGGAATCCACGCCGCCACTGAGACCGACGGCCACGCTGCCTTTGAATGTACGCATGAGAAGAACCTTACCCTGTTCCGCCCCTCATCGCCATTTCCTTTATTTGAAAACACCCGGAAAATCTCTGATTGTTCACAACTGGATTATTATATAGGATGATTCACTGTATATGGCCCTTCGTCGGGACAATTTTGATGCGTTTTGCAGCCTGCTGGCCGGCTTGGTGGATGGGCTTGCCGCGTTTTTGGGCGTCATGGCCGCCGTTTGGATACGGTTTGACTCCGGCCTGATTCCCCTGAAACACGCCGAACTTTTCCCGCCGCGCATCATGTATGTCGCCGCGGCGGCGGTCATCGCGCCGTTGTTAATCATCATCTTCCGGCAAATCGGCCTCTACATCCGCCCCCAGTTGGGACCCTTCGGCGACAAGCTCCCGCGCCTGGTCCGGGGCGTCAGCATCACCTTGGCAACGGCGCTGGCCCTTTCGTTTGTGGTGCGCCCCGCCGATTGGCCGCCCTACTCCCGTACCGTGGCGTTGCTGGCCTTTTTCACCGTCCTCTTGTTCGTGCTCCTGGAGCGCTTCATTCTGTTCCGGCTGGAGTTGCACTGGGCGCGCCGCACCGCCCCCATCCGCCGCATTATGATTATCGGCGTGGATGAACTGGCCGCCCGCCTCCGGCGCGCTCTGGAGCGCGAGCCCCGCCTGCGCTCGCGGCTGGCCGGCTATCTCCTCCCCCGCGAGCCGGACGGCAGCGCAATCCGCCTGTCCACCGCCATCACCCCCAAGCTGGTCAAGGGCCACATCGGCGAACTGGAAAAAGTGGTGGCGGATGAGCAGGTGGACGAAATCATTCTGGCCGACCCCACCATTTCCCGCGCGCGCCTCACGGAGATTCTGTTTCACTGCGAACGCCATTTGGTTCCCTTCCGCATGGTGCCGGACTTGTACGGCGTGCTGACTCAGCGCGTGCGGGTGAACCACGTCATGGACATCCCGCTCATCGGCATCGAGCCGTGGCCGCTGGAGGCGTTCTGGAATCGCGTGCTGAAGCGGCTCGAAGACATCGCCGGCGCGCTCGTCGGGCTGGCGCTTTCCGCCCCCATCATCCTGATAGCCGCCCCCCTCATCAAGCGCAGCTCGCCGGGGCCGGTTTTCTACCGCCAAACCCGTTGCGGCATGGCCGGACACCCCTTCACGCTCTACAAACTCCGCACCATGCCGGTGGATGCCGAAAGCAAAACCGGCCCGGTCTGGACCACGGAAGACGACCCGCGCCGCACGCGCATCGGCGAATTTCTCCGCAAATTCAATCTCGATGAATTGCCGCAGTTTTGGAACGTCCTGAAAGGCGATATGTCCCTCGTGGGCCCCCGTCCGGAGCGCCCGCACTTTGTCGAGCAGTTCAAGGAAAACGTGGGCCACTACATGACGCGCCACGTCTTCAAGCCCGGCATGACCGGCTGGGCGCAGGTGAACGGACTGCGCGGCAACACCTCCATCGAGGACCGCGTGCAACACGATTTATATTACCTCGAAAACTGGTCGCTTTCCTTTGACTTGAAAATCCTGATTCAAACCTTTTTCAACCGGCAGAACGCCTATTAACCCTTCATGAGTTCCACCACGCCCAAAACCTGTGTCATCATTCCCGCCTACCACGAGGAAGCCCACATCGGCGACGTGGTCCGCGAAGTGCGCGACTACTGCGCCGATGTCATCGTGGTGGATGACGGCTCCAGCGACCACACGGCGCAGGAGGCAACCGCCGCCGGCGCCACGGTTTTGACGCACATCCAAAATCAGGGCAAGGGCGCCGCCCTGCAAACCGGCTTTGATTACGCCCGCGAAAACGGCTATGAACTCGCCATCACCATGGACGCCGACGGCCAGCACGCCCCCTCGGACATCCCCGCGTTTTTGCAAGCCTACGCCCGCACCGGCAGCGTCGCCTTGGTGGGCAACCGCATGGACCACCCCGCCGGCATGCCGGGGCTGCGGCGATTCGTCAACCGCTTCATGTCCGCGCTGCTCTCGCGCCTGATCCGCCAGCATGTGCCGGACACCCAGTGCGGCTTCCGCTTATACCACCGCTCCGCCTTCCCCGCGGAAGCCTATGACCGGACATCCCGCCGCTTCGCCGCCGAATCCGAAATCCTGTTGCGCCTCGCCCTCGCCGGGCACAAAATCGGCGCGGTGACCATCCAAACCATCTATGGCAACGAAAAAAGCAAAGTGCGCCCGCTGGCCGACACCATCCGCTTCGTGCGGCTCTTGCGACGCTTCCGAAAAATAAGAAAAGAATTTGAGCAAACATGAAAAAACTTTCGTTGATTCTATCCCTCGCCGTCGCCCTGACCGCCCCCGCAATCCTGCCCGCCCGCGCCGAGGACGCCCCGCCGGCGGCGGTGTCCGTCGAGCTGGACGCCCAACCCGTCATCATCGAGCGCGCCACGACCGATTCCGCCGTGGAAGTCGCCCACAAAACAACGGGCCGGAAAATCGCGGAAAAATTGCGCGCCAAGGGGTTCTCCGAAAATTTCACAATCGTCGCTATTTCCACGTTGCCGATTGTGGAGCTTCGCGGGGCGGTGCCCGTCGGACATATTTTGCTGCCGGACACCGACAAATCCACGCGACTCGGCCGCGATGACCTCGCCCGCTCCGCCCGCATCTATTTCTGGGCGGTCCTCGGCAACATGATTCCCGTGCCCTTCATCCTGCTCCTGCTCGGCCCCATCTCCAACATCTGCATGAAAGTCCCCATCGGGAAAAAATTCTTTGACTGGCTCTTCACCCGAACCCGCCGCAAAACGGCCGAAATTGAAAAATACGAATTCTGGGGGCTGGCCATCTTCGTCGCCATTCCCCTGCCCGCCACCGGCGCGTGGACGGGCGCGGCGGCCGGCTGGCTGCTGGGCTTGAACTTCTGGCGCAGCATGCTGTCCATCTTTTTCGGTGTGTTGGCGGCGGGCGTCATTATGACCGCGCTGTCGCTCCTCGGCTGGATTGGCGCAGGCATCGCGCTGGTCGCTCTGATGATCTTTTTTGGTGGCATTTTGGCCCGCGCCTTGCGCAAGGTGCGGGCATAAGGGAGAACCCATGAAATCAATCGCAACACGACTCTTCAGCCTGCTCATCATCCTGGCCGCCCTCGGCATGGCCGCCGGATGCGACGAGGAAAGCCCGGCGCAAGGCTACGTGGGCACATGGAAAGGCAAAACATCCAATGGCGGCACCGTGTATTTCCTGATTGAAGAAAATCTAGTGATGGAACTCCACGTGCGCGACCCGCAGGCCCATTTGTGGATTGAACAGCCCGTGCATGTGATGGGCCACGGCTTCAATCTGGACCCCGAAATCTATTCGACCGAAGACAGCCAGGTCACCTTCGAGTGCAATTTCAGCTCCAAAACCGAGGCGAGCGGCTCCTATTCCCTGCGCCAAGGCCGCCGGGTGCTGGCGGGAACCTATACCGCCTATCTTCAACAACAATAATGGAGAGCCTCCGTCATCCCCCGCCCGGCGCATCGGTGCCATCCCCCGCATGGCCCCGCCCGGCTTGGTTGCGCCGTTTGGACCTCGACGCCATTTTCCCTTGGCTCAGCCTCATCCTGCTGCCCGCCTACGTCCTCTTCCCGGGCCTTAAAAGCCTCGTTTTCGTCCTCTACGCCATCTTGTTTGTCCTGAAAGTCTGGCAAAGCGGCTATGTCCGCTCCGGCTTGGAAATCTGGTTTGTGCTGGCGATTCTGGGGCTGATGCTCAGCGCCATCGGCGCGCAGGACCCCGTGCAAATTCTGCGCGCGTCCCTCCAGACGGCCCGCATCCTCTGCCTCCCGCTCCTGATGTGCCAATATCGCCCCGTCCGGAATCTGGAAACGGCCCTGGCCGTCGTATTCAGCGGCCTGGTCATTTATGGCTTGGCGCGCATGGCTTTCGCGCCGCTGGTAACCGGCTACGCCGCGGACCGCCCCTATTGTTTTTCCAATTTCTTCATGCACTCCTCCGTCATGACGTTTGCCGGCTACTTGTTCTTTCTGGTTTTGCTGTTTCACAAAGAAGGTCGCGGCTGGCGCGCGTTCAATCTGCTGAACCTGACGCTTTTCGCCGTCTTGCTGCTCTGGCATGGCGTCCGCGCCAGTTACCTCGCCGCGCTGGTGGTGACGCCGCTGATTTTGTGGCTGGAAGTTCGCAAACAAACGTTGCCGCGTCTGGGCCTCCTGCTTCTGGCGGGACTGCTGCTGGCCGGCGGCGTCTATTGGGTGCGACCGGCTGTCGCCAAACAGGTGCTGAACAAAGTGACATCCATGACCGATTCCAACTTCGGCAGCAACCGCGGCCGGCAGGTCATCTGGGCCAAGGCGCGGGAAACCTTCGCCGCCAACCCCGTGAACGGCATCGGTTACCGCCGCTTCAACAAGCGCTTCGTGGAGTTGGACAACCGCGAATTTGACTCCACCTTCTGGCACGGCCACAGCGAAATCTACAGCATGTTGGCGGAAATTGGCGCGCTAGGAACGCTCTTGTGGCTGACCTTCAAAATTCGGCTCCTCACCCTCCTCTGGAGCTGGCGGCGACTTCCACTCGGCGCGTTTTTATTCTTTCTGTTGGTCGCCTTTGAAATTCACAACCTTTTCGAAACCTATCTGTTCGAACGCACGGCTTATGTCTTCATTTATTTGCTGCTGGGCCTCGGCTGCAATCAAATGCTGCAAAAGTCGCGCACGCCAACCACCGACCCCATCCCCGGAGCCGCATGAACACACCCTTGGTCAGCATCATTATCCCCTTTTACAACGCCGCCGCCACCTTGGCGCGCACGCTGGAAAGCATTCACGCATCCACCCACCGCAACTACGAAGTCTTGCTGGTGGATGACGCCAGCACGGACGAAAGCCCGAAGATTGCCGCCGCCTTCGTCCGCGAAGACGCCCATGTGCGCCTGCTCACCAACGAGCACAACCGCCACGTCTCCTTTTGCCGCAACCGGGCGCTCGACTTGGCCCGGGGCGATTATGTGTCCTTCGTGGATAGCGACGACTGGATTTCGCCCGACTGGATCGCCAACCTCCTGACGGCGGCCGATGAAGCCGACGCGGAAGTCGTCATCGGCAAATCCATGCAAGTGCTGACCGGCGGCGCTCAGGAATACCCCATGAAAGGCCTCTCCCGACGCCGCTCGCTCACATTCGGGCAACTCGTGTTCAAAGATAACTGCGTCGTCTGGAATAAACTCTATTCACGCGCCCTGATGGAGCGCGAAAAAGCCCGCTTCGACACCGAAATTCAAATCGGCGAAGACTTGCTGTTTAATTACAACTTGTTGCAAGCCGCGCGGGGCATCTTCTATAGCGGCAGCGGCTATTATTTCCATCAGGCCGACAACGAAACCTCCATCATCCGCGCCAGCACGCCCGCCAGCCGAATCGAAAATTATGAAAAACTGCTGGCCAAACTCTGCGCCAATCCCAGGGCGCTCACCAAGCCCTATTCCGCCGCGCCCCGCAAAGTGGCCCGGGACATTTTGCGCGAACACTACCGCAACCCCGACTGTCTGCTCAGCGAGGCCACTTGGGAGCGAATCAAGCAACTGGACCGCTTCCTCCCCGCGAAGACCCGCGCCCGCCATCTGCGCCAAACGGTGCATCGTGCCCTGCGCCCCGGCAAAGCATAAGTCGCCGATTCACCCGGAGACACGTCGCCTCCAGGGTCAATTTGTGCTATGTTGGCAGATGAGGCGCCATGCGTAAGCGAACCATCATCAGCGGCATTCTTGTCGCCAGCATTTTGCTCGCGGTCTGGATGCTCTGGCGCCCCCCCCAATCGCATCGCCAGCCCACCCCGCCGCCACTTGAGCTGACGCGCCACCAGGCGGCTCAAGCCGCCGCCCCGGCCGTCCGCGAAATCCGCGCCAACCTCCGCAACAACACGCCCCCGCAAACGGTTGGACGAGAACCGGGAATTTATTTGCGCACGGGCGCCATCCATCCGGCCTCCCCGGCGAATCAGAATCCGCCCACCACCGCTCACGCCCGTCCTTCCGCGCGCGGCTTCCCGTGGATGGCGCTCTTTGACGGCCCCATCCAACCAGAATGGCGGCAGGCGCTGGAAGAGGCCGGCGCAACCATCCGCGCCTATCTGCCGCGCCACGCGCTGTTATGCGAAGTCCCCACAGTCGCCGGGAATCCTTGGGCTCAGGTGCCGCACATTCTCTGGTCCGGCGAGTACCTGCCCCAGTATAAAATGCAACCGCTGCTCGCGGCCTTGGCCCGCCAACAGCCGGAATTGCCCGTGCCGGTAACGGTGCAAACATTCGCGCCCGACGATGCGCAAGCGCTCGCCGGCCAAATGACCGCCGCCGGAGCAACCGATGTGCGCGCGGTGCGCGCCCGGCGCTGGGGGCTCATCCGTGGCGTGTTGCCAGCGGCCAACGCCTGGACGATGGCTCAACTGCCCGAAGTGCAATGGCTGGAATACCATGAGCCGCCCAAATTATTAAACGATTTTGCTCGCGGAGCCGACCGGCTCCATGTGGACGTCGTTCACGAGCAGCATGGTCTGGATGGCGCCGGCCAGATTGTCGCCATCGCCGACACCGGCCTGGATTCCGGCGACACCAACACGCTGCATCCCGATTTAGCCGGCCAGGTCTTGCAGGTCTTCGACACCGGCCGGAGCAACGATTGGAGCGACATCTTTTATCACGGCACCCATGTCGCCGGCTCGTTGCTCGGCACCGGCGCGGCATCCGGCGGGCAATACCGTGGCATGGCTCCCGGCGCGAAACTCGTCATGCAATCGGTCATGACCGCCAGCGAGAGCCTGAACTTTCCAGATGACCTCTACGGATTATACGTGCCCGCCTACAATGCCGACGCCCGAATCCATTCCGATAGTTGGGGCAGCGCGGTCAATGGCGAATATGACAGCGACGCCATGACAACCGATGAGTTCATCTGGGATTATCCCGATATGCTGGTCGTCTATGCCGCCGGCAATGAAGGCGCCGACTACAATCGCGACGGCGTTGTGGATTGGGGCAACTTGCATTCACCCGCTTCCGCAAAAAATGTCCTGACGATTGGCGCGTCGGAAAGCGGACGCCCCGCCGGCTCCGGGGGCAGAAGCGGCCAAACCTACGGTTCAGTCTGGGCCGCTGATTTTCGCAAGCCCCCCATCTCCACGGATTTGATTTCCAGCAGCCTGGATGACGGCCCGCAAGGAATCGTCGGATTTTCATCGCGCGGACCGACACTGGATGGCCGAAACAAACCCGATGTGGTCGCGCCGGGCAGTGACGTCATCTCCGTGCGCTCGCGCGCCTCGGAGGACACCGGCTGGGGTGTGTTGGCCGCCAACACCAATTACTGTTTCATGGGCGGCACCAGCATGGCCACTCCCTTGGCCTCGGGCGCGGCGACCCTTGTGCGGCAGTACTGCACCGATGTCCTCGGCATGCCCGCGCCTTCCGCCGCCCTGCTTAAAGCCGTTTTGACCGGCGGCGCGCGCAGCCTCACACCCGGCCAATACGGCACCAATGAATTCCGCGAAATTCCGCCGCTGCCCCGCCCCAATCCCGTCGAGGGATACGGCCAAATAGACCTCGCCAACACCCTCTTTCCCGGCAGCCCCATCAAAGCCGTTTTAGTGGACGACTCCCGCCCGCTGCACACGGGTCAAACCAATCAGTTCGATTTCTTCGTCGCTGAATCCGCTGCCTTGACGGTCACCATGGCCTATAGCGATTTCCCCGCCGCGCTGGCCTCCGCCAAAGACTTGGTGAATGACCTCGATTTGAAGCTCCTCTCCCCCAATCAAACACCCTATTATCCCGGCGGCCGAACCGGGCCGGACGATTTCAACAACGTGGAAACCATTGATATAGAGACAGCCGCGACCGGACGCTGGACGCTGGTTGTCTCCGCCCCAAATGTTCCGGCAGCCCCCCAGCCATACGCCCTTTATTTGCGCGGCGCGGTTCGCATGCCGGTCTTCATCCAGCACGAGCCTTTGCCCAACACCTGGGACACCAACACAGCGTATGAGGTGGTCGCCCAGCTCTCCTCCGCACTGGACATGGACCCGGAAAGCGCCGTGCTTCACTGGAATCTGACGGGCAATCCCGAAGGATTCACCGACGTTCCCATGACCGCCACCAATGCCGTTGATTTTATCGCCCATATTCCCGCCCAAGACCTGAATACAACCATTTATTATTATCTTTCCGCCGGTCATCCCGACCTCTTGGCCACCCATCCGACGGAAGCTCCGGCCCAATTGCATTCCTTCCGCGTCGTGCCGCCTCGCACCCTCACCATATCCGGCTCCCCCTCCAATTTGTTGGCCTCGGAGCCCGCATACGGCGTTCACATCTTGCCATCCGACAGCGCCGTTCATGCGCAGGCGCAGTATTCGCACATGGGAACCAATGGACAACGCACCGCCTGTGTCGGCTGGATAGGCGCCGGCTCCGTGCCGCCCGGCGGCGAACAGGATTTCTGCGACTTCATCCTCACCGAAGATTCATCCATCACCTGGCTGTGGCAGGAACAAGTCGCCCTGACGCAAACCTCCTCCCCCGCCGGGGCGCTGAATGCCGTCACCTGGCATGAAAAAAACTCCACGGCCACTTCCTGGATGGCTCCGGAAAGCCACCGTTTCAACGGCGTTGCGCTGACGTTTGCCGGCTGGCAGGTGGATGGCAGCCGCTGGCCGGCAAGCCCCGCGCCTTCACGCCACCAAATATCCGGCATCCCCATGCCGACCACGCGAACCGCCGTTGCCACATTCGTAGCCACGGATCGAGACGATGACGCCAACCACCTGCCCGACTGGTTCGAGCTTCGCTATTTCGGCAGCCTCGGCCAAAATCGCTACGCGGACCCGGACGGCGACGGCTTTGAAAACGAGCTGGAAGCCAGCGATCACACCGACCCGCTCGACCCGCTCTCCACCCCCGCGCCGCCGGTCATTCAGCATGTTCCCTTGCCGGCCAACATGACATCGCCCGCGCCGTGGCAGGTGGCGGCCACCATCACGGATAATGATCGGGTCGCTTCCGCCACGCTCTCCTGGCAACGCAATGGCGGCATGCTGCGCTCCATCGCCATGTCCAACGCCGCACCCAATTATTACACCGCCAGCATTCCCTCCCCCGTGCGCGACGGCGATCAGGTGGTGTATTCCCTCTCCGCCGTGGACACCGCTGGCTTTTCAGCCCAAGCCGGCGCCTGGACGGTGTCCGTGGCCTATGCCCGCATGGGCGAGTTGCCCGCCTCCCTCCTGGTGACCGCGCCCGCCAACACTCAAACCAATTGGGTACTGGAATGCCAGAACAACGGCAGTCAACCCTTGGACATCCATCTGGCCATCGGCCCCGTCGGCTTCTGGGATGACGCCGAATCCGGCACCAACGGCTGGACCCGCCCCGACGGCTATCCCGATTGGCACCTGACCCAAACCGACGCCTATTCGCCAAGCCACTCCTGGTACTGCGGTCAGGAGCCCGCCCTCCTCTACCGCAATTCCATTCACGCCTCGCTCGTCAGCCCGCCCATTCAAGTCGGAGCGCTCGCCCCCCGGCTCGATTTCATGCACTGGGCACGCTTTGAAATAGACCAAGACGAAATCACCGATGGCGTCCACTATTGGGACTCCGGCGTTCTCGAAATCACGGACAACGGCGGGCTCACGTGGCAGGCGCTTCCCCCCGAAGGCGGATTCCCCGGCCTGATTACCTCCAATTCTGCCTCGCCCTTTGCGCCGGAAACCCCTTGTCTGGCCAGCACCTCCGGCTGGGAACCCGTCAGCGCCGATTTAAGCGCCTACAGCAACCGCGTCGTCCAACTTCGCTTCCGCTTCGGCTCCGATATGTATGTCAACGACGAAGGCTGGCGCGTGGACGACATCGAAGTCTCGCCGCGAACCCAATTCGGCGGCTGGCTGACGTTCAGCGAAACCAATTTCATCGTCGCCGCCGCCACCAGCCACGCATTTGTCCTCCAATTCAACACCTGCGCCTTGCCGCCGATGGCAACCGATTCCCTCGCGCTGCAAATCTTCCATAACGACCCGGAAAAGTTATCGCCCTTGGTGATTCCGCTGACCCTGCAAAACACCACCCGCCGCATTCGCATCGAAACGTCCGGTCAAGGCGCCGCAACCCCCGATGGCGAAATCCTGCTGCCGGAAGATGCTCCTTTCGCCGTCGAATTAACCGCCGCCGATGAATGGTTCATCGCGGATATACGCACCAACAACACACCCATCCCGTTGCCCGACATCATCTCCACGCAAACCTTGGAATGGACCGCCCTGGAAGACAATCTGGCTATCCAGGCCATCTTCGCCCCGCGACTGCCCGACGAAGCCGTGCCGTCGCAATGGCTGGAAAATTTTGGCCTCACCAACCGCAACTGGATGGCGGAAGCCAGTCTGGATCAGGATAAGGACGGCCTGCTCACCTGGCAGGAATATGAACTGGGCAGCAGCCCCGTGAACGCGGAAGACGCCCCGTTGCGCGTTCAGTTGCTCCCCCCCAACGCCCCGCAAACGAACTGGCATCTCACGTGGCACGCCTTCACGAATGCCGCCGCCACCTATTCCATTTTAAGCACGCCCGACATGCTGACGGACTTTTCCGCCTTCACCAACGTGCCCGCCGCCCCCCCCGTCATGACCTCCCCGCCCCTCCCGCCCGACCACTTCTTCTTCGGCATCCGCAAACAATAAAAAACGCCCGGACTCTGCGGACAGAGGCCGGGCATGAACAGAGCAACGAATCGGCTACTGAACAAACGACTTAATCAAAGACGGCTTGGCAATCAACTTGCGAATCCGCGGATGATCCATCTGCAAAACCTTCTCTTCGGGCACACCCAAGGCGACCAAACGCCGGCGGTGCTCCAGCAAACGACGGTTCTTGGCCGCTCCACTCTTGCGCGGGCGGGTCGTGTCATTATTGCGAACATTACGAGACATGATTCTCTCCTTCATTCCTTCAAAATTTTTGGCGACCCCAACGGGAATCGAACCCGTGTTGCCAGGATGAAAACCTGGAGTCCTAGGCCTCTAGACGATGGGGTCCCAGAACTTTCACTTTTCGTAAAAGTCGGCACACCCTACCCTACCGCCCCCCTTCATGCAACCAGAATCTTCCCCGATGTCGGTTGTCGGTAATAAGTGAATTGTCCGGTGATATTGGTAAGTGAATTGTCCGGTGTAATGACCGAGAGTGTCCGTTTCAGGAGGAAGCGATATGAACGGATATCCTCGGTCCGAGGTAGAACGGGCAACTTGACACACCACGCGCAACACGCGCACAGCATCAGCAGGATGGACAGTGTGATGGATTTCATCGCGCGCGAACCACTACTTTTCATCAACCGTATCAAGAGAGAAGGACAGTTCCGCCTTTGTCGCGGCCGCCGCTCTGCCCCGAACATCCGCAAGAGCGGGCAACAGTTCGGCCAGCCTCGATTCGCCTGTCATATACACCTCCAATAGCTCCGCATGCCGGTGGTCAGCCATGTCGAGAATGGGCTGAAACATGCCGCGAAAAGTTATGGCCTGCGAACCAGGAAAAACTTCAGGCCCCCTGACTTTCCGCTTGTTGTATGCGTCATATCTCCGAACCAAAACCGGAACGGCTTCCGGCCATTGGGCATTGAGGAGTTCGCGGTAAAGTTGGGTGGCATCCGCCGCTTCGAGAAGTTCATCTTTTTCCAGCCGGTCCGTCATGGCCAAAAGCAGATAAACCTCTTCCGGACGACCAGACAAAGCCATGCGGCACCACCGTTGCCATTGTTCGTCAATATGTTTCAGGGGTGAAACGGTCACTTCGCCCGTCTGTTTCCACGTCATCTCCACATAATAGTACCACAGCCCCACTTCGGTCAGATACGTGATAGCCAGCGGTTGCATTCTGAAACCAGGTCCCCCCAATGTATTCTCCCAATCCGGGACAAAGCCTGGATGCTGTCGCCAATCGTGAGACCTCAGCGCTTCAATCTCCTTGAGGCGAGTGATTCTTTCGCAACATATCCGCGCCACCAGCCGTTCCCGCCATTCCAGGCGGCTGTCGTCAACGGCCGCAAAGAGGGCGTTGGTGGAAGCCGTGGAAACGAGCCGGTCCCGCAGCTCCACGTAGGCCTGCCCCTGCGCGCCAGCGGCCTCCGCAAGCCTGGGCTGCAACTCCAATACTTCATCGGCCCACGCACAACACGCACACAGCATCAGCAGGATGGACAGTGTGCTGGATTTCATCGCGCGCGAACCACTACTTTTCATCAACCGTATCAAGAGAGAAGGACGGTTCCGCCTTTGTCGCGGCCGCCGCTCTGCCCCGAACATCCGCAAGAGCGGGCAACAGTTCGGCCAGCCTCGATTCGCCTGTCATATACACCTCCAATA
>Ga0255346_1003071_pt1 | contig 20128 bp, 18 predicted proteins | sample wastewater_treat_FD_194410 | JGI IMG/M metagenome (GOLD analysis project Ga0255346, IMG submission 194410) | Wastewater microbial communities from Lulu Island WWTP, Vancouver, Canada - plant22 | ecosystem: Engineered > WWTP > Wastewater > Unclassified | place: Canada: Vancouver, British Columbia... | reverse complement strand
TTAAGTGCATGTACGAGCCGTCAGATGAGATTATTACACTTTACTTTGGTGAAATCATCAGAAAAAATGATGCAGAAGCTATGCAGTCGATTCTTCAGCAGAGTTTCCCCGACAAGAGTGTTGAATTATATTTTGGTGGTCAAGCACATGCACAATATATCGTTTCAGTTGAGTAGTGTGGAGCAGTAGATATGAAAATCATAACAGACAGCACTGCTGACCTGCCGAAAGAGTTGATCATTAAGCATAATATTGGGATTGTCCCGTTAACCATCCATCTTGGAGATAGAAGCTGGAAGGATTATTATGATGTTGAACCAGATGAATATTACAGGCTCCTGAGAAAAACAACAGCACACCCTACGACATCTCAACCAACACCCCAGCATTTTATTGATGCTTATTCCCCCTTTGTTGAAAAAGGAGAATCGATTCTGTCGATCCATCTGTCATCAAAATTGAGCGGCGTTTTTCAGTCTGCTCTGTTAGCGCGAAGCCATTTCCCCGGGGCAATGATAGAAGTGGTAGACTCTTTACAGGCATCCTTTGCCCTAAGTATACTGGTTATTATTTGTGCTGAAACGGCGAACAGAGGGGCTTCGCTGAGCGAAGTTGCTCATGTGGCCAGGGAGATTGGCCCACAGATCGAGACGTACTTCTCAGTAGACTCTTTGGAGTATCTCCACCGTGGAGGTAGGATCGGTAAAGCCCAGGTTTTTTTAGGGACTTTGATGAAGATAAAGCCCCTTTTGAAAGTAATGAATGGTGAAGTCCAACCCATAGAAAAAATCCGTACCAGTGAAAGGCTGTTGAACAGGTTTGTAGAGCTGGTTGAACTGGCAGCACAAGAACATTCACAGCTATTGATGGCGGTAGGGGAGTCAGACAATGCAGAGGTCATGACAGATCTCCTCGGCAGGCTTGAGAGAATCCCTGGTATTTCGCTCATGTTCCGGGGTAAACTTGGAGGGGTCATAACATCTCATGCTGGTCCAGGAGCGCTCGGTATAGCGTATGTCAAAAATGTGCTCAAGTAGTTGTGTAGGTAGAGAATTACTTCGTCGACTGGTCGCAGGAGAATAAAAGTGGATTCTCCTGACCGACCCTGCTTTTTAGCCACCTGTTGCTGCCGGGCTTACATTTTTTGTGACGCCACATACCATTGCCAATATAAATGCCTTCATCTTTTTTGATGCGTTCATAGCAGACGTAACAGTAGTCTTTTTTGAGTTCCTGAAAGAGGGGTTCCTGAAAGTATTTCTGCTTTGGCATAGTATCTTTGCGTGTTGTGGAAGAATACAGGATAAACAGCATCAATGCAAGACATTTTTTGTTATCAGGTGATTGGTTAATTGAACACTAAGTTGATCGAGTTATTCGTTTATTGTGTTGAAAACGACATGTTTCCAACCCCACTTACCTCTTTCATTTCCTATTTATATGTCACTGTTCGGGATGGGAATGTGGCAGTGCGTTTTTAATCAGGCGATATTCAGCCAGGACTTTCCTGGTGAAGCGCGTGTCCGGGCCATCATCCTCTGACGCAACTTTTTTGGCTTTTCCTATGCCAACGTTGTAAGCATGAAGGGCTGCGTTGAGATTCTCAAACTTCTCGATGAGCCACGAAAGGTGGCTTACTCCGATTCTGATATTCTTTTCAGGTTCGTCCAGGCATTTAGGACTCTTTATTGAAACACCCATTTCTTTTGATACATATTTGGCAAGGGAAGGTTTTATCTGAAGAAGTCCACGGGCTCCCTTTTTTGAAATAGCATCACTCCTGAAATTGCTTTCAACCTTCATGACTGCCAGCACGAGCCGATAGTCAATTTCATTATCTTTTGCTTCTTCATATACAGACATAGCTATTTTCTTTAGCTTTTCATCACTTGCCCTGACTTTCTTATTTTTGAGGTACTGAATGATCTCGTTGGTGATAATGTTTTCGTGCCCACCTTCACCCCCTGAAGCAGAAACAGAGGTCAGTGCAATGAAAGTTATTGCAATGATTGTTATGACAAGTATCGATAATATTTTAAACTCTGATCCTAACTGCATAAGTGTGTAAAATACCCCAGGCCGAGATTCAAAGTCAAGTTAAATTCTTTTAATAAATGTGCAGGAAAAAGTAGGAATGTCTGAATAGCTTTTAGTGAATCGGATTAGTCCCTTCCTTTTTTCATTGGCAACCCGAGTTGTCACCTGTGGTGATGATAAAATTTCCAACACTGCCCAAAAAAGGCTTTTTTCTGGAGACCGTATAGCTAACCGCCTTTGTGTCTGGATGGCGGGAAAGATATCCAAAGATGTGGATTCTATCAAAAAATGTTATAACTATGTGCGATGCCCTTTGTCTGGTTTTTAAGAATACCAATAGATATGGGTTTTTCTTTGATGACCAACAGGTTTTCCATCTTCCAAATTATTTCTCTGAGGAACACTGATGGGCTTTGTACCAGACAAAACAATGTATTTGTATGCTTCCCTTTCACCCAGCCTTCCATTTCACGTAGCAACATAGAGTAAAACAAATCTGAGGATGGTTGATATTTGAGGATGTGTGGTTTAACCAAGATAAATTGTGGCATGGATAGTAGGTCTATTAAAGATCCAGATCCCTCACCGAAAATACGAATGACTTGTTCAGAATAAAATACTTTTCTTTTCCACAAAGATCGATAGACTCGGGAGAGAAGTTGAAATAAACGCTTACCCGTGATCTTTCTTGTGGCATTTCCATGAATAGGTTCACATTCAGGATTTCATTGTTTGTTAATTCTATCTGTACACTTCTTTCTGGGCTCAATACTGTTTCTTCTGGGAGGTTCCTTTCAGGAATTTCTAGAAGCATAATCCCACATTTGTTGAGAAAAAACGTTGTTCCTGTATAGGTATCTTCTACGCCTCGGTAACCGCAATGTAAACGACATCATGGCGCCAAGACCCGATATCATCTCCATTGATGTCGATGATAGTTTGGAAGAAATCTCGAAAAAATAAAAACGTACGGATATTCCCAGTCTCCTGTTTACAGGCAAGACCCTGATAACATTTTGTGCATAGTCTCCATCAAGGATATTTGGAGACAGTCCAGTGATGTTCAGGTCAAGGGCATCCAGGGGATTATTCAGCAGCCTTTGTTTGCACCAGAATCTTTAAAAGCCCTTAAGATACTGGAACTCTTTAAACAGTCGCGAACGCATGTGACATTGATCGTTGATGAGTATGGCGCAATTCAGGGTTATAGTTACTCTCCATGACATTCTTGAAGCTATAGTTGGTGATTTGCCATCAGATGAATTAACAGAGGACTCAGATTTTGTTCCCAGGGCAGATGGATCCTGGTTGGTTGATGGCCGCCATTCTATATTGACAAGTTTAAAGAGGTTTTTAAAATTGGCGCCATGCCCCATTAAGATTCAGGCCGTTACCACACTATTGCGGGTTTCATGTTGTTTTCTTTTAATCGTATTCCTTCAACAGGGGATCATTTTGACTTTGCCGGCCCACGATTTGAAGTCATCGATATGGATGGTAACCGAATCGATAACATTCTTGTGACTCCTGCCCCAAAACATGTCAGTGATACTGACCAGCTCGGATAACTAAAGTCCAGACTTCCTCATGCTGATACCTATGATTCAAAGATTTTTTTGCGGGAATAATCCTTTCATCGGAATTGCTGCTTAAAATCCCCCTTGCTGATTGGGTAGACTTTGTCTATGGGCAATACGTTGATGTCAATCGAAAAGAGATATAGGTGGTGCGGGTGTTGTAGAAAAATCCAATTAATTATCAACGAACTGCAATTGACAAGTAACGTCCTGAATGTTAGGAAATCTATATGGACAGGAGGCTGGGATTTTGTGGAAATTTGTCAACAACCGCTATGGGAATCTTGCCCCATGAAAATATAGATGATGCTCTGGAGCTTGCCCTCTCCCTTGACATTCCGTTCTGGCCCCAGTTGCCGAAACTCTCTTTCTCTGAGGACATGTACGTCCAGGCAATGGAATATTTTCCCGGCATGGTAATCGATGAGGATCGACAACAGATATATTTTGATACGAATAGGTTTATAAATGACATTCCCTTGTACATCGAACTCGAAAAAGACCCTACTACCTTTATTCTCTCAGAGAGATTCTCGCATGTATATCAGCGATTTCTGTCGCTTGAGCTTGATTCGTTTAAGGCCATCCGCGGTCAAATCATCGGCCCTATCAGCCTTATGCTGAAAATAGTAGATGAGAATGGAAAGCCTATAGCTTATAATGATGAAGTGCGTGCTTTTGCGTACACTATTATCCAAAAAAAACTCAATGCACAGTATGCCCAATTACGTGCAAAGAATGAAAAGGCTTTCGTGTGGATAGATGACCCTGGTCTTGAGTTTGTTTTTAACGCCATGTGCGGCTACGATAATGTGAAGGCAAAAGAGGAGCTCACGGTCTTCTTTGATGGTGTTGAAGGGCCACGTGGGCTACATCTCTGCGGTAGACCGGATTGGGATTTCCTGCTCTCCCTGAACATTGAAATCCTGTCTTTCAATGCCTATGCATTTGGTGAAATCTTTGTAACCTATGATAGGGTAAAAGATTTTCTTGGAAAGGGTAACATTATTAGTTGGGGGATTGTGCCGACCTATTTTGAAGAATTTTCGAAAGAAGATTCATCGGGTCTTGCTGGCAGGCTTGAGTCGATGTGGGCGGTCCTGGAGAGGAAAGGGATAGACAGGGAACTTATCATTCAGAACAGCCTTCTTGCGCCTGCGACATGTAACCTTCTGAATGCGGATAAAACGACTACGGTCGAGAAATCCTTTAAACTTCTCACGTCTGTATCAAGCCATTTAAAAGAGAAATACTTGTGAGGGTCGTGCATGAATAATATTCACGTTATATGCAAAAGACAGAAAGAAGATGCAATCAGCCTAGCTGCCCGTATCATTCAGCTTTATGGCCACAAAATTGACGTATTTGTTGACGAAGAGTCAGCCCGCCAACTCAACTATACGAAACACCTTGAGATTGAGCACGTAGGGGAGGGGGCGAAGCTTATCGTAGTTCTCGGCGGTGATGGGACCCTTTTAAGTGTTGCACGGAATCTTAAAGGCAAAGACGTGCCAATTCTTGGGGTTAATTTAGGTGGCCTAGGTTTCCTGACCGAGATATCACCAGAAGAGTTTCCAGAGATGCTCGAAAGGGTTATTAGTGGTGATTATGATATCTCCCAGCGCATTATGCTCTCCGTGACAGTCAAAAGAGAAAAGGAGAAAGTTTTTGAATTTGCCGTACTGAACGATGCAGTCATAACAAAGGATGCCTTGGCGAGAATTATAGACATTGAGACTCACGTAAATGGAGAATACCTCACGACATTCAAGTCTGATGGTCTCATATTCTCAACGCCCACCGGATCAACGGGGTATTCACTGGCTGCAGGAGGACCAATCCTGTATCCTTCAATGAAAAACATCATTGTTACACCCATATGCCCCCATATGCTCACGAACAGGCCCATCATTCTCCCCGAAAAAGTGAATATTAAGGCTATACTAAAGTCAAAGGATGAAAAAGTGGTTCTTACCCTCGATGGGCAAATAGGGTTTCCACTGGAGTTTGGGGATGAGATGTTAATAAAGGAATCTTCCCATGTTGTAAGCCTTGTCAAATCTTCGTCCAAGGGTTATTTCGAGATTCTGAGAACAAAGCTGAAATGGGGTGAAAGGTAATAATGCTTACCTTCCTCAAGGTGAAAGGGTTTGCGATCATCGATGAACTCCAGATAGAATTCAGTGACGGTTTTAACGTCATAACTGGAGAAACCGGGGCAGGAAAATCTATTATCATTAATGCGCTTTCAACACTGATGAGAACAAAAGTATCGAGCGATATTATCAGGACAAAGGCTGACCAGGCGGAGATTCTTGGTCATTTTTTTTATAAAGACCAGGAATTCATTTTAAAGCGCATTGTTAGCACGCATGGAAGATCAAGGTCTTTTCTCAATGGTGAGCCCATCACAACAACAAGGCTGTCAGAACTGGGAGATACACTTATTAACATTTACGGCCAGAATGAGTTCCACTACCTTCTCGATCGGGAAAATTATATCAGTATCCTCGACAGCCTTTTATATCTTGACAATGAAAGGACTACCCTTTCGGAAAAAGTTCAGACCTTACGAAGATGTGAATCAGAGCTTTCAGCAAAAAAAGGGGAGATTGAAGGGCAGGAAAAAGAGATGGCTTTGTTGGATTTCCAGATTGATGAAATCGATCAGGCAGCTCTCCAGGAAAACGAAGAAGAGCGTGTGAAAGAAAATCTGAAAATCATTAAGGAAGCGGAAAAGATACAGGCTAGCCTCAATGCAATATATGAAGGCCTCTATGAAGGGGAAGAGTCTGTTCATGGAGTTATAAAGAGATTTACTGGCCTCCTCAAACCCTTCCGTGACATCGATACACTACAGGGACTGATGGAGAGGATTGAGACGATATCCTATGATATGGAAGATATCTCTTTACAAATCAGAGAACTAGAGAAAGGGATTGTTTTTGATCCTGGCGAGCTTCAGAGACTCGATGAAAGGCTGCAAAGAATCTATGAATTAAAAAGCAAATACGGTAAGTCGTATGGTGAAATAAAAAAATATGCAGCATCGGCCAGGGAAAGGCTTGCTTACCTGAAGACCCTGACCACAGACATTGATGGCCTTGAGAAAAAGAGAACTTCTCTCGCTCAGGAGGTACAGCATTTAGCTCAACGGCTTAGTGAAGAGAGAAAAAAAGGGACAAAATCCGTTGAAAAAGCCATTGTTAATGAACTTGGTTTTTTGTCTATGAAAGGGATGCAATTCCACATAGAAATTAGCAACAAGGGTACAATCGATGAGAACGGGATGGATGACATCGATTTTTTGATTAGCACCAACCCAGGGGAACCTCTCAAGCCATTGAGAAAAATAGCCTCAGGTGGGGAACTGTCACGAATTATGCTGGCAATTAAGAGGGTTATAGGGGGAGATGAAGGAAAAACTCTTATCTTTGATGAGGTAGATGCTGGAATTGGTGGAAGGGTTGCGGACCTCGTGGGCAAAAGGCTTCAGGATTTAGCTTCGAAACATCAGGTAATATGCATAACCCACCTTCCCCAAATTGCTACTTACGCTGACAGACATTTCCTTGTAGAAAAGGTTTTTGCAAAAGGATCAGCAAGGACAGAGATAAAACAGATTGATAATTCGGAGAGAGTCCAGGAAGTCGCCCGGATGATGGGCGGGGCAACAATAACGGAAAAAACAATCCAGAGGGCAGAGGAGATGATTCGCCATGCTACGAAAGGCATCCATTAAAGACATAAAAAGTATCCACAGTATTGTTAATTCGGCAGCCGCCAAAGGAGAGATGCTGGCGAGGTCTCTTGGAGAGCTCTATGACAATATGAGAGATTATTTTGTATATGAGGAGCGAGGAAAAGTCATTGGTGCCGGTGCTCTCCATATATGCTGGGAAGATCTTGCAGAGATAAGATCCCTTTGCGTCACAGAGTCATCAAGGGGAAAAGGCATAGGCCGGATGCTTGTTGAAGCATGTATGGAAGAGGCAAGAGAGCTCAACATAGCCAAAGTGTTTCTTCTCACCTACCAGGAAGAGTTTTTTGGGAAGTGTGGATTTACACTTGTTGACAAAAAAGAATTGCCACAAAAAATATGGTCCGATTGTATTCGTTGCCCAAAATTTCCTGAATGTGATGAAATTGCAATGATGAGGCGCATCTAACCATGTGTGGTGAAACATTTTATGGTAGGTGTTGAGAGAGGGGAAGGGATGGAGAAAGACCATATCTTAAATCGTATACGAGATGAATTTGACAGTTACGAGCTTTTCTTCCTAAAAGAGAAGACAAAAAAATTTGAAAGTAGGGACAGGGGTCTTCATGGAGTTGAAATACATGAAGAGGAGGGTATTTCTCTGAGAGGCATTAAACAGGGAAAGATGATCTTTACCTACACATTTCAGAAAGGGAAAAAGGCAGCTGATTTACTGATTGAAAATACAAAGCTCCTCAGCCCTTTTGTCGAGATTGATGAGAGTGCTGTTTTGCCTTCTCCCTATACAAATTATTCATCAGTCGATCTCTTTGATCCTGACGGTCTGGCAATAGATGATAGCGAAAAAATTGCAAGACTCATTGAAATGGAGTCCCTAATCCTTGATTATGATAAACGTATTGTCACGACAAGGAACTGTGAGCTTCAGGAAACCGCAATAGAGATAGAAATTTTCAATTCAAACGGCCTTAGTGTGAGAAACAGAAAAACCCTTTACTCGGTTTTTGCGCTCTGCGTTGCAAAAGACTATGATGAAGTGTCATGGTATGACTGGAAATGGTCTCACTCCTTTGCAGATATAGATATGAATGCCCTTGGATTCGAAGTTGCGCAGAAAACGATCTCATTTTTGGGCAGTGAACAGATTGCAACAGGTATTTATGACGGCATTCTTACGCCCCAGGCCTCTTGTGAAATTCTCAGCGTGTTGTCAGGATCTTTCCTCGCAGAGAGCCTTTACAAAAATAAAACAAAACTGAAAGACAAAATTGGAGAAAGATGTTTCTCGGGGAATGTCACTCTTGTGGATTCGGGATTGATTGGGATGGGTGCTTCTCCCTTCGACGGTGAGGGGGTTCCTTCACAGGAGAATGTACTTGTTGAAAAAGGGGTTTTTAAGACTTTCCTCTATGATACATATTATGGAAAGAAACTTAACAAATCCTCCACGGGTAATGCAGCTCGGACCGGCCTAAAAGAACCACCATTGTGCGGACGCAGAGGATTTTATCTTGAGGGTGGTTCCGATAATGTCTGTGACATGATGACTGATGGGGTTGTCATCGAGGAACTCATGGGCACCCATACTGCTAACCCCATAACAGGTGATTTTTCTCTTGGCACCGTGGGACATCTTGTCCGGGGTGGAAAGAAAGGCCCTTTTAAAGGGGTGATTTTTTCCGGAAACATATTTGATATTCTGAACAATGTTCAGGGTGTTGGGGACGACCTGAAATTTTACGGTACCTGTGGTTCGCCATCTGTTTTTATAAAGGGAATGAAGATCAGCGGAAAATAGACAGAGGTTTTGTCATTATCTGTTTTTCGAGCAAGTCAGCAGCTATCTTCACCCCCAGCCCATTCCAGTGGCTATCGTCCGCATGGTAGGGAAAAGTGTGTGTCGCCTGATAGAAGTCATGGAATGTTTTCTGGGTATCAATGACCTCAATACCCAGGTTCTGAGATTTTTTGATCAATTGTTCAAGAAATAAAGGTTGTTGTGTTCCAAGGTATTGATACAATATGGTTTCCTTGTTTGGAATAGGAAGAAATATGAATCGCACACGTTTTTTATGAAGAAGATCTCTGTATTCTTTAAGCCTTTGTGCTGCCTGCTCAATCCTTTCAGACGTTGAATCCTTATTCGCATTTACTCCCTGGATGAAAAAGATAGGGCATTGTGCTGATGTGAGCTCAGGTTGACTCATAGAGCCTGACCTGTTAATACGGGCACGCAGATAGTTAAGCATGTTTGCCTTGAAAATCCGATCAACGAGGACAGCCGTGTTCTGAAGGGCAGGGCTTAGACATAACTTTTTTAGAGCTTCTTCCAGAGTTGAAGGAGTGCGGAGGTCTTTAGCGGAGAGAGGTCGGAGTGATTCAGGCAAATCACGTTCTATTCCTGCCAGCACAACAATATCCGGAAGGTTTTCTCTAATAAGATCATGCTTGAATAGGGCCCGTAATCTTTCTGCTGCGAGGGGATAGACACTTTGTCCCAGTTTTTTTTCGAGTACCTCTGAAAGAAGCTCTTCCTGGCTTAAGCTGCTTCCGGCAATATTTGAATCCCCGACAATAACAATTGGATGTTTTTTTGTCGCCACGTTGGCTTTTCTGTAACCGAATTTATCTGTGATCCACAATACATCCTTTTTCACTGCACATCTAGTGTAATATGCAAGGTCTCCGTCCTCTATTTTTTTTATTTTCATATTTGGATAGAATTGACCTTTCAGGATACCATAGGAACGTTTAACAGAAAGGGATTCCCAGACTCGGAAGGTGAACTGATGGATAGGGAGAACAAACAGCTCAAGACAAATAGCAGCTATAAAGGGAAGAAAAAACAGAAGGTATTTTGCGTGATAACCATTCATGGCCACTGATTCCTAAAATTGAAAATAAATATATTTCTGTGAACCAGGCGCACTTAACAGAAACACTGCGGACAACATCAGATAATAAATCGGCCAGCGCACATAAAATGGTTTTTCAGACAACATATGCCGCATGGTCTCATGACTCTCGATAAAATGGATAACCCAGACAAAGGTAAGGGATGCAAGGGCAATAATAAGCTGACTTTTTGCTTTCCCAAGTAAGATCATAGATTCAAATCCATTCCCCTTGAGGATATCCACCCACCCTGTGTGCAGATGTGTTAACATATAGACTGCATCATGGAGTGATTCAGCCCTGAAAAAAATCCAGGCAACCGAGACAAGAGCAAAGGTGATGCAATTCTGAAAACCTTTCTGAAGAGCAGGGTGGCTGTCGAGACCAAAAGCATGGTTGACTTTAAATCGCAGGTTCCGGGAAATGAGTCCACTCACTATGAAGATGCCATGGATGAACCCCCATGCAACAAAGGTCCAACTTGCACCATGCCATAGACCACAGACAAGGAATACCAATATTAAATTTATATAAAGCCGTGTTGGAACAACTCGGTTTCCGCCAAGCGGTATATAAAGGTAGTCTCTAAGCCAGGTGGAAAAAGAGATATGCCAGCGTCGCCAAAACTCTGCTACAGAACGGGCAGTGTAAGGACGGTTAAAATTATCTGTAAGTTTAAACCCAAAAACCTGGGAGACTCCTATGGAAATATCAGTGTAGCCTGAAAAATCGCAGTAAATCTGAAAGCTGTATAATACGGCAACAAGAACAAAGCTGGGCCCCATGTGGGCAGCAGGATTATTGAAAACCATATCGACAAACACAGCAAGGCGATCAGCGACCACCAGCTTTTTAAATAACCCCCAAACCATGAGTTTAAATCCATTCGTTGCCCGTTCCCAGTCCCACTTATGGTATTCATGAAGCTGGGGCAGAAATTGCTTTGCCCGCTCGATGGGCCCTGCAAGAAGCTTGGGGAAAAAAGAAACATACAGAGCAAACGCACCAATATGCCTCTCAGCAGTTTTATCTCCTCGGTACACATCGATCATGTAGCTAACTACCTGGAATATATAGAATGAGATTCCCACGGGGACAACAAGTCGGAGCAGATGGTTCGGAGAAGAATGACGTGGATCACCGAAAATACCAGTAACGGAACTGCTAAAGAAGTTGAAGTATTTAAATACGAAAAGAACACCCAAATTGCAGATACAGCCTGCAAGAAGAAGCATTCTCTTGCCTGATGGACTCATCTGTTTTTCCATGAGTAAGGCCACAAAATAAGCTACTATAGTAGAAAAGGCGAGGAGGAATAGGTACTGAAACTTAAAGGTACCATAGAAATAATAGCTTGCTCCGAGCAGAATGATCCATCTGAATCGTTGATGTCCAAGGCAATAGATGGCGAGAACGATAAAAAGAAAGACGAAGAATTGAAGTGAGTATAAATCCATTATGAAACTCGCAAATGTTAACTTCTTTACTAAACTTCTCGCTGGATAGCAAGCGAAAAGGGGATCAGGTTTTCAGGAGATACAAGCATATGAAATTGCCTCAAAATCTACGTTGAATGTACACTCCATAATTCTCTAATTGCACATAGCAGGGAAGAGCTGATATATTAAAGTGTGGCAGATGCCACCGAACTTTGAATTAAACTACTGTATGTTTTAAAGCAGTGTTGGTGGTTCCATGAGGGTAGCTTATTTTATTAGAAACATTGGTGTGTCTGGAGGTGTCAAGGTAGTCTTGCAGCATGTACAGATGCTGAAGGAAGATGGCTACGATGTTACTTTATTTACGAACAGGGTGAAGGATTCATGGGACTTAAAGGTAAAGCCGGTTGTCTTTGACCCTGAGAGCTTTCGGTATTTGTCTGATTTTGACATTATAGTTGCATCAATTTATCATGATGTAAAAATGCTTTTTTCCAAAGGTATTAGAAAACTAGTACATCTGTGCCAGGGTTATGAACCCATAGATTACCTTTCAAGAATTTCAGGGGAATCGGTCACCGAGCGTTACCAGAGAAAAGGTTTCCTTTCTCTGTTGGAAAGTCGTTTGGATATATTGAAGTTTAGAAAAAGGATACGTCAGATTGAAGCGGTCTACGCTCTGCCCACATTCAAAGCCGCTGTATCAAAACATCTTGTGGAGCTCCTAGAGAGCAAGTACCATCAAAAATGTGCACTCATCCAGAATGGAATCGATCTCAATATCTTTCATCCATATCCTGAAAAGGTATGGGGAGCCAACAGAAAGATTCGTATTTTATCAGTAGGTTCTGCAGACGTGGGATTCAAAGGTATTGTTGATACCCTTGATGCTGTGGAGTTCTTGAAACAAAAAGGTATCGAGGTTGAGCTCATAAGGGTATCGCCCGGTATTCCATCACGACGAGAAAAAGAAGGTGATCTTGTCCATCAGTTTCTTACAGGAGTGAAGGAGAAAGAAATGGCAGAACTCTACCGTGACGCAGATATCTTTATCTCTTCGTCTCTTGAAGGAGAGGGGTTTGGTCTCCCTGCCATTGAGGCGCTAGCATCTGGGGTTCCATCTATACTTACGGATATTTCAACCTACAGAAACTTCAATGAAAATAAAGACTTTGCGTATTTTGTACCAACTCATAGCCCCGAAAAGATTGCTGAAGGCATTGAATCCTTCATCATGAATGTTGAGTTCAGAAATAAATGCATTGAAAACGGGTTACGTGTTGCACATGCATTTAGCCTGGAGAGGACAAAAAATGATTTGATCAAATTTATGAGGGACCTGCACAGTGAGAACTAGCTGAGGTTTGAGCCTAATACTTGTCTTGTGGCTCTATCGATGTACTTTTCGCAAAAAATTGAGTGTACTCCTCAGAGTCAAAAATGGTTTATCAAGATTGAATTGAACCATTTTTGATTCGAGGTTAAACTTACGAATAAGTATGGAAGGAATTTTTTCCCTTTGTATAGGAAGGAAGATGGTAACCTTATTGAGTTTCCGTTGAAGTTTGAGATACTTTTTTCCGAGAAAGGCAAATGCAACAGGTAGTGGCATTCCCTGACATTTGCATGAAAAAGACTCATTTGGAGATAGAACAACGTTTTTTGTGACATGAAGGTTGCCCCATTTAGGGAGATAAAAATGATGCATTTGCAGTTGTTTTTGAAGGAATGAACCAAGTTCGAGGTAGCATAAGTTGATCCATCTGGCCAAATCTTTGTAATGTGGTTGCTCTTCAAACCACCTATCACGCCAAGCAACAAGTCTCTCTAAAAGATCATATAAAGGCCCAGATGAAACGTTGAGTAGTCGAAGGTCGTAAAGCATTGCTTTCATGTTTAACAGAAGGGCTCGGATATTGACAATCCTGTGTAATTTCATAACAGTCAACTGTATATAGTTGGAAAGCAAATATTCAAGGGCAATCTGGATTTGTAAGCAAGCAATCTCGTCACCAGAGAATTTGTTTTCCCCTGTAATCAATTGTTCACCCAAAAGAAGACGCCAATTACGAAAGAAATTAAAATGTTGCGCCTCCATAAAATCAGTTTTGGTTACACCTAGAAGAGGGTGAACAAATAGATAGCGCCCAGTCACAGATGAATTTTTCAAAGGATTCTGATAAAACTCTGCATCGTCTTTGAGGACCACCAACATGTCGATATCAGATATACCAGGATGTTGGACAGTTCCCACTTGATAGACCGATACAATGTTCTTATGCTCATTCAACCTTTCAATCATTGTAGTGATTTCATTTTCATAAACCTCTAAAGGAATAAACTGAGGTGTGTTTTTGAACCGGAAAGTCATCGAGGTTTGCTTGCCATTAATGTTATGAGACGCGACATTCTCTGGTAAAAATCGTCTGTCAGGAACCTTTGAATTTCTTTGGGTACGGGAGGAGAAAATTTTTTTGCAAGAAGCCTCGAGTGCTTTGTCGGCTTTGATATTAACCGGTGAAAGGAGGGCGAGATATGGTAAGACCAATTTGCACGTATCGAGGACACATCATCCATGATTGACCAGTCCTTGGTTTCAAAATCGACGCGGGCTGCTTCAAAACTAAACTTCTTGTATATACCTTTTCCATCACGCATCTCAACATAGAGACTTGGCAGTAACATAAACTGGCTTAAAAGGATTTTTAATTCATATACATTGCGTATAGATTCCCTTTGCTCAATCCTCTTTGATGCACTTTGACATAAATTGTCGAAACTTTGCCTAACGTTCTGTGCTGAGTTTTTGCAACTAATGCTCAACGACCTCCCATGATTAGGGAAGAGGGATTTTGCATAATGAAACAATTCCTTTGGAAACCGATCTTGAGGGTAAGACTCCAGGTCTGCCTCTGAGAGGACAACCCATCCATGATGCTGTATGGGATCAAAGTCGAACATGATCGATTGGGCACAATAAATTTTATAGGCAGTGCGTGAAAGCCTTTCAGGATCTTTAAATATTTCGTTCCTCAAGATTACGAGCGCGTCGAAATCGCTGAAAGGGGTTTCTTCGTAAGTTCCCAAGCTGCCATGGAGATAAGCTCCCACAAGATCCTCTTTTAAGTCGCAGATAAAATCCATCATTCGGAGCACATGAGGATTCTTGCCCTGGTAGGCATCTATCGTCACGATGTCAGGTGATAACCCTCTAGACGAAAACGAATAGCTTTTCATGTATTGGTGGAAGATTCTCTTTGCATGTCTGTAAAACGGAACTGAGGGAGATATGGTCGAAAGTAAAGTATCTTTCCACGAAAGAAAATCTCCGTTCACATATTTGTATATGTTTCTTCTAAAGCGCTGTTGTAAATCCAACACGTTATTCATAAATAGTCCCTTCTCATTAAAACCCAGATCTATAAGACTTTCATAATCCACCCTGACACTGGGATTATGCCTGCTATCGTAATATGAGGTACCTTATCTCAAGTTCACGACAACTTAAATTTGCGAAATGTTTTACGTGCATTCAAAAGTAACCCAGGTCCTTCAAACGATTAGCAACTTTTTCAAAATCTTCAGTGCCTGCTTCTATGTAAGAGGTTGGTGACATGTCAGAGGTCACATATCTAGTCCCTTCATATGACTCAAAAGCATCAGTTATAATAGTTCCATCAATATCGTCAGGAATAGGGATATCCAACAGGTGAAGAATGGTGGGGAAGACATCGACTATTTCCGCAACTGCAGTATGCTGTTTCTTGATATTGCTGCCTGCTAAGCAAAACATGCCGTTTATTGCATGATTGCTATCGTTGGATAGGTCGAATGCAAAAGGGCGTTTTTTTGACGGTATTTTTTGCATTATTGAATATCCCTCAATACATTCAACGACCAAATCAGGATTGAAATCGCTGGATGCCTCTCCGGTATACCACGGGTAAACATTCCTAACAATGTGCTCTCCATTGTACTGTATTTCCTTCAAATCCTTTTTTAATGCCTCTTCGTTGATCTTCAGGTTCTTGTTCAGGAAGAGAAACGCATAATTTACCAAGTAGCAATACGCATAAGCTTGGGTCCGTTTATAATCTATTTTCCGGAGGGTGCGAATAGGATTTTTCCGGAGAGGGTATTTCATGTTGCGCAAAAATGGAAGTTTGAATTTTTTTGATAAATGAACAAGGTTATCCAGTTGTTTGATAAGAAAATAGCGATTGTTTTTCACAAGATATCCCTGTTGGTATAGCCAGTGGTTAAGATAGAACGCTTTGTGCAATGAAAGAAATCCATGGTCGGAAAGAACACACACGCAGGTATCCCGGTCGATCCCTTCAAGGAGTTCACCTATTTTTCGATCGATATTCTCGTAAAACTCCAGAATAATTTTTTGCTGTTCTTTTTCGGCCATGTCGAGACCATGTCTGGATGGGTCGATGAGGTGAAAAGCGTGATGTTGCAATGCGTCGGTAACCTGAAAATGGTACATGAAGAAATTCCAGTCAAATTCCTTCATTAAAAACTTGACTCCTTCAACCTGGCTGTCGGTTATTTGAAGCAGTTCACGTATGAGTCCAGCTAGGCCATTCTGCTTGAAGACAGCATCATTCCACCACATCCGGTAGAAGTCGTAGCGCCCTATATGATTCTCTATAGTTTTTAAGAGGCCCCTGGGATGAATGCAATCATCAGACGTTTCAGGTGTATCAAAGCCAGGGATAATGATTCCATTGATGGCTTCAGGAGGGTAAGTCAGGGGGACGTTCACGATAATCGGTTTTTTATCTGCATCGCTCAGGATTTTCCAGAGTGTCTTTCCGACGATGCAGGTGCTGTTCGTGAACTCATACTCATAAGTCCATGGTTTTTCCACAAAGAAATTTACGACCCCGTGTTTGTTTGGATACTTGCCTGTCTGGAATGACGTCCATGCTGCAGGTGTTATAGGCGGGATAACGGACCTCAGTTTTCCGTACGTTCCCCGCTTGAAAAGGGCTTTGAGATTCGGCATAATTCCTAAATCAATAAGGTGAGAAGTGAGGCTAAGAGACATTCCATCAAGGCCAATTACCATTACTTTTTTAGTCGAATTCATATAATTACCTGTATAATCAATTAAATAAAAACGAAGTTATAGTATGATGGAAATGGCAAATAACATCAAGACATTTATAGGTGTAAGAGATGGTCAAGATCTTTTGGGCAGTTTAGAGGAGGTTTTCAGTGGCTCGTCCTCATGGTTATATCGCATCCTTTACTTCCGGCAGGGTTTGCCAGTACACATCATCCGGAATCCTGTCGTTGAGACCCTGGTGGGGCCGCCGTGTGTTGTACCGATCAAAAAACTTCATAAGCTCCTTTTTCGCATGACTGATTGATGCATATGCTTTCAAGAAGATCTCTTCGTATTTCACAGTTTTCCAGAAACGCTCGATAATGATGTTATCCCTCCACCGGTCCTGTCCGTCCATGCTGATTTTTATTCCATGGGTCTTGAGTATCCCCATGAAGCTATCCGATGTAAACTGGCTTCCCTGGTCGGTGTTGCAGATATCGGGTGTTCCATATTTTTGCAGTGCTTCTTCAAGGGTCTCAATGCAGAAGGAATCATCCCGGGTGTTTGGATATCCTCCAGATAATACCTTCCTCCTTGCCCAATCCATGGAGGAAACAAGATTGCAGAAACCTTTTGCCATGGGGATGCAGGTTATATATCGGGATACCACACGGAATTTGCTTCGTTAATGTCGAGCCCTCTTAAGCGGTAAGGATAGATCATGTGACCGGGATTCAGGTTTTAAGAGACGAAGGTTCTTGTAGAGAGCCTTGATGCCCATACGGTGAATATCGGTGTACAACCCGGGATAGTTGTAGTCGACAGCCAGTTATGGACTATTGAGAGCCACTCAGCCTGTCATGATAAGTACATATCACCCTATATTCTTCTGAGAAAATACGGAACAAACATACCTGTTTGCGGAAGCGATATTTATCTGGAAGAGGTCTTTGTTTGGGAAGAATCAATAAATACCTACCGATGTGCTGCCGGGAATGATCTCGTGTGTAAAGACTATCATTCCCACCGTCACACTATTGCATATATGGCAAAAAAGAAAGACTGCGCAGCGTGTGAACTCAAGATTCGGTGCGCTAAGCAAAGCCTGGAGATATACAAAACCCGTCAACGCTTTATGGAACGCTTCTGCAAACGGAATGGACAGAACGATTTCGACCTGGCAGGGTGGAGGGGTCTCTGGAAAATGTCATTCAGCATATCTTATCTGTATAATCCAGAACATCGAGATATTGCTTTGGTACACAACAAGACCGAAAAAAGCATGGCATTACCTCAAACCAATTACATCTCTGTGGCAGAGCTGCAGGTAGAATCTTTGGAATGAGCATTGGATTTACCGTTTCTCTATCCGTAGAAAAAGTGTGACCGGTAAATATTACGGTTGGTAGCTGGTGCTCTGGCCTTTCTATAATGGCCTGTGCAAAAGTTGTGTTGGACAACAACCCGTTGATATTGGAGGCCACCCTGTCAACTACCCGTTCCTTCCAGAGTTTCTCAAAGATGAGCGCGGGAACGAACTTCTTCGTCTTTGCATGACTGCCGTCAAAGATCTAAATGGTACGGGCAGCCCATCCTTTGCTGTCACCAGACCGATACATACTGGGGAGAATCAGGATGACTGTCGCGGCAGTATTTTTTTATACACGGGAGTTGCCATACATATCCTCTTCAAAATACGTGGGCTCAATGTTATAAAAAAGGAGACAAAGGTAGCTCGAAGAGTTTGTTATAGCGTTTCTGGAACTGTACATACAATTTATCTCTATGGGGCAGGAGAGTGTCAAGGTTACTGTAGATCCGGTCATCACTGAGTTTAGCGCCAGGTACCCTCAGAAAATCAGCACGGGCTGGTCTCCACTACCCCGGTTTTAAAAAACAGTGGTTGGAAAACGTCAGATTTCAGGAAAAATACTACCCGATTTTATGAAAAATTGAGTCAAGCTGCATGAGGTGGGTTAGCTTATCTCCCTAAGCTATTCTGTCAGGAAGGATTCAGGAAAAATGTTGTTTTAGAAAGATACCTGTGGCTATATTAACGCATGGTTCATGAAACTAACTATATGGACTCTCAACAAAAAGTCTTAAATATCTTTCCTTTGCCATGGATCGTTGTTTTGTTGAGTTTCACTATTATCATTAGGCTACCTGTTCTTTTTATAGCAGGAATAATACACAACGATAGTTATGAATATATTCGCGCTGCAAAATCCATGTTGCAAGGAGATTGGACTGGAGGTGTCGCTCCTCCGGTCTATTCGTTCTGCATTATGGTTTTGAACAAATTAGTAGGTAATTATGAACTTGCTGGGGTTTTGGTTTCGTGGATTTTCGGAGCTGCAGTAGCGGTTCCAATATACTTCTTTGCAAGAAAGGTTTTTGATGAAAGAACTGGAAAAATTGCTTCACTTCTGTCGGTCGTTCAGCCAACCCTCTATTTCTATTCCGGTTCTGTGCTGAGTGATTCTGTTTATTATTTCTTTATTGCCCTATCAGTCTATCTGGGATGGATGGCTTTTGAGAAAGGAAAATTAATAACAGTAGTTTTATTCAGTTTGAGTACAACAATTTCATATTTAACACGTCCTGAGGCCATAGGATTCATGTTCATTTTTTTTCTTTGGATACTTTTGATCAATCCACCTGGTGAGAAACGGAATCTATTGAAAAGACTGACCCTTGCTGTTACGGCAATCATTTTCTTCATAATATTTTCGTCTCCATACCTGGTTGCTTTGCGGAAGGAATTCGGCAGGTGGGAGATTTCCAGAAAGGCTTCAATTTCAATCGAGATGTTGGAGAAGAACACAAACACGATAATTCAACAAGACAAGGAGACAGAATCTGGACCAGGGATTCCCACGAATAAGAGAAGAATTAGCATCAAATCAATTGTGAGGGAACCGGTATCAATCTCAAAGAAATTATTGGCCGGATTTGTTCTGGCTCTATTTAAATATCAACAAGCATTGAACCCAGTCCTCTTTCTGCTTGCCCTCGTAGGATTTGTAAGAAGAAGACACGATAGAACCCTCTGGAGGATAGATCTCTACATACTCAGTTATTTTTTCTTCTTCTTTGCAATAGTTCTACCATTTTTTTGGGTAACAAAAAGACATACTTCTCATCTCATAGTCATAGCTTTGCCATGGGCAGCCTACGGGCTTATAAGGATTTCTGATTTTGTTAGAAATAAAACCACCATTGCATTCATGCGTAATCATGTGGGTACTATTTTCCTCATTTTTATAATGGTTATTTTGTTCACACAAGGGGTTGTTGAGAGAATGAATTCGCGGAAACACAGAGTAATTCGAAAAGAGGTTGGTATCTGGATGAAGAACAATCTTCAAAAAGGCCCTGTAATCAGCAGGCTACCCCA
>Ga0255346_1003065_pt1 | contig 20150 bp, 22 predicted proteins | sample wastewater_treat_FD_194410 | JGI IMG/M metagenome (GOLD analysis project Ga0255346, IMG submission 194410) | Wastewater microbial communities from Lulu Island WWTP, Vancouver, Canada - plant22 | ecosystem: Engineered > WWTP > Wastewater > Unclassified | place: Canada: Vancouver, British Columbia... | reverse complement strand
CGCTTGCAATCGGATAGCCAATAATATTGCGACTAGGATGAGCAGCATCATAGGCCGCATTTTTTTCCGTTAAAAATTCCGGTGAATGAAACAAATAAATATCAGGATATAATTTTTGTAATTTTTCACAGGTACCGGGAATGATGGTTGATTTAATCACGGCTATTTTTCCTTTACCGACTAAAGCTAAAACTTCTTGAACAATATCAGCTTTGAAACCTTTAGAAGTGGTGGGGGTTGGAACAGCAATAAATACAATATCACACTCAGCAATTTTATCTTTATTTTCATTAAATGGTGCTGATCTAGTATAACGAACTACTTTGAAACCCCGCGCTTCAAAATCATCTGCATAACTTTTGCCGATAAAACCCTGACCGACAAAGCCAATTAATGATTTCTGATTTAAAGACATAAGCTATTATTTAGAATTAGCATTTATTTAGAATTAGCATTGGGTAAACTCACTAAAAAGCGCACATTTAAAGGAATTTCCGCTTCCAATCTTAACTCATCAACAACTTGCTCATAAATTTTAAAAACATACTGTCCTTCAGTACTGAGCTTCATACCGTTAATGCCGGTGATAGCGCGCAAACGTGTTTTTCCTGCTTCAAACTTAGCTTGATTTTTAAATTCGCCAAGTTTCACGCCTTGCGGGTCATAAATCTCAATGACATAAGATAAAATTCTGTCTGTTTCTTTACCCTCTTCATCATGCCATAAACTCACTACCTCAAAAACCAAAGGCACGTTTTTATTGTCACTGGCCATGGCTTCAGGGCTAGGAAAAGTAATAGTTAGTTCATCTAAACAATTAAATAAACTGAGTGAATTACTGCGCTGATCAATAATGGCTCGGGAACATAAAACTGACCAAATATTTTTCATATCATTAAATTAAGAATTAATTAGATTTAAATTTTTTGGCACTAAATCCGAATTATCTTTTTTAGGTAAAAACAACATTATCAGCGGAATCGTTGTATAAGCAATTAAAGTTGCAACAGCAGCGCCGATTAAACCAAGCTTAGGAATAAAGACTAGATTCAAAACTACATTAACAATCATAGCAATAAAATTCAATAGAAAAACACTGCGAGTACGATTCTCAGCCATCAGTTGATGTCCGACAACTGTTCCTAAAAATAAACTAATACTGGACCAAATATAAATTTGTAAAACGGACACAGCTCCCAAATAAGCATTGCCAAAAATAAAGCTAATAATGGGCTTGGCTAAAAAAGCAACGGGCGCGGCCACAGCTAACCCTAAAAAACCTAAAAAAATATATAATTTTTTAAGACGTGAATAATATAGGGCGGAGCTGGTTTTGCGGGCATTAACGATTGCTGGAAAAAGTGAACCACAGATTACTCCGGGAATAAAATAAAATACTTCGGTTAACTTAACACCAGCCGCATAAATACCAACCGCCTCTTCCCCTAAAATCTGCCCGACCATTACTTGATCAATGCGTAGATATATAAAAGCGGCTGCTGAGGAAAGCATTAGGGGCCAAGAATCGTGCCAAATACGGCGCGCTAAACCAAGTTTAAATTGCCAAGCACTAATTTTTAAACCAGCATCTTTATAAAACTTAATCAACATTAAACTCTGCCACAAAGAATCAAGAATATAAATAATGATAAGAGCCAAAATGCCTCCGCCGGTTAAAATCAAACCAATTTTCAATAGCGAGGAAATAATAGCGGCAACAAACTGCGCTTTAATGGCTTGTTTGGCCTTAACTTGCGAATAAAAATAAGTAATTAAAATAAGAGGCGCTTGCAAGAAAAATGATAAGGCATACAAAATAATCAAAGCAGTGGTATATGGACCGCCACCAAACAAAAAAGCGGCCACAGCTACTAAAATAAGAGCAATGCCTCCACCCCAAAGCTTTAAACGAAAACTAGTTCCTAAAAGTTCATCTCTTTTTTCCGGTTGACTTACTAATTCACGATGCAAAATACCATCAACACCTAAATTGGCAATAAAAGAAAAAAGACCGGCAAAAGCCACGACATAACTAACAATACCGTATTTTTCTGGACCAAGATAACGAGCTATCCAAGCGCCAATAAAAAAAGACAGAAGTAAAAAGAAAATCTGTCCTAAAAATAACCAACCAGTGTTGGCAAAGTAACGACGCACACCCTCATGTCCAAAAATCCAACGATGTTTAGCCGGAACAAAACGCTCTATTTTCTTTAAGATATTGTCTAACATTATTTAAATGCTTAAATTAATTTATCAGGAAACAAATAATCATCTACTCGTTTTAGTAAATTCTGACAAAAATACCAATAATAATCTGCTTCTTTGCGAGATGTTGGTAATCCGCCATCATATAAATCTCTATTTCGTTTCTGACGCATTTTATCAGCTACTATTTCGATTTCTTTATCATTTAAAAATATAGCTAATTTATTTATTAAATCTCGATGATGCCCTACCCTAGATTTAACTCGTAAATTATTTTTGGCACAAACGGCAATGGCCTCTTTAATAATTATTTGATAACAAATAACAAAAATTATTTCTGGAGCTGATTTTAATTCAATAATACCAAAATCACGGCTAGCCGCTTGATGAAATTTTTTAATTTGTTCAAAAGAAAAATTAAATTTTTCAAACATTTTAAATTAATTTAATATACTTACCCGCAAAAACATTTTTTAAAAAATCATCATTTTTTTCTAAACGACTAGTCAATTCTGGCTTAGTAAAATCAACAACATTTATTTCTCTGCCTAATTTTTTCTCTAATTCATTTACTAAATTACTAACCAAAGCAAATTTATGTTTGCCGACTAATAATAGGTCAATATCGCTTTCCTCGGAAAAATTACCCTTCACAAAAGAACCGAATAAATAAGCTTCTTCTAAACCCTTAATTTCTTTTAATTTATTTTTTAATATTTCTGGCAAACCGTGTCGAGCTTCAAATATTTTTTTATACTCTCCCAAAAGCGGACTCTTCTCATTTAAAGAAAAATAACGCTGATTACCTATCATTTCTGTTTTTAGTATACCCTCTTTTTCCAATTCTTTTAATTTCCGAAATAAATTTCCTGGATCAACTTCTAATATTTTGGCTAATTCATTAATATAATGAGTTTTTTTAGGGTTTAAAAAATAATAATTTAAGATTTTAACAGTAATTTTTGATTTAAAACTAAACATATCTTTGTAACTATTTACAATATTTATTGTAAATTATTACAATAAACCTGTCAACTTTCTTTTTTTGGTATTTTTTAGACCTCCCTACTCTTTTTTGCTCTTTTTTTGTTTAATTATTAGCATAACATTAAAGCCCTATACTTGCGCTAAAAATTAGCTAATGATAATATAAATAAATCCTTTTCTAATCCTGAATAAAACACCGAAAACAATTTTATGAAAAAAATTATCTCTCTTTATGGTCAGCCCGGCTGTGGCAAAACCACTCAGGCTCTGCTTTTACAAAAAAATTATGGTTTTTCTATTTTTGGCATGGGCGAAACTTTAAGAGCGGAAATTGCTTCCGGTTCTGAGCTGGGGCAAAAAATTAAGCCAGCCGTTGATGCCGGGTTATTGATTCCTGATGAATGCATGGAACAAATTATTAGTAATGCCGGTGAAAAAGCTAATGAGGTTGGTTTAGTGTTTGATGGTTTTCCGCGCATGGTGTCGCAAGCGGAAATGCTTAAAAAAGTTACTGCTGAAGCCGGCTTAAAAAGCGATGCCTTTATTTATTTACGTCTGGACGCCCCAGAAGCCTTGCGCCGCATTAAAAATCGAGCCGCCCTTGGACAAGCAGAACGAGGTGATGATTTAGATGAACAAGCCATAAAAAATCGTTTTGCCGCTTTTGAAAAACAATCAGTTCCCTTGCTTGATTATTACCGGAAACAAAACAAGCTCCACGAAATAGATGGGAGCTTGAGTATTGAAGGTGTTTATGAGGAAATTGTGAAAACTTTACGAGCCAAGGGCGTACTTTAATTTTTTCGGACCTTATTTTCGGGCTTTAATTTTTCTTTAATTTAATGACAAACCAAAGGTTTAATAGTGAGCCAAAGGCGTACTTTAATTTTTCTTTAGTTTGATAGCAAGCTCATCTAACTGCTCTGGCTTTACTTCACAAGGCGCACCAGTCATCAAATCTTTACCCTGACTATCTTTAGGGAAAGCATAAATATCACGAATTGAATTCCAATCATTTAAAGCCAAGATTAGACGATCAATTCCGGGCGCATTACCGCCATGAGGCGGAGCACCATAAGAAAAAGCATTAATCATGGCGCTAAAATTTCTATCCACTTCTTCCTTGTTATAACCAGCGACTTTGAAAGCTTCGTACATAATTTCCGGATCATGATTTCTAATTGCTCCGGATGATACTTCAAAACCATTCAAAACTAAATCAAATTGCTGGGCTAAAATATCAAGGGGCGCTTTAGTTTTCAAAGCTTCCAGTCCACCTTGGGGCATGGAAAAAGGATTATGACCAAAATCAATTCGCCCCTCTTCTAATTCAGAATATTCATACATAGGAAAATCAACTATCCAGACAAAGGCCGCCAAACCTTTGTCTTTTAAATTTAATTTCTCAGCCACTTTAATGCGCACCAAACCCAAGGCCTCACAAGCGGCTCGCCAAGGAGCAGCTACTATAAATATTAAATCGCCGTCTTTGGCTGCGCAGTGCTTGGCTAATTCTTTTAACTTATCAGTACCTAAAAATTTCTCTAAAGATGATTTTATTTCCTTATCTTTTAAAGTTAAATAGAATAATCCGGGCACGCCTTTTTTCTTGGCCAGCTCAATAAATTCATCAATTTCTTTGCGTGTAAAATTCGCTCCGCCCGGAATATTTAAGGCTTTAATCACGCCTTGATTAGCTAGTGTTTCTTTAAAGGCATTAAAATCACTGTCTGTTAATAAATCAGAAACATCTTTTATTTCTAAACCATATCTTAAATCCGGTTTATCAACGCCATATTTATCCAGCGCTTCACGCCAAGGAATTTGTTTAAAACTTCCATCTGGATTTAAGCCAATTAATTTTTTGGTGCTGAACTTGGCGGTTAGTTCTTTCATCAAGGGTTCCATAATTTGAAAAATATCTTCTTGTTCCACAAAACTCATTTCCATATCTAATTGATAGAACTCGCCGTAATGACGATCCAAACGTGGATCTTCATCACGAAAACAAGGGGCAATTTGAAAATATTTATCTACTCCGCCCACCATTAATAATTGTTTAAATTGTTGTGGGGCTTGTGGCAAGGCATAAAATTTCCCTGGATAAAGTCGAGACGGCACTAAAAAATCGCGCGCTCCTTCTGGTGAGGAATTAGCCAGAATCGGCGTTTGAATCTCCCAAAAATCATGATTATGAAAATAATTGCGAATGTAGCGAATAAATTCATCTTTGGCTTTTAACATGTCTTGAATTTTTTTGCGACGTAAATCTAAATAGCGATATTTTAAACGCAAAGGCTCATTCGCTTCCCCGGCTTTGTCTTCATTAAGTTCAAAAGGCAGAACAAGCGAACGGTTCAAAACTTTAACCGCTTTAATTTCCAACTCAATTTCACCGGTAGTTATTTCTTTATTGACTGTTTCCTTGGGACGCTTGACCACTACACCGCTGAGCTGCACTACCCACTCAGTTTTTACTTCTTTTAAAATATTTAAAACCTCGGGATCGCCTTTAGCAACATCAAAACGAGCCTGGGTTAGACCATAACGGTCACGTAAATCAATAAAGATTAAACTGCCTAAATCACGATAACTATTCACCCAACCCGTCAAAACAACGGTTTTTTTGGCCTGTTTGGCCGTTAATTCACCACAAGTATGAGTTCTAAGCATAAATAAAAAAATAAGATTTTAAGCTTTTTTCCTTATTATTTTAGCTTATTTAGGGAGAAAAGACAAATTACCGACTATCAATTCGGGGATTGCTGAATAGGGGTTCAAGGATTGCCAAATTTGGATTCAAGGGTTACTGAATAGGGGTTCAAGGGTTACCAAATTTGGATTCAAGGGTTACTGAATATGGATTTAAAAATTACCGACTATCAATTCGGGCGGTGATTTGATTCTTGGAAATTGATGCTCAATCTGAATTTTGTCTAACAAAAAAGAAGCTGACTTAAAGCTTCTTACACTATTTTTAATAATTAAGATAGACGATTATAAAAACAAACCTGCTTTTATTTTTTTACCACCTTGGCTAATTTAATTTTTGCTCTATTATTAACAACTGATAAATACAAAAATATGCCTAACATCAAAATCATTATTAAAGGCGGAAACCAAAACGGAATTTCTAAACCAAAGGCCTCAGATATCATCACTGCTCCCAAAACTCCAATCGCATACATCGCTCCATTTTTCAAAAATTCAAATTTAGTAATATAATCAAGACCCTTAATTGTCATCTCGCGCACCACTACTGCGCCTAAACCATTGCCTAACAAAATTAAAGGAATGCTCAAGGTGAAAGCAAAAGCGCCAATCACACCATCAATGGAAAAAGAAGCATCCAAAACTTCCAGGTAAATTATTTTACTCCAAGCGCTCATTGATGGATCAAGCAGTTGCTTTTCTTTTTCTTCCGCATTCTTTTTAAATCCATCAGTGATAAAAAAGGCGGAGACACCAATGGTTGCCGCTAAAGCCATCATTGGATTTTCTTTTAAAGAAAAATAAACAGCTAGGGTGGTGATTATGGAGGTTAAGGCATAAAACCAAACTCCTTGACGATGAATAAATCCTTCCACTAAAAAAGCATACTTTTTTTCTTCCAAAAATAACCAGGAAAGAAAAACAAAAAATAAATAAATACCACCGCCTATCAAAAGCAGTGGTTTTGAAGTCTCTAAATATTGTTTTATTTCCGGACTGTTAGAAAAAGTAGCGGTCACCACTTCCACAACCCCTAGACCTGGATTAGCAATCCAAACTATAATAAAGGGCAAAAGACCACGTATTATAAAAACAGCAAAAAGTATACCCCAAAACAAGAAAATCTTGCGGTATTTTTCCGGCATGGTCTTTAGAACATGAGCATTAACAACTGCGTTATCAACACTACTGATAATTTCAAAAATACAAAGACCAATAATGACAACCGCCGAACTGAATATAAATTCAAGCATAAATTGTTAGAGGAATTATTTGTTAATATTCTAGCTTATTTTTTAAAAAATGACAAATTGAGACGCAATGATTGACGATGGTCTTTGAATTTTGATTCAGGTTGTAAATTTTAATTGACGATAGTCTTTGAATTTTGATTCAGACTGTAAATTTTAATTGACGATGGTCTTTGAATTTTGATTCAGACTGTAAATTTTGATAATAAAAAAGGAGTTTATTTCTAAACTCCTGTTGTTTTTTGTTTTAACCGCTTAAGCTGCCCTGTAACTCTCTATTTCCCGGAGAATTCCTTCAGCATGATCTTCCACAAATGTGCCACACTGGCAATCATTAATGAGATACCAAGTAGAGATTGGATACTCAGGATTTCTGGTAAGATCCTCACGAAAATCTTTTTCAAGTTGCTCTTTTTCGCTAAGCCAATAATCGGCTGTTTTGGTCCAAAGACCATAGATACCTCCCAGAAAAACTTTCCCAGAAGTAATTGATTCGCCTTTTGCAGTTCTATTCATGCCGTATTTAGAACGTCCGGCTCTTCGTATATGCATCTGTAAAACTTGCAAAGCCTCAATTTGCTTTTTCTTTCTTCGCGACGCAATCCGGGTAAGCAAGAAAATTTCCTGACGAAATCCACCTTCATCATAAAGAGGGGCAATAACTTGAAATAAACGAACTATGGCTTCCACCTTATTGTCCATGACTTTGATGGTTTTCATCTCTTTCTCCAACTTTTCTAGTTTGAGATTAAGATCGGTAATAACCTTGGATTTAACCAAGAAACACTTTACAAGATTCATTTTTTCCATTTTTTTCTTTCTTTTTAGGTTAAAATTGGATAATTTTTATTATTTTCTATCAAAGAACATATTTTGAATAACTTTATATATTATATCATATTATACTAAAAATGTCAACTACCCCGCCATAAAGGACAGGGTTTGTGCCTCAGGTGATGTCAATCTAATTAGCTTGATTTACATTGACAAATAAGCAAATATTTTCTATATTTATTTAATGTTTATTTAATATTTAATAAAAAATGTTCTTTTTTAAACTCAAAAGCTAAAAGCGATTTTAAAGGGGTGATTTTTAAAGGGGCGATTTTTAAAGTGAGTGTTGAGGTGAGCGTGTTGGATATAAACAGTTAATAAACTGGATATAAATTAAATATAAACTAGATATAAACTGGATATAAACTAGACATAAACGGTTTTGTATCTAGCACGCTCGCCTCATAATGAGACAAGACGCTTGTCCGGAGCGGTTCCGACATTAAATTATAGGAGGATGACGCCATGAAAGCGATCACCAAGAAAAAAAACCAAAAAACAAACACTAACATTACCGAAGGACAGAAAAAACAATTTTTCAGATTCGTTGAAGATGCTACTGAGCAGGTACTCAAAGAAATGAATCTTAATAAAGATGAGATTCAAAAGCTCATCAAAAATGGCGGTAAATTTCAGTCGCGCATTAAAGCAGTAATTTGGGAACTCTCTACGGGTAACCAGTGCGCTGATGAAAAAGCAGAGTCCAATTCAATTCGACCTCGTGGTTCTCGCCGTCGATATCATGACCCTAACCCAACCGGAACAATTCTTGGACAACGACGATCTCTAAATCAATCACGCCGAAAACTATAAACAATCGCTACAAAATTCAAAGGGGTTACCGGTATTGCTGGTAACCCGCTTTTATTTTTATAAAAAATAATTTTAATTACTTGTAATAATAATCAACTAATCTTTTATATATCTCACTTCATTAAAAATCATCTTCCCTGATCTAAAATCAGCCGCTAAACTTTTCGGGAGAATGCGAATGCCATCAGTTGGGCTAACCCAAATTATTTCTGCTAACTCATCAGCAGAGGAATCAGAATGCTTATCGGTATTAAAATAATCTGCTCCATTATTTATTTCAAAGAAAAACTCTACATATTGATTATTGTTTATATGTTGAAACGTGTTTATGTAAAGCAGTCTGCCTATTTTTGGTTCTACTCCCAGTTCTTCAATCAATTCTCTGGCTAAACATTCTTTTACATCTTCTCCCCATTTTAAATGTCCTCCAGGAAGCGCCGCATAACTGGTATCTTGAGGATGTTTGACTAACAATAACTTTCCTTCATACAAAATAATTGCCCGCACTTTGATAAGTATTTTTTTATTTTTTTTCATATATTTATTATCTCATGTTGTTTTCATGCAATAAACTCCTTAGTAAAAACCCCTATTTAGGGGCTCTTTATAACAGGCGAGGGGGCGAGATAATGCTTGAACTTTTTTAAGTAAAAACTTAAAAAATTAATCAAATTACTTTTGAATAATAATCCTGGCCACACCGTGTTTATGTAAACCTGGAAAGCCAGGATGCCCCAAATCTAAAATGATGTTTTCCAAATAATATATTATTTTATGACCGAAAAAAAAATTTAATAATTCCTGCTCGTTAAAATAACTATTAAATTTATTATTAGAAAAAAAACTGGGATCATTTTTAGTGAAAGCTTCAATAATAATATAACCACCCTTTTGAATGTTGTTTCGCAAATTATTTAATATCTTTAAAGCTTTATTTTTATTTAAAAAATTCAAAACATTACGGCAGATTATTATTTGATATTTATCTTTTTCAATATTAAAATCTTCAATATTGCCACAAATCAATTCTATATTATTAAATTTAAATTCATTTTTTTTTATTTTTATATGACTAATGGCTACTAAAGAGCTATCTATTGCTGTAACAGAAAAATTATTTTTAGCTAAAAATAAAGCATCACTTCCTTGGCCGCACCCTAGATCCAATACTTTACTGCCTGGCAAAAAACTCTTCCAAATAAGGTTTAAAATTTGACTTGGCTTTATATCTTCGCTAATATTAGAAGATGAGTAGATTTTATTATATTTTTCCATATTTTTATGATAGAAAATAATTTTTTTCAAAAAAAACAAGAAGAATTAATACAAGAAGAAGAATTAATAAATAAATTTAAATTAAGGAAGCAACCTATCAAATATGACGATAATGATGCTATAAATTATACATCAAACATAGAAAAAGATGCTAATTTGCAAACAAACCCTGATAATTTAATACAAAAAGCATTAAAATTTCTACCACAAAATCTTGCGAACAAACGAGTTATTGATATAGGGTGCGGCGAAGGACGATGGAGTCGATTGTTTGCTCAAAGAGGAGCTAATGTAACAGGAATTGATGCTAGTTCAAAGATGATTGAAATTGCAAAGGAAAGATCAAAAGAATTTATTAACAAAATAGAATTGTTGCAAGCAAATATTGAAAACTTATATAACGAGGAAAAGAGATTTGATTTTGCTTTTTCGTGTTATACCTTTAATAATATTAACAATTTAAATGATATTTTTCAAATACTGAATAAAATATTAAAAAATGACGGGGAATTAATTATTGCAACAAAACTAATGGATTTTAGTAAATCAAAAAATGAAAAATTAAAAAAATACTATTTACCAATAAAATCAAAGAGTCATACAATATATACCTACGGGAACGAACTAAAAGATTATGAACAATATTCAAAAAATAACAATTTTAAACTTATTAAAAGTCATTTACAGGAGACTGAAGATGATTTTACAAATAATGAACTAAATGAACAAAATATTAAGATATTTGATGCTGTATTAAAATACAAAAAATTGCAATAAAAAAAATGGCTGTTATTTTTCAACAGCCATTTCATTTATTTCCCATTTTTTTTCCAACATTGAGGATCTTTAGCGAAAAAATTACCAAAAGTGCCAAAAGCGACAGCATGACAACCACGACAATAATTAATAAGTTCACAATTTGAACAATCACTAAATTTATCAATAGATCTGTATTCTTCCATTTTTTCACCAAGAAAAATATCATAAATACTTTCTGTCAGAACGTTGCCAACCGGACTAGTAAATCTTCGACAAGCATAAATAGTTCCATCTGGTAATAACGTGATATGTCTAAATCCACAATTACATCCATCAATAATGGTGTCACCTCGATTAATTTTGATTAATCCCTTTTCATAGAGAAATAATATCCATAAATGATCTTTTAGAGAAAAAAAAGTTCCCTTATCAGCTAATTCTTCATAAACTATCCAAACTTTTTGAAGAAAATTTTTGTACTCCTGCGGCGATAAAGATGAATCATCAAAATTATCGCTTGGCGATGGACAATACCTAGCAAATGCATAAGTATCAACTTTATTTTGAACAACAATTCTGATAAGCTTAGGAATTTCTAAATAATTAAGTCTGGAAACTGTTGTCATAATATTAGCTCTTATGCCAGATTCTTTTAATATTGGAATTTTTTCTAAAGTTGCATCAAAAGAACCGCTTTTTCTGATTTCGTCATGAGTTTTTTTTAAACCATCTAATGACATTTGATAAGAAACACATCCTAGTTCCCTTAATTTATCGCACACTTCTTTATTCAAATGAAAAGGATTTCCAAGAATTGAAAAAATAATACCCTTGCTATATATATACGAAATAATTTCCCAAAAATTTTTATACAAAATAGGGTCTCCTCCAGTAATACTTATTCTTGGTGCACAGTTCATTTTTATGCAAAAAGATACGAAATTATCAACGGCAAATCTAGCTTCTTCAAATGATAATTCCCTCTTTGATTCCTTTAAATAATTAGTATTCTGATAAATATAGCAATGTTTACAGGCCTGGTCACAATTATCAGTAAGATGCCATTGCATACTAAAAATTTTTTTATTAGTATTCATTTTTTATTCTCCCTTACTTTAAATTCTGATTAAACTTAAAGGGAAATAATTTAATTATTATTTCCCCTTTTTAATTAATTACCACCTTCACATGAAGTTGCGCATTCTCCACTACATCCGCCTCCGCAGTTGCAAGAACCTGCCCCGCAACTACTTGCAGCAGAAAACTTATTTTTTATCAAACCAAGAACAGATTGAACGGTATGACCAATGCGTTCATCCGTCTTTTTGCGCCAAAAATTGTGCTGAAAAATTTTTTTTCCTTTTTTCATAATAAAAATCTCCTTTTAATTTTTAATTATTAATAATTTCAATGTGCAATTAAACACTGTACTAATTTAGTTATACATTTTTTTATAAAAATGTCAACAAAAAATCAATATGTATCAACGAAGAAGATTAAGGCTGTAGTTATTTTTATATAATTTTGCGCTATATTAAATCTAAATAACAACTTTAATATAATATCTTTGTAAACTGTAGGTCTACCTGATTTTATTCAAATCCCACCCTCGGGGCGATTTTTTAATATTCTTAAAACTAAATCTCTTTCTGTTTAATATATATTCAAAATCTTCAACGAATAAAATCTTTTCAATAATCTTATTTTTTACAATCTACTAATTCTTTACCTAAATAATTTCTAGCAGCGAAAACATAGGAAATTTTGTTATACTCTTCTTTTAAATATTTTATGGGCGGAGAGTGAGGGATTCGAACCCTCGAAGGCTTTGACACCTTACTCGCTTTCCAAGCGAGCGCACTCGACCACTATGCGAACTCTCCAAATTAATTCCATTACAAATTAATTCTATTAATTTAAACTAATTAATAACCAAAGAGCGGTTATAAGCCGCCCAGGTTTCTTTATTAAAACTTCACTAAACTTTAACAATACAATAAAACTTTTAAACTTAACCAAACTCCAAATTTTTTTACATCATTTTAATTCCAATCAATCCAAGTCAAAAAATCAAATGAGCCAAATGAGCCAAACTCTATATTCCATCAAGCTCTATATTCCATCAAACTCTATATTCCATTAAGTTTTCTATCAACCACAGTTTTCAAACCTTCAATCGCATCTCCGTTGGAATCAACAAAATCACTGTATGGTCTGGCGCCTAAAATCATTTCATCACCAACAAACATAGTTGGCGCGCCCAGTACTAAATTGGCCTTAGCCTCGTTCATGCCCTCCTCTAGTTTTAAGGATTTCTCTTGATTAGTCAAGCAATCCTGAAATTCAGCTTCATTTATTTTTAAACTCTTTGCCTCTTCAGTAACTGCTGGGGTGTTGAAATTATCTTCCTTAGCTAAAGTAAAAAGTTTAGCGCGCATCTCTTCGCCCTTCCCTGCCTCTAAAGCGCAAGTGTAAGCTAAAGCAGCATCAAGTGAAATACTATTTCCGTTTAAAACAAAGGGACGGACAACAATCGCTAAACGACCATTATTTTCTTTACTGAGTTTATTTAAAGTGTCGGCTAAAGTGGCGCTTAAAGGACTGCTATAATCTTCATAAACAAATATTTTCAAAGGTGCTTTCTCAGAACCAATTACTAAATCATTTTCCTTAACCTCCAAGCCGCCTAAAATCGGTTGATAGCTGTTAGCGCGCGCATCGGCAATGGTGGCTAATTCCGGAGTCACTTCGGCTGTTGGATTAGTCCGATAATTTAATAAAGCAAAAATGGTGAAGGCGACGAGAATAAGACCGGCGCCTAGATATAAAGTTGATTTAAAATGTTTTTTCATATTTTTATTTTATTTTTATTTTATATCTATTTTTAATTTAATTTATCCGCTACAGCTAATAATTCTTCTTCAAAAAATCTTTGTCCAATCAGTTGCGCGCCAATCGGCAATTCTTGATTAGCAACTTTTATTTTCCCCGCTGGAATAGAAAGCGCTGGTAGTCCGGCTAAGGAAGCGCCAGTCACAAATACATCTTCTAAATACATGGTTAAAGGATCATGATTTTGTGCGCCAATTTTAAAAGCCGGATGCGGTGAAGTTGGCGTTAAAATTATATCTACTTGTTTAAAGGCCTGATTAAAATCATTAATGATTAAAGTGCGCACGGCCTGCGCTTTTTTATAATAAGCATCGTAATAGCCGGCTGACAAAGCAAAAGTGCCGAGCATGATACGTCTTTTTACTTCTGGACCAAAACCGGCGCCGCGACTTTTTCTATAAAAATCTTGCAAGTTATCCGCTTTTGCCGCTCTTCCCCAACCAATACCATCAAAGCGAGCTAAGTTGGAAGAAATTTCTGAAGGCGTGATTAAATAATAAACAGGGATACCATATTTGGTGTTGGGTAAAGAAACATTAATAATTTCCGCGCCTAAACTTTTTAATTTATTCGCCACAGCCATTATTTTTTCCTTCACTTTTGGATCTAGATCTTTGGTAAAATATTCTTTGGGCAAACCGACTTTGAGTTGAGAAAAATCAATGGCATTAACTAAACTAGCTGAACTAGTTGTATTAGTTGAACCGGATGAGTTAGCTAAATTAAATGCGCCCGCTGAACCCGATGTCTTGGTCTGGCGCGCGAGTGTTTTTGTTTCTGAAATAAAATCTGCTGGTGCGCTCGTCGCATCATTTTCATCAGCGCCGGCAATGATGTCCAACACTAAGGCAGCGTCAGCGACTGTCTTGGTAAAAGTGCCAACCACATCAGTTGAGGAAGTCATGGATAATAAACCAAAACGTGATATGCGACCATAGCTGGGCTTTAAACCGACAATGCCGCAAAAGCTGGCGGGTTGACGGATTGAACCGCCCGTATCTGATCCTAGGGCAAATAAACATAAATTAGCTGCCACTGCCGCGGCGCTGCCGCCTGATGAACCACCCGGAACACGACTTAAATCATGGGGATTTTTGGTAACAAAAAAAGCAGAATTTTCCGTTGAAGCACCATGAGCAAATTCATCTAAATTAGTTTTGCCCAGTAAAATTGCACCCGCTTCTTTTAAATGTTTAATAACTGTGGCGTCATAAGGAGCAATATAATTTTCTAACATTTTTGAAGCAGCCGTGGTTCTGATTCCTTTGGTCATTAAATTATCTTTACAAAGATAAGGAATGCCTAACAACGCTCCCTTGTCGCCGGCTTTAATTCTTTTATCTGCTTCTTGCGCTTCGGCGCGCGCACTATCGGCACAAACTGTTAAACAAGTTTTTATTTCCGAATCTTTAAGCGCAATTTCTTTTAAACAAGCATTGGTTAATTCTAAAGCAGTAATTTCTCCTTTATCTAAACGCTCGCGAGCTTCTTTGATTGTTAGTTCGTTTAATTTCATATTTACAAAACTCGTTTTACTTTTAAACTGCCGTCTTCTCTTTCACCTTGACTAAGAGCCAATTCCAACTCATCTGATGGCCAACTTTTTGCTTCATCTTTTCGAAAAACATCCATCAGTCCGCTTACTTGAGCGGTGATGTCCACTTTTTTGGTTTCAACCTCATTTAACATTTTTACATATTCTAAAATCTTTCCTAGTTCAACCCGATATTTTTCTACTTCCTCATCGCTTAAATCTAAACGTGATAACTCCGCAATATGTTTTATTTCTTCAGCACTTAATTTCATATTCACTAAATTAAATCCAAATTAAATCTTAATTAAATCCAAATTAAATCTTAATTAAATCTTGATTAAATTTAAAAATTGCTAAAAACTAAAAATCACTTAAAACTAAAATTGCTTAAAACTAAAAATTGATTAAATTCAAAAATTGCGCTTCATTTAAAATAGTTATTTTTAATTTTTGCGCTTTAGCTAATTTTGATCCGGGCTCTTCACCCACGACCAAATAATTAATTTCTTTAGAAACACTTTCTTTGACTTGACCACCTAATGCTTTAATTTTATCTTTTGCCTCTTCTCGTGTCAAACTACTTAACGAACCAGTCAAAACAAATTTTTTGCCGGCCAAGGGCAAATTTTTTACTCCTTCCCCGCTGATTTGATTTTGGCTAACTTCACTTAAAAATAAGCGGACGCCATTTTTTTCTAGCTTATTTAAAAATTGTAAATTCTTTTTATCATGCCAAAACTGATTAATGCTTTTGGCGACTATCGGGCCGATGTCAGGTAATTTTAATAAATCTTCTTCAGTTTTACTTTGAAAATAATCAATGAGAGTGCTGATTTTAATTGGTGTTGACGGTGAGGGATGCTTGGATGAAGTGAAATGCTTAGACGAAGCGGGTTGTTTAGATGAACTAAAATGTTTCTGACTATTATTAACACTAAAATCCATCGCTAACAAATCAGCGGTTTCTTCACCCACGTGTCTAATGCCAAGCGCGTAAATAAAATTAGCTAAGTCCAAATCTTTTTTAGCGGCAATCAATTCAATTACATTGTCCGCTTTTTTCTCAGCGAATCGCTCTAAGCTTAAAAGATCCTCTTTTTTAATCGTATATAAATCAGCGCTGTCTTTAATTAAACCGGAAGCCATAAATTGTTCAATCAACTTCGGTCCCAAGCCGGCAAAATCAGCCGCCCCTCGAGATACAAAATGGGAAATACTGCGCAACATCGCGGCGTAGCAATCACGATTTAAACAACGATAGGCGACCTCGTCTTTTATCTTCTCTACTTTTCCACCACAATTAGGACAATGCGCTGGAGGAGTAATTTTTTTCTCGTTTCCACTGCGTAAATTTTTTAAAACAGAAATTACTTTTGGAATTACATCACCGGAACGTTCAATAATGACTGTGTCATTTAAACGTAAATCCAACCGCTTTATTTCATCATAATTATGCAAAGTGGAGCGACTAATTAAGGCGCCGCCCACTTTAACTGGTTCCAAAATCGCGATAGGAGTTAAAGCACCGGTGCGTCCCACTTGCCAAACCACTTCTAAAACTTTAGTCGTGGCTTGTTCGGCGGAAAATTTATAAGCCATCATATAACGTGGCGCCTTACCGACAACTCCTAAAATCGGCCACATTTTTAAATCATTTACTTTTACCACCAAGCCATCAATTTCAAAAGGTAATTTAGCGCGCTTAGCTTCAATTTTTTTATAAAAAGAAAATACTTCGGCTAAATTTTTACAAACTGAATTAGCTTTTAAAATTTTAAAACCTAAAAGACGCGCTAATTTATCCAATTTGTCTTTGGCATTAACTAATTCACCCCGCGCCAAATCACCAAGCAAAAGATCATAGGCATAAAAATCTAACTTTCTTTCTGCAGTCACGCGTGAATCAAGCTGACGGATGGAGCCGGCCACACCGTTGCGTGTATTGGCGAGCAGTGGTTTTTTCGCTTGAGCATATTTTTTATTCAAACTCTCAAAAACATTTTTAGTCATAATCGCTTCCCCACGAATTTCAACTACTCCCTGTTCAATAATTGCCAAGATGTTTTCACTCTCAGATCGTGAAAAACCAAGCGCGCTTAAATCAGTCAATTTTATTTTTCTTAAAGTCAAAGGAATACTCTCAATTGTTTTTACGTTTCCGGTTACATTCTCACCCACCTGACCATCACCGCGTGTAGCGCCAATTACCAAAGAACTTTTTTCATAACGCAAACTGATCGCTAAGCCATCTAATTTTAACTCGCAATAATATTCGCTCTTTAAGGGTGAACGTAAAAAATTTTCGTTTCGCTCTTGCCAAGCGCGCATATCACTTTCGGAAAAGGCATCATACAAAGAAATCATTGGTTGACTATGACGGGCTTTAACAAATTTCTCCAATGGTTCTCCAGCTACTCTTTGAGTTGGCGAATCAGGGGTGATAAGCTGCGGGTAATCATTTTCTAAAGCAAAGAGTTCATTTTTTAAACTATCTAAAGCAGCCTGAGAAATTGTCTCCTGATCTAAAACATGATAATTATAGCGATGATAATCAATCTCTTGTTTTAATTTTTGAATTCTATTTTTGGCTTCATTAAGATTCATACAATGGACTTTTATGCTTTAATTATAGCACAAAAGCCCTGCTTTTGGCAGGGCTTGAAGTTTCTCAAAATCTAAATTGTTTAGCGCAAAAAGTTAATAAAAACAGGAGTTAATTTTGAACTTAATCAGTGACAGCTGGAGTTTCAGTACCTGTGCCAGCGGTTGCTTGGTTAATAAAAGCAATAATGTCATTAACCGATTGCGTGTTTTGATTCGTTATTTGCTCAAGTTGAGCTAAACGAGTGTTCTGTACATTTAGACGAGCAGTAAATTGCCAGAAAATCATTGCTAAAACACCAAAGATTAAACCGACAATTAGAGGAAAAACATATTCTTTTTTCATAGAATTATCATTACTAAGTCCACGAGCGGCTGATGAAGTACGCGCGGGACTTTTTATATTTTTATTTTTAATTATTATTCTGGGCATTGATATTGGCGTTAAAGAAATTAATGATTCCGCTCACTTTTTCGGAATCTTGTAAAACGACGGCTTGAATTTCGTTTAATTTTTTGTCGACGCGATTTAAAGTTACATAAAAATAAGTGAAGAGACCGCCCAAGATCAAGAGGAAAATAATCACGACGAGCTTACATAACATTGGTTTTTTCATAGTCTTGCAAAAGTTTAAAAGAATAAATTATTTTTACTTCTTTTAAAACATATAAAATTATTACTAAAACAATTATAGCAATTTTTTAAATTTAGTTCAAATATTTAATTCAAATTGTTTGACGACTTAAGCTTGGATTATTTAACTACAATAATTTCACCCGGCGTGCCTTTGGAAAATCCACCGCAGGCTTCACAATAATAAGAGAAGCGTCCATCTTGATTGGCTTGAAATTCTAGAATTTTTGTCTCTCCGGTTTTTGCGCTTTGCCTCATATTATAGCCGGTAAAAATAACATCATAATCACCATCAATCGCGGTAAAGTTTATACGCACGGTATCACCAAAATTCACAATCACTTTTTCTGGAATAAATTTGCCAGTCTCGCCTCTAATATCAAAAATTCTAATTTGTGATTCTATTCCCGGGGCCGCTTGAATTACTTCCTTGGGAACGGCGATTATCTCTTTCAAATTATCTGGCACAACTTCATTTTCAGTTGGTACTTTCACACCTGTGGGCACTGGTCTTCGGTCAGCGGTTGCTTCCCAATCATGCGGCAAGGTATCACTGGCTGTTTCATTATCAGGAATATAAGCGCTGTAATTAGGAATTATAATTGTCGGACCAATATTCTTTTTTGCCTTATTAATATCCCAAATAACAACCACAATTAAAAATACAATTAAAACAATGCCAAAAATAATAATTAATTTTCTTTCGCGACTGCTCATAATAAACGGTTGGGTTGTTAATAAATGAGATTGGACTTATTAAACCTTTTAAACCTTATTGGATTTAAAATAATTTAAGTAATTTTATTAGCGCGTATCAATTAATAAATCTCCTTCATTTTCTATAAATCTATAAGAAGTTACTTGACCATTAGGTAAGCGACCTAAAACTTGAACTACTAAATTCGGATCAATATTCATCTTAATTTTTTCTTCTTCAGACATAAGCTCTACGTCAGCGACAGTTTTCGGAGCATCAATAAATTCATATTCAACTAAATTTACTTCTTCAGGAGTTAAAGTTTTATTGACATCAATTTTTTCAATATCAACTACCTCTGCTAAAGCTGGATTATCAGCAGCCGTCGGCGCTGGTCTTTTATCACCATTCGTCGTTGACTCATTTATTGAAGGAGTTTGAGTAGCTGGAGTGTTGTTGACATTAGGAGTTTTGCTCGGAGTTTTTGCTAAAGCAATAATAATAATTACTCCTAAAACTAAAACTACTAAACCAATAATAATGAAAATAGTTTTTTTGTTTGTATTGTTTGTACTATTCATATTATTCATATGTTTTAGATTAAATAATTAAAATAATGAAAGAATATTCATTCTGTTTATATATTATACCAAAAAAACGGAAAAGCGACAAATAATTTGTCTAGAATTGGCATAAATAATATTTAATTAGGTTTTAGCTATATTTAGCTAGATTTTAATCTTATCTTGACAAAAACCAATAAATTTGCTTAAGTAAGCTTAGGTTTGTTTTAGGAAATAAGCTAATTAAGCTCAAATTGAGTAATATAATTAAGCTCAAATTGAGCAATATAAAGAAAAGAAGCTCTATTAATCAAAAAAACAAATCTAAGAAAAAGAAAGAATAAATAGTAATTTAAAAAATAAATAATAAAAAAATAGCAGCCATGAAAGC
>Ga0255346_1003062_pt1 | contig 20157 bp, 16 predicted proteins | sample wastewater_treat_FD_194410 | JGI IMG/M metagenome (GOLD analysis project Ga0255346, IMG submission 194410) | Wastewater microbial communities from Lulu Island WWTP, Vancouver, Canada - plant22 | ecosystem: Engineered > WWTP > Wastewater > Unclassified | place: Canada: Vancouver, British Columbia... | reverse complement strand
CACCTTTATACGCGGAAAAGTCATCGCCCCCGACACCGGCGAAACCCTCGACACCGCCCTCCTGCTCATTTTCAAAGCCCCCCACTCCTACACCGGCGAAAACTCCGTCGAAATCCAGTGCCACGGCGGCACCCAAACCGCCCAACGCATCCTGAACGCCCTGTTTTCCACCGGCGCCCGCCAAGCCGAACCCGGCGAATTCACCAAACGCGCCTTCCTGAACGACAAAATGGACCTCACCCAGGCCGAAGCCGTTGCCGACCTCATCCATGCCCGCTCCGAACGCGCCGCCCGCCTCGCCACCGCCCAGCTAAAAGACACCCTCGGCCAGAATATACGCCTCATCTACGACCAACTCCTTGCCGAAGCCGCCGATGTCGAAGCCATGCTCGATTTTGCCGATGATGAACTCCCCCAAACAGTTCCGACCGAAATTTCCCGCCGCATAGAAGCCACAAAAGCCCAAATTCAGACCCTTTTAGCCACCTGGCAGGAAGGCCACGTCCTGCGCGAAGGCGCGCGCGTCGTCATCGCCGGCGCCCCCAATGTTGGCAAATCCACCCTCATGAACCAACTCACCGGCCGCAACCGCGTCATTGTCTCCCCCCAACCCGGAACCACCCGCGACACCATCGAAGAACCCCTCAATTTGCAAGGATACCCCATCCACCTCACGGATACCGCCGGATTGCGCTCCACCACCAGCCAAATCGAGCAAGAAGGCATCCGCCGCACCCAACAAGCCCTGAACGAAGCCGATTTAATCATTTACATGCTCGACGCCTCACAAAATCTCTCTACCGACGAAAAAAACTTCCTTAAGGAACACAAAACCTCAAATATTTTGGTTTTAATCAACAAAATAGACCTCGAACAAGTCATTTTCACCAAAAATCTCCCTGATTTCGACGTTTTAGAAATTTCCCTCAAAAAAGAACCCAAAATTCCCCAAATCTGCGAAAAAATTGTCGCAAAAATCGTCAAAACACCCCCCTCCAGCGATTCCTCCGAATTTGCCATCTCCCTACGCCATAAAATCCACCTCGACGCCGCCCTGAAAGAGATACATCTCGCCCAAAAATTGCTCCAAACCGCCTCCGAATCCGACTATTTGCTCGCCGCCACCCATTTACGCGCCGCAATGGAGAAAATCGGCCACATCTTCGGCAAAAACTGCCCCGAAGACCTCCTGAATCAAATATTTTCAAGGTTCTGTGTCGGAAAATAACCCCCTCCCTCCCCCGCTTCGCGCATCCGTGAAAAAAATTCCCCGCATGGCCCCCATAATAAGTCCCATCCATTCTATTGGCCGTTCCTGTAGCTGCGCTCGTTGAGCGCAGAGGCTGTTCCGCTCCCCTCCGAACCAATGCGCCAGCGGGCGCATCTACAGCAACGCCCCATTGCGCCGTTTGCGTTTCGTTCGCGCCCATTGCGTTAAATGGCTGTTCGGCTTCCCCTGACCTGAAATCTGACCTCCGACCTCTTTCCCCTCGGCTGTTCCCTGAACCCTTTCCTCCCCTTCCCCACCCGTCCAAATACTCTAATGGTTAATTAACCATGGAATGTTGCGAGTTGAAATGCCTGATTTTAAAGGGTTTTCTTCACATGGGGGGCCATTTAATACTTAACAAACTTTTTAATTTTTAGCTATAACTTTTTGTCCCTCAATAAATTGCAACTATTCAAAAATATGAGTCAAAAATCCACTTTTTCAAACTTCTGAAAATTTTGCGCATATTTCCCTTATTTTTGATGGTTTTCGGATTTCCCATTGCCCCCAAAAACGCTGCTTTTCCGTTTTTCGCTGCCCATCTCCGTCCGTGTTTGTCCCATGGAGGAGACCCATCCGACCTGTTTTTCCCCTCCCCCCCCTCCCTCGCCCTTTCCCAACAGAGAGCCCCCAACCGCCTTGCTTTAGCACCCATTTTATGCCAAATTGACGGTTCATCAGAGGAAAATATGGATAAATACTTGGCCATATATTTGCTAGTGATAGCGCTGCTCAACGGTGGTCTGGTACTCCCTGCAAGCCGCGCCCAAGACAAAATAATCTCCGTTCGCCCGAGTCCGGCTGTAGACATTACCGATGCCATTGCTATTGCAATGCAGTATGTCACCGACAAAAACCTCGATATATCCCGGCATTTTTTGCAAAGTGTTGTTTATCACGATTCAGGCCCATGGACGAAATCTCAGATGGGAAATGGTCCCTACTGGCAGATAATCTACGAAATGGGACAATACGTTGATGGCGGCCAGATACTTATACTGGTTTATATGGACAAATCAGTGAGCCACACCTATGGCAAGTGATTTCGAAGGCAAATTACAACTGTCGGAGAAACCGGCGAATATTACATCGTCACATTCTTCCAGCCCCCGCAGCCGGATATTCATGTGAGGTTTATCTAACATTAACTGCTGCAATTAGATACAGAAACTTAATTTTTGCAAAAGGTCTCTTCCGGCGCACGATTTTGGCGAGTGTCCGCGCACGAAGACCTCAAAGTTATGCCGCGCGAATTGTGTCAAGGCTCATGGCCCGATATGATTTTAATTACCAGGTTCCCCCACCCTCGTTTGCGAATGACGTTCGCGTGCGCCCCCCCTCCCTCCCCGCGTCCGCGAAATTCATCGCGCATGTAAATGTCTTTTGTCGTTGTGCGCGCAAGTGGCATGAAATTCAGCGTATTCCATCCGTCCGTTTGGCGTGGGCGTCTTTTCGGGCTTTTGCACATTTCCTAAATAAAGTCAGGCGGCGATTGCAAAACTTATCCACAGCTTCTCAACAGGCGGCGCCAAACGCATTTCATGCGTAAAAGCTTTGTTTTTCGCACAAATTAGGTATTCTAGGCCAAAATTTGTGGATTTTATGATAAATGATTAAATCGTATGATGTTATCGTGATTGGCGCGGGCCATGCCGGCTGCGAAGCCGCTTTGGTGGCGGCCCGACTCGGTGTGAATACCGCGCTGGTGACCATGGGGCCCGAAGCGGCCGCCCGGTTGTCCTGTAATCCCTCCATTGGCGGGATTGCCAAATCGCATATGGTGTTTGAACTGGATGCCTTGGGCGGCGAAATGGCGCTGAACACCGATTGCACCGGAATCCAGTTTCGGGTGTTGAATCGCCGCAAAGGTCCGGCCGTGCGCGCAAACCGTGTGCAATGCGACAAACCGGCGTATTCCGCCCGGATGTATGCGGTTTTGCGCGCACAAGAGAATTTAACGCTCATAGATGACGAAATAACGTCCATTTCCGTCAAAAATGACCGGGTTTCGGGTGTTTTTGGCGAAAAATCGGGCTTTTTGCCCGCAAAATCGGTTATTTTGACCGCCGGTACCTTTCTGCGCGGGAAAGTCTATATCGGCAAAAAAATCATCCCCAGCGGCCGTTTGGGTGAGCCGGCGGCCGAAAAATTGAGCCTCCAGCTTCAGGAGTTGGGATTTCAGACGGAACGCCTCAAAACCGGCACACCGCCGCGGCTGCATAAGAATAGCATACGTTACGAAGCGACCAAAATCCAGCCCGGCGAGACACCGCCGCCGTTTTTCAGTTGGATTTGCCGTGCGCAGCGGGAAATGTTCCACGTGGAACAAACCGAAGGCGAAAATTCAAAAAAAACCGCTTCCAGGGGAAATGTTCCACGTGGAACATTCGATTTGCCGCCATTTTCGCCGTGGATTCCCGGTTCCAACCAAATTCCGTGCTGGTTGACGCATACCACGCCGGAAACGCTGACCATTATTCAGGAGCATTTGCCGGATTCCGCACTTTATGGCGGGCTTATTGAGGGCACCGGCGTGCGTTATTGTCCGTCCATTGAGGACAAAGTCGTTAAGTTTTCCTCGCAGAGCCATCACCATGTCTTTATTGAACCGGAAGGGCGCGAGGTGCCGGAGATTTATCCCAACGGCACGTCCAACAGCTTGCCGCTGGATGTTCAACACCGAATGATTCATTCCATTCCCGGGCTTGAAAATGCCGAGTTTCTGGCGCCGGGGTATGCCATCGAATATGACTTCTTTGTGCCGACCCAATTGTTCCATACCTTGGAAACGAAGAGGGTGGGGGGCCTCTATTTCGCGGGACAGGTGAACGGCACCACCGGCTATGAGGAGGCAGCCGCGCAGGGGATGATTGCCGGGGCAAATGCTGCATTGCAACTCATTGGGGGAGAGCAAGTTATATTAAAACGGCACGAGGCGTATATCGGGGTGATGATTGACGATTTGGTGACCAAGGGAACCGATGAACCGTACCGGATGTTCACGTCGAGGGCCGAGCACCGGCTGTTGTTGCGGCAGGATAACGCCATCTTCCGCATGGCGGATTTCGCGGGAAAACTGGGCATTGTTCCGGCGCGCCGTCTGCGGGAGGTTCGCGACTGGGAAAGGGCCATCGCCGAGGAAATCGCGCGGCTGAAGACGACTTTTCAGGATGGCGCGTCGCTGGCGCAAATTTTGAAGCGGCCGGAGATGGATTATGCGACGTTGCCGGGGCGCCAAGCCCATTTGCCGCCCGAAGTGCGCGAACAGGTCGAGTTTGAGCTGAAATATGAGGGCTATATCGAGCGCGAATACCGCCAGATTGAAAAATCGGCGCAGGATGCGGCCCAAATGCTGCCGCCGGATGTGGATTATCGCTCTATTCACACGCTTCGCTTTGAATCGCGCGAAAAATTAGCAGCCGTTCAACCCCGTGATTTGGCCCAGGCCGCCCGGATTCCCGGCGTTACGCCGGCCGATATTGCCATTTTAGCCGTCTGGCTCAAAAAATATCGCGCGAGTTCGGAGAAATGAGGATACGTTCGGGCAATTTCGGCTTATTGATGGGGCTAAAATCATTTTCAAATATTACAAAAAGTGAATCTAGTTATTGCAATAACCAGAACTACATATTGCAATAACCAGATTCGCTTTCTGCAATGGTTCGGTGTTGGTGAATGATGAAAATTTGTGACACATGCGGGAATGAAATCGCTGATGTGGTGTCTGTATGCCCATTTTGTGAGCATGCGGTGGCGGTGACGTTTCGGCGGGAGCCGGTGGTTCGCGTGCGGACGATTAATATTGAGTCGGGGATGCCGACGGTGGAGGAAGGGCGCGGGCGGCTGGAGCGTAAGTTGGATGATGCGCGGCAACGGGGCGTGCGTGTGGTGCGGGTGATTCACGGATGGGGTTCATCGGGCAAGGGCGGGCAGTTGCGGAGCGCGTGCCGGGCGTTGTTGCATCGGGAATTGAAGGCCAGGCGGTTGCGGGCCGTTGTGCATGGCGAAAATTATTCGCGGACGACGGGCGCGGGGCGCGAGCTGATGGCGCGTTACAGCGAGTTGCGCAGGAGTGAGCGGACCGATGCGAAGAATCCCGGTATCACCATGGTTGAGTTATAGCGCGGCGAAAGGGGATCGCGGGTTGTGCGAGGGTGGGGGAGGGTGTACCATGCCGCCGTATGAAGGAGGAGTGCAACAGTTCGCTTCCTATTTCCGCGCAAGTTGCGGCGTGGTTGCGTGACATCGAGCAGCACCAGAGGGATGTGCTGAGCGAGTGGCATCGGCATGAGGCGACTTGGGCGGTGTCGCTGCCGGAATTACTGGGGGTGGTGGAGGTGCCGGGGAAGCGGATTCGTCCGCGGCTGTTTTTGCTGATTCTGGGGTTGTGCGGAGGGGGGTACGGGGCGGCGGCGCGGGATGTGGCGGCGGCGCTGGAGCTGTATCACGGTGTTACGCTGATGTATGACGATATTCAGGATAACGCGCAGACGCGACGGGGCGAACCGGCGCATTACACCACGTATGGGGTGAGTGCGACGATGAGTTTGTGCGTCATTCTGGAGCGACAGGTGAATCGGATGCTGTTGGAAAGTTCGGCGCTGGAGCGTCCGGTTTGTCTGGAGCTGATTCGCCGGTTGAATGAGATGCATTTGGAGATGGGGGTGGGGCAGATGGCGGAGACGGCGTGGGTGCGCGACGGGGTGTTGGATATCGCGGGGGATTTGTATTGGCGCATGGTGGCGAGCAAAACCGGCGCATTGTTTGCTTTTGCGGCGGAGACGGGCGCGTTTTTGGCGGGGTTGCCAGAGGCGCATCAGGCGCAGTTTCGGCGCTTTGGGCAGCGGTTGGGCGTGTTGTTTCAAGTGGTGGATGATTTCGCGGATATTTTCTTGCCGGATACCGATGGCAAGCCGCGCCGACAGGATTTGCGGGAGGCGAAGCGGACGTTGTTTTTATTGGAGGCGCGCCGCGTGTTGCCGGAGGCGGAGCGGGCGGAGTTGGACCGCTTGTTTTTGGAGGCGCGGCGGACGGAGGCGGATGTGGCATGGCTGGCATCGCGAGTGGCGACAAGCGGCATTCGTGCGGAGGGGGAGCGCGTGATTCAGCGGCAGGCGGCGGATGTGAGGGCGGAGCTGGAGCGGTTGGTGGGGCTGGTGATTGGGGAGGCCAGCGCAAATGAGAGGAACCAGCGGGGCCAATTCGCGATTGCTTTGCGGGAGCTGGTGATGGATGTTTGCCGGGGCAACGGGTGACGCGCAGGTAATTACCTTCGCGGGGGAATAATGAAGGGGAGCGTGGCTTGTGACTGGCATTGCACGGCGGTGCCATCGCGTACCACCAGCGTCAGGGTGTGTGCGCCGGGGCTGAGGCCGGAGAGGTCGAAGGGATATTCCAATTCGTATGAGCGCGCGGAACCGAGGTGTAGGGCGACGGCGGCGCGGCCGGTTTGTCCATCCATGACGAGGTTGGTTGTGCCGGCGGTGATGCCGATGTAGAGGGCGGGCGCGAAGCCTTGTTCGGCGCTGACGGAAAGCGGGAGCGGGTTGCCTTCGTCGTCGAGCGGGGCGGCGGTCGAAAGTTCCATGCGGTCGGCCTTGGCGTTGGCGATTACTTTCCCGCGGGACTGGGTGTTGATGGCCCAGGCGAGGCCGGCGGTTGCGGCGAACAGGTCTTCGCCGGGGGCAATGGTGTAGGAGTAGCGGTCGGGGCCGATTTGGACGGAGACTTCGTTGCCGACTGGGGCGAGTGGGCGCGCAATGGGGGTGTGATGGCGGCCATCGAGGTAGAGGTCCAGATACACGGGCGGGGCGCCGTCCGGGTGGCTGGAGAGGGCGAGGGAGAGCGTGATGTCGCCATCCAAATGCATGTTGCGCGTGGGCGAGCGGATTTCCACGGCGGGGGGCGTGGCGAAGGGGGCGGCCAGCGGATCGCCGACCCAGATGCCTTGATAGGGGTTGTGGACGGACATGGCGAGGGCTTCGCCGGCGGTGAATCCGCGCGAGTACCAAAACGCTATCATGGGGTCCGGGAATTTCTTTTGGTAGGCGCAGGGTTCAAAGACGGTGCCATAGCTGGCGGTGGCGCCCAGGCGCAACCAGTCCCAGACGGAGCTTTGGTTGTAGCAGGGATCGGGCAGCATGCCGCCGCAAGAGGTTACATGATCCGCGATGGCGCCAGGGGCGAACACGAGTTCATTGAAATTGGAGGGGAAGTAGGCGAGTCCGGTGAGATAGCCGATGACGGGTTGTTCCGGCACCGGGCTGGCCGCGGCGTCGGTGACGAGCATGTCGCGGCGGCCCAAGAGACTCAACTGGCGCGCGACCGCGGAGTAGGTGTGATGGCGGATGTTTCGCGCGCCGTCTCCTGAGCCGCCCAGCACATAAACGCTTTTGGGGTGCGATGCCTGCGCTTCGCTGCCGCGCCTGACTACGTGTTTGGCGGTTTTCATATCGGCGGCGGTCAAGATGAAAGCAATGGGGGTGTTGGTGCGGTTCCAGCCGGCGGTGGCGGTGTAGGCCATTTCGGCGGCGAAATACTGGTTGTCGGAATCCGGCGCGATGTTGCAGCGGGGCGCGTCGGGCGCCTTGGCTTTGTAGCCGTAGAAGAGCGCGGAGGTGATGCCGTTGTCGCTGTTGACGCGGGTGGGAGTGTCCATGCAGAGCACGAGATAGTGAATTTGTCCCGTCAGGCCCTGCTTGGCGATGTGTTGAAGAATGGGGGCGCGCACATCGCGCTCGAACGCTTCCAGCGAAATGGTGGGCGAGCGCGAGTTCACCTTGATGGTGCAAAGGTGCGAGGGGGGGATGCCGTGCTGTTCAGCATAAAATGCGCCCAGCGCCCGCGAATTGCGGTTGGCGCTATTCACCACGACCAGCGTGTTCAACGGGCCGCCGCCAGCCTGTACGCCAATCGGCAGCAGAACCAGCAGGAATATCCAATGGCGGAACCAACGTGTCATCGGTGGAGAAGTGTGGCGCAGGCTCCGAAAAACCGCAAGCGGGGATTTGCGCGCGGATGGGTTAAACCAAGATAAAGCGCGCGTTTTTCCACACGCCCCGGCGGGCGTTGAGCGTATCGCCGACCAGCTCAAAATGCCAAAAAGATTCGCCGCCGGCCTTTGACAAACTGCCGGCGCAATAGAGCGGGATGGACGTTTCCGGCAGAAAATAGGTGAAGGGCCGGTGATTGTGGCCGTGCAGCAGGACCAGATTTTGATGCGGGCGCAAAATCCGCAGCAGGGCGCGCGCGTTGCGCAGGCCGTGGAGATAATTGGCTTCGTCAAACGGGTAGTGCGTCAGCAGGAACACATGTTTGCGGCTGATGATTTCCGGCCTGGCCAGGAGGCTTTGCAGGGCATCGAGTTCCTGATTCGGTACGCGTCCGCTGGAGTTCCAGAATGCGAAATTCGGGCGCGCGGAATTGAAGGCAATGGCCACGGCGTCATCGCCGACCCATCGCACGAGCGGGAATCCGGTTGAGGTGATGGCATCCGGGCAATCGCTGTGCAGGCACGCGGCAAAGTATTTGCCGTAAAGCGCCGGGGATGCGCCTGTGTAGATGTCGTGGTTGCCCGGCACCGCCAGACTGCCGCGCTTGGCCAGCGCCAGAGTTTCCAACATGCGGGGTGCGCCCACCGTGTATTCGCGCTCCAGTCCGAGGTTTAAGGTGTCGCCCGTATAAAAAATATAGTCCACGGGTTCGTTCCGCAGCAGTTGGTTCAAACCGTTTAGTTTCTGGATGGCATCCCGATATTTCGTCCGGCGACGAAACTTGAAATTCAGCAGCGCGATCATTCGCTTGGGATGCAGGATGGCCGGCGTGCGGAAGGCACCGGGCGGGAACGGCAAGTGAACATCGCTGAAATGTAAAATCCGTAAGCTCATGCGGGGAACCGTAACGGATGCGGCCCGTCTGTGCAAAGCACGAAACAGCCCTGCGGATGGTTTGGGCTGCATCTTTGTCTTTGGGGGCGGCTGGTAGTTGGGGTTGCCGCGTATCCGTCAGGGGGAGTCGGGCGTGAAGAGTACCGCAAAGGAGAGAGCGCCGGAGGCTGGCGCGACTGCCTCGAAGCCGACCATCACGGTGCCTGGATTTGGCGAATCCCACTCGTTGGGGGGACGGGCAGTTTCGTAGGTTTTCCAGATGGTTGCGGGATTGTGCAGCGCGCTGAGACGGAGGCGCTTGTCGGCTTCACTGAGTGTCAGTGTGCCGGTACGTTCGGAACCGGGTTGGGCGCGGGTCACCATGCCCCAGCGGACGGTTGCCCCGGGGCGCAACCCTGCGAGGGTATCGGTCAGTCGGTACGTGCCATTTGCGAGCAGCGTGCCGGTGCGCACCACTTTTGACGCGTTCGTGTAGACGGGCGTGAGATCAAGCACGACTTCGGATTTAGGCCCTTCCCGGAATGAGCGTACCAGCGCTTTGCCTTTGGCAAGCTGAAGTTGATTGTCAATCACCAGCGTGTTGTGGCTGAAGTTGTTCAGGCGGAAGATGCGCCAGCGGTCGGAATCTTGCTCGCTGCTCCAGAGTTGCATGTTGCGCGACTCGATGCTGTGGTAGTTTTCAGGGCCGAGATCGTAGGCCCAGCGGATACCTTCTGCGTCGAGCACGAATGAGCCGGCGTCCATGTGACCGTGGGGGCCGGAGGGCGAGCCGGCCTTCAGGCCGACGAACAGCGCGGTTGGGTTGTCCCAGGTGGTGCGCTGGATGGCAATGGGGACGGTGCCTTCGGAGTGCCAGACGAGCGGCGCGCGAGGTGTGATGTCTTTTGGAACGGGCTGTAGCCAGAACAGTGTGAAGGCAAAGAGGCGGTTGGCGCTTTGGCCCGAAAACGTGGGGCGTGTTGAACAGTAGCGCAGGAAGGCGTCTTTTTCAAAGTAGGCGAGGATGTCGGGGCGGTTGAAGCGCTTGGCAAACCACCAGATGGCGCAGTCGGTGTTGCGTTGTGTGTCACCGTCCGCGTAGTTGAAGGTCATGCCGGAGGGGCCGGTCACGAGGTCGAGGTAGTCGGCGGTGGCGGTGAAGCCGGGTAGGGCGTTCAGGCCGAAATCGGAGCCGAGTACGCTTTCGAGTAGCGCGATGGCCAGCACATTGAAGTCGGTGCCGTATGCCCAGTAGGCCGGACCTTCGGGATAGCATCCCTTGGGTGCGAAGGCACGCATGGAAATCGGCAGGTTCACGATGGCGCGGTGCGTGATCTGGGCGGCGAGCGCGTGATCGCGCTCTCGCAGAGCCAGCGCCGCAGCCAGCATGCCGGCGTGGCAGACTTGTCCCCAGTTGTTGCCGGCCTTGACCCACCAGCCGTCGTGTTGGATCGAGGTGCGCAATCCCTTTTCCATGAGGGCTTCGGCCAGAATCTCGCGGGTATCGGGGGCGAGATCGTGATACAGCCAATCGTAGCCGATGGCCAGCGCGAGGGACATTTCGGCCACATCGAGGAAGTGCGAGGGGTTCCAGTCGGTGAAGGCGGCGGCGGCCATAAGTTCGGTGGCACAGCGGTCTCGGTGCGCGGGATTGCCGCCGAGGCGGTATGCCATGGCGAGAGTGGAGACGCGGTAAAGGACACTTCGCGAAACACCAAGCAAGCGGCGTCCTTCCAACTTGCGCTTGTTGGGGCGGCGGGTGAGCATCAGGTCGGCGTCGTACAGGATGCGATCGAGCGCGGCGCGCATGAGCGGATCGGTGGTGGCGTTTCTTTTCAGCGCGGCGAAATCAGCGGCATCCGCGAACAGGCACGGATGAGCAGATGGCACGCGGCGCAGCGAGGCGGCAACGGTGTTGAGCGTTGGTGCGGCCGTGCTTTGCGTGCACATCGGGCCGATGGCGCAGACGAAGAGGAGAAGGGGCAGAGAGCCAATCGTGAAGCGTCGAACGAAAATCCGTAAGCTCATGCGGGGAACCGTAACGGATGCGGCCCGTCTGTGCAAAGCATGAAACAGCTTTCGATGGTGGTTTTGCTTTGAGCAGATGGCGCAAGGCGGGTATCTTAATAGGAATATGAAAGACGTGATGGCAACTCTGCGCGAGTGGGACGCAGCCGGCTTGGCTTCCGCCGAGGCCATTTTGATTCGCACGCAACATTCCTCGCCCCGTCAAGCCGGTGCGCGACTGGTTGTGAATGAGCACGGGGCCGTGGCCGGGGCGGTTTCTATGGGTTGCGTCGAGAGCGATTTACGGGAACATCTTCTGAATTTGATGAGTGGGCAGGGCAAGCCGCGCACTATTCATTATGGCGCGTCTTTTGAGCCGCTTCTCGAAGTGGGTCTCTCCTGCGGCGGCGAAATAGAAGTTTGGATTCGCCGCCACGATTCAGCTTCGCCCGCGTGGCAGGCTTTGAGCGGCATGTTACCGGATGAACGCGCGGTTTTGTTGACCCATCTGGCCGGCGACTCCCCGCAAGTTTTGTTGCGCCCGGAAGAAACGCCTCCTTCGCCGGAAATGGCCGCGCCATTGGCGGCTCTTCGGCTGCGCGGCGGAACGCAACTCATCACGACTGCTGATGGCATGTGGTTTGCCGAGTCTATCGCGCCGGAGCCGCTTTTGCTGATTGTGGGCGCGTCGCCATTGTCCGCCGCCTTGTGTGCGTTGGCGGCGCTTGCCGGGTTTCGCTCCGTGATTGTAGACCCGCGCCGGGATTTTGCGCGTCACGAATTGTTCCCCTCGGCTCATGCGGTGATTCACGCGTGGCCGGAAGAAGGGCTGCGCCAGGCCGGCATGGATCGGCACAGCTATGTTGCCGTGCTGGCGCACGATGCCAAGCTGGATGTGCCTGCGTTGCGCGCGGCGCTGGCGGCCAACTGCCACTATGTCGGTCTGTTGGGCAGCGCGAAAACTCAGGCCGACCGCCGCGAGTTGCTGGCCGCTGAAGGCGTAGCCCCCGCCGCCATCGCGCGCATTCGTGGCCCGATTGGCTTGAAATATATCGGCGCACTGGAACCCACCGAAATCGCCGTATCCATTTTGGCCGAGTTGATTATGGCGCGCCGGGGCAAACTGACGCCTCGTTCGGAGGAACACGGATGAATCTGGCTGGTCTATTGAATGTCAAGCCGTTCACATGCCCGAATTGCCGGCAGGAATTGCCGTTGGCGGATGTCAACATGGCGGAGGACATGGCGTTGTGCCGGGCCTGTGGGTATACCGGCCCGTTTCTCTCCTCCTCCAGGGTTCCCCGCTTGAGCGATGAAGAAATCGCGAATCCGCCCAAGCGCGTGAAACTTGCGCGCGGATTCGGCGACACCCTGACGATTACATGTCAGCCCCGGCGGGGCGGATTGCTGTTTTTAATTCCCTTTACGCTGCTTTGGTCGGGGTTCTCCTTGGGCGGCATATACGGCCAACAAATTTGGAACCGTGAATTTGATCTGACATCAAGCCTGTTTGGCCTGCCATTTTTACTAGGCACGGTGGTTTTGCTGGGCGCAATTTTTCAGTTATTGTTCGGCAAGACAACCATCCAACTCTCCTCCGGCAAGGCACAAATCAAAACGAATGTGCTCGGATGGCGCCGAACCCGTGAAATTGAAATCACTTCCGCCACCACCGTGTCCTTGCAAAAATCGTCTTACAAGGTCAATGACGTCACGCAAATGGAAATTGTGGTGAACAATGGCGGAGAAGTATTCCGCTTCGGGGCTTGGTCGCTTACTCAGGAAGCGGTTCGTTATGTGGCGGGCGTTTTGCAGCGCGTAATTGGAGGCAAATAAATGGCGGCGATTGCAACTCAATTGGCAGCGGTGCGCGAGCGCATTGCCGTCGCTTGCGCACGCGCTGACCGCCGACCGGAAAGCGTGCGCCTGCTGGCCGTCAGCAAAACCTATGGCCCCGATGCCGTGAGCGAAGCCTTCGCCGCCGGGCAGCGTTGCTTTGGCGAAAATCGCGTGCAAGAGGCCGCAGCAAAAATTCCCGAATGCCCCGGACAAGTCGAATGGCATTTGGTGGGGCATCTCCAAAGCAATAAAGCGGCGTTGGCCGCGCGGCTCTTCGATTGGATTCATTCGGTGGATTCAGCCAAGCTGCTGACGACGCTTGAGCGGCATGCGGGTGATGCCGGGCGTCGCTTGAATGTGCTGATTCAAGTCAATGTGTCCGGCGAACGGGTCAAGTCCGGCCTGCCTCCCGCCGCCGTGCCGGAAGTTCTTGCGCTGGCCAATACCCTCTCTAATGTGCAAGTCTGCGGACTGATGACCATGCCGCCGTTGAGTGCAGACCCGGAAAAGGCCCGCCCGTTCTTTCGTCAGTTGCGAGGGCTGCGCGATCAGTGGGCTGCGGAGTTGAAGTTTGATTTGCCGGAGTTGTCCATGGGCATGACACACGATTTGGAAATAGCCGTTGAAGAAGGCGCCACCTGGGTTCGCGTCGGCACCGCCATTTTTGGCCCGCGCCCCTGTGCGTTGCGCCCGTTGGAGGAAACATGAGCGGAAGAAAAATTGCGTTCATCGGTGGTGGCAATATGGCCGCCGCCATTATTCAGGGGTTGTTGACCGCAAAAAGTTCCTTGCCGGAACAAATTACCGTTGCGGATATTTCGCCGGAACGGCGGGCTTGGTTGACTGAGCACCTGAAGGTCATCGCCACGGCGGACAACGCGGCGGCGGTGCGCGGCGCGGAAATTGTTGTGCTGGCGGTCAAGCCGCAACAAGCTTCGGATGTGCTCGGCGCCCTGCAAGCGGAGCTGACTCCGAAGCATTTGCTGATTTCCATTTGCGCCGGCCTGCCGACGAGCCGCTTGGAGCAACTGGCGCCTGCGCGCGTGGTGCGCGTGATGCCTAATTTGCCAGCCTTGATTCAACACGGCGTCGCGGCCATATGCGGCGGTGCGCGCGCCACGGAGGCAGACTTGGCTCTCACCGAAGAACTTTTCGCAACCACCGGGACGGTGGTTCGTGTGCCGGAAGACAAGATGAATGAGGTCACGGCTCTGAGTGGCAGTGGCCCCGGCTATGTGTTTGCCTTTATCGAGGCACTGGAGGCCGCTGGCATTGAGCAGGGATTGGAACCCGCTACCGCGCGACTCATGGCGGTGGAAACCATGCGCGGCGCCGCCGAAATGGCCGCGAAAACGGGGAAGGCTCCGGCCGAATTGCGGCGTCAGGTCTGCTCGCCCGGCGGCACGACTTTGGCCGGTTTGGCGGCCATGCAGGAGAAAGGCTTTGATGAAGCGGTCGCGGCCGGTGTGCGGGCCGCCCGCGATCGGTCCGCGGAATTGGCGAGGTGAGCCATGGGATGGATGAAAAAAAGTAAACATCAAAATCCGGATGTCGCCACCGCGGACGTTCCGGCCCGCAAATTCTCCATTGAGCGCGCCATTCTCCGCTTTATGTTCAAGGTGCTGCTGCTGGTCGCCATTATTTATGCCGGTCTGCAAATTCTTGTGCGAACGGATTTCTTTCAATCGCGCGTTGAAGATGAGCTTTCCCGACTGGCTGGCATGGAGGTGCGCGTGGGGCGCATCCGCGCGGCGGAATCGCTGAACTTGCGCATCCACGATGCCGTTGGCGTCAGCGATGTCGCCGGCATTGAGGTCCATTACGCGCGTTTACGCTGGCGCTTTTTCCGCCCGTGGGGAACGCCCATGCTTCAATCGTTGCGCGTGGATGGCATGTCCTTAACGATTGCGCCCGACGCGCAAGGAGTGTTGCAACCTCGTTTTCTCGGAGCATTGTCCCAAAAACTGTTTGAAGGGATCGGCATACCCATGCCGCAAGCGGCCCAAACTGCAGGCGCCAAGACGAGCGGCGGCAGTGAACGGGGCGGCAAGGAATTGCGTCCGCCATTTGAGTGGTTGCAAGGCCCGATGATTTTGCGCGGAGTCAATATCCGCTGGAACGATGACGAGGGAAATTTATTGGCTTCGGTTAACGGTTTGGACCTGATGTGGAGCACCATGGTCACGCCCAACGGCGGGCGCGTTTCGCATGTGGAATGCCGCGCCGCCGAAATCAACATCGTGAAAGGCCCCAAAATTAACGGTCTTCATTTGGAACTGGTGGAGGCCGATGGCAAACGCTTCCTGGTGGCGCTCAATGCCGTGGATTGGGGCACAGCGCCTCAGCCGCGCGATCCGGCGGCCGAAGTCCGTGCCCTTTTTGACGCCATGGACTAGAGCGTTGTGCGCTGGACGCGCCGACTAATCCGTAATCGGGCAGGGGTGAATATCCCAAATTTCGCGGGCATATTCCGCGATGGTGCGATCCGTGCTAAATTTTCCGGAATTCGCAATGTTGATAATGCACATGCGCGCCCAGTTTTCGGTGTCCTTAAATGCAGCCGAAATTTTGGCCTGCACATCAATGTAAGCGTCGAAATCCGCCAGCACCATAAAATAGTCGCCGTGCGGCAACAGCGTGTCCCAAATGGGCTGGAACAGGCCGGGTTGATCGAGATTAAAGAAGTTGTTTTTAATCGCGTCCAATGTGCGGCGCACTGCGGCGTTTCCGTTGTAAATATCCCAGGGGTTGTAGCCGTTTCGGCGTCGCTCTTCGACTTCCTCAACCGTCATGCCGAACAGGAAAAAGTTTTCAGCGCCGACTTCCTGGCGGATTTCCACGTTGGCCCCGTCAAGGGTGCCCACCGTGAGCGCGCCATTGAGCTGGAACTTCATATTTCCGGTGCCGCTGGCTTCCGTGCCGGCGGTGGAAATTTGCTCCGAGAGGTCCGCCGCCGGAATGATGCGCTCCGCCAGTGAAACCCGGTAATCGGGCAGGAACAACACGTTCATCCGTCCCCGCATCGCGGGGTCGTGATTGACGACAAACGCGATGTCGTTAATCAGCTTGATGATGAGCTTGGCCAGAAAATAGCCCGGCGCCGCCTTGCCCGCGAACAGATACGTGCGCGGCGTGAAGTCCATTTGCGGGTTGGTCTTCAGTTCGAAGTACTGGTGAATAATGCCCAGCGCGTTCAACAACTGACGCTTGTACTCATGCAGGCGCTTGACCTGCACATCGAAAATGGAGTCCGGGTTCACCTTGACGCCCATTTCGCGGTGGATTAAATCCGCCAGCCGCACTTTATTCTCATGCTTGACGGCCATGACGCGCTTTTGGAACTCGCGGTCATCCGCCCACGCCTCCAGCTTTTTCAACTGGTCCAGGTCCGTGATCCAGCCCGTGCCAATTTTTTCGGTGATGAGGTCCGCCAGCCCCGGGTTGGCCTTGAGCAGCCAGCGGCGAGGCGTGATGCCATTGGTTTTGTTGTTAAACCGCTCCGGCCACAACTCGTAGAAGTCCTTAAACAATGTCGCCTTGAGCAATTCCGAATGCAGGGCGGCGACGCCATTGATGGAGTGGGAGCCGACAACCGCCAGAAACGCCATGCGGACTTCCCGGTGGTCGCCTTCCTGAATCAACGACATGCGCGCAATGCGGTCGTTGTCGCCGGGGAACCGCGTGGCAATTTCCCGCAGGAAACGGCGGTTGATTTCATAAATAATCTGCAAATGCCTCGGCAAAATAGTTTCAAACAGGCTGACCGACCAGCGCTCCAGCGCCTCCGGCATCAGCGTGTGATTCGTATAGCCAAACACGCGGGTCACGATGCTCCAGGCGTCATCCCATTCCAGCCCCTCATCATCCAGCAGAATCCGCATCAGCTCGGCAATCGCCATCGCCGGGTGCGTGTCATTCAACTGAATGGCCACTTTGTCGGGCAACGAGTGGATTTCGCTGCCGTCCGCCTTAAAGCGCCGCATGATGTCTTGAAGAGAGCAGGAAATGAAGAAGTATTGCTGTTTGAAGCGCAACCCGCGCCCTTGCTCGATATTGTCATTGGGATACAACACCTTCGTGATGTTTTCCGTGAGCGTTTTGGCCTCGTAGGCCTTCATGTAGTCGCCCGTATTGAAAAACTTCAGATTAAATTCTTCGGTGGACTTGGCCGTCCACAGCCGGAGATTATTGACCGTTTTGTTGCCATAACCCGGAATGGGCACGTCAAACGGAACTCCGAGAACGGTTTCATAATCCACCCAACGGGCCCGCAACCGCCCGTGAACCTCCTCCATGAAGACCCGCCCGCCAAAATGAACTTCAAATTGCGATTCCGGGCGCTCGATTTCCCACGGATTCCCAAAGCGCAACCAGTTGTCCGGCTCTTCCACCTGATAGCCGTCCTTAATCGTCTGGCGGAAAATGCCGTAATCATACCGCACCCCGTAGCCATAGCCCGGCAGTTGCAAGGTCGCCATCGAGTCGAGGAAACACGCCGCCAGCCGACCCAAGCCCCCGTTGCCCAATCCGGCGTCCCGCTCCAAATCCCGCAAAAAGTCCCAGGAAAGTCCCAGTTCCGCCATCGCCTGCGTGACCGTATCATCCAACTGCAAGTTGATGATGTTGTTACCCATCGCCCGGCCAATCAGGTACTCCATGGACAGATAATAAGCCCGTTTGACGCCGGTTTTGTGGTAGGTCACACTCGTGCGAATCCAGCCATCCACCAGCCGGTCGCGAATCGCCAGCGCCAGCGCGTAATAGCGGTCATGATCCGTCGCCGAAAATTCATCTTTCGCCAACGTGAACTTCAGGTGGTTCAGATAGCTTCCCTTGATGGCCTCAACCGGGTTCTCCTGCTTACCGTTGCGCGGGTCCACGGCTGCCGTTGAACTGGTTGTCACTTTTCGCTTTGCAGTCATCATTATCTCCTCAAATCACTTGATACGATTACCCCAACGGGTAAACCGTTTCGGGCAAGGTATGTGTTCCGCCCCGTCCGGTCAAGGAAACAAAGGGGGAAACATACAACTATCAAGCACCCATGGCCGCGCGCCGCCGGAATACGCCAAAAACAACAGGCCTATTGCCCCATCAACTCAGCCTTGATTTTCGTCGTGGAAATATCGGGCGTCCGTTCCAGATAGACCACGTCGCAATAATCCTTCAAAAAATCGAATTTCCCGGCCCAGTCGTCGCCCATCACAAAAACATCCACTTGATAATTCTGGATGTCCGCAATTTTTTGTTCCCAGTTCTTCTCGGGGATGACCAAATCCACGTACCGGATGGATTCCAGCAGATTCTTCCGAATTTCGTAACTGAAATACGTTTTTTTGCCCTTGGCATCCTGGTTAAACTCGTCGGTGGAAAGCGCGACAATCAAGTAATCCCCGAGAGCCTTCGCCCGACGCAACAAATTGATGTGTCCATAGTGCAGCAAATCATAGGTTCCGTATGTAATTACTCGCTTCATGCCATTCGGTCAGTCTTTAAGTGCCTCTTCCATTCGGCCGCATCCTACCCCGCGCACCACCCCAAACTCAATCGAATTCAGCGGTTTTCAAAAAGGCGCTTATGGTGTTTCCGTGGCCGAAGGCGCGGGTGTTCGGAACCAGTTGCGCAGACCACGCAAGGCGATCTTGGCCAGTTCAATGGGAAACCGCAGGTCGCCCGGCTGATAGGCCCAGCCCAGCCAGGCGAAATAGGCGGCACGGGCGGGGAAGCCGGCGTGGCTGTGGTGTACGGCGTTGGTGAAGCAGGCGGTGGCGATTGCTGTGCGCATGTCACGGCGGGAGACCAGGCCTTCCCACAGACCGGTGCGTTCGAGATGCCGCAAGGCCGGCACGTCTTCGGGTGTCCATTTCCAGCGGCCCTTGCTCATGCCGCTGGACCATTGGCGGTAGGAACCCAGCGGCTCGGGCAGGAAGCCGAAGCCGGCCGGCGATTTGCGCAGGATGGAAAAGAAGTACAGAAAATCGCTGTTGGCTGCGCGCAACTCCGCGGCATTGCCGGCATCTAACCAGGCTCGGCCACGGACTAGAATGGTGCTGATGGTGATGAAGCAATGGCTGAGGAGTTCACGGGCGCAAGGCCCGGTGGGGGGAATGCGCCCCTCGTGCCGGACGCCGGTTCGCCGGCCATCGGCATCAATGACCCATGCGTAGGTATGACTCAATGGCAGTTCAGGGTGGGCTTCCATGAACGCCACCTGTTTCTCGAGTTTGTGTGGCTCCCACAAGTCGTCCTGGTCAATCAGGGCGGAGTAGCGTCCGCGGGCGAGCGCCAGACCTTCTGAGCGCGCCACCTCGCAGATACCTGAATTCCGGGGGCGCCGGACCAAGCAGATGCGGTCGCCGTAGGATTGGACGATTGCCGCCGAATCATCCGTGGAGGCATCGTCCACCACGATGAACTCGAAATCCTTGAATGTTTGTGCGAGCACACTGTCAATGGCGGCGCGGAGGGTACGGGCGCCGTTGTAGACCGGCATGACCACGCTGACGATGGGCGCATGTTCCGCAGCAGAGTTAGGGGGGGGGCGGGATTCAGGCTGTTCGGGCTTGTCCATAGAGCGAGAAGTACCAAAGCGATGGGCGAAAAACAAGGTGCCCCTTGTGTCGTTGCCGGGAAACCGGCGCTTGAATTCGACAGAAGCCGGGGCGATACTGTTTCGCATGATATTGCCCCATGTAATTTTTCCGGAGAGTCTCCTGTGCGTGCATTCGGGCCTTCGGCCGCTGGCCCGGACTATGGAAATGGCTGCTGTCTACTGTCGGACGACCTATGCCGGCCTGATGAAGCGGAGCTGGACGCTGGGCAATGCACTCAAGCAATGGGGCATTCGCCATTACGGCTCGACTTGGAATGCCTTGGTTCCCCGGTGGGATGAATGGCGGATTCTAAGAGGGTTGCCCCATAGTTCGGAGCTCTACCCGGTGCACTTTGTTTTCGGCGAGTTTGTCATGCCCCGGCGAATCAAGCCCTATCATCGCAAAGGGGCGCGGGTGGTGGTGAGCGTGCATTGCAGTGCGCGGCGGTGGGATTCGGTTTGGTTGCGGCCCGACGGCTTTGCTCAAGCGGATGAAGTGATTTTGACATCTGAAAGCCAGCGCCCGTTCGTGGAGCGGCATGTCCCGCACGAGAGGGTACGGCGCATCTTTTTGGGTGTGGATA
>Ga0255346_1003056_pt1 | contig 20179 bp, 15 predicted proteins | sample wastewater_treat_FD_194410 | JGI IMG/M metagenome (GOLD analysis project Ga0255346, IMG submission 194410) | Wastewater microbial communities from Lulu Island WWTP, Vancouver, Canada - plant22 | ecosystem: Engineered > WWTP > Wastewater > Unclassified | place: Canada: Vancouver, British Columbia... | reverse complement strand
CGTTTTGCGTGCATCTAAGTACCCGTATGAATTCTAAAATCTTTATCTTGTCCCTCGGTCTGTTCCTTTCCATTTCCCTGGGCGCACAAAACATTGTAACCGCAAACCTGCGGGATTCCCAAAACGGCGATGCAGTTGCTTTTGCCACAGTTTCCCTTACAAGGGATGGCGCAAACAAAGTGTATAAGTATGTACTTTCAAGCGACAAAGGAGTCGTTAAGTTTGAAGGTGTCCGAAGGGGGAATTATGAGCTTAAGGCGGAATTGCTTGGCTATAAGGTATTTACCCGAAAGATAAGTGTGGATGCCGACCTTTCCTTAGGAGTTTTGAAGATGAAGCCTGATGCTCAGCAATTGGAGGCCGCTAAGGTTACCGATGTTGGCAATCCTATTATAATAAAGAAAGATACCATCGAGTATAATGCTTCTTCTTTCAAGACCACCGAAAATGATGTTTTGCAAGATCTTCTGCAAAAATTGCCGGGTATAGAAATTGCCGATGACGGAAGCATTACTTCCAATGGTCAAACAATCAGCAAGATAACCATAGACGGCAAAACCTTTTTCCTCGATGATCCTCAGCTTGCCAGCAAGAATATTCCCGCAAAGTTGGTGGAAAAGGTTAAGGTGGTGAATAAGAAGAGCGAGCAGGCGGAATTCACCGGTATAGATGATGGAGAGGAAGAAACCGTAATAGACCTTTCGGTAAGGAAGGGGATGCTCAAAGGGTCTTTCGGCAATGTGATGGGAGGTGTCGGCCATGATATGCCGTCTTCCGCCGCTTTAGTGAATGACTGGCGTATTGAGGGAGCAGGCTTCTTGGGTGATTTTACAGATAAACGCCAACTCAGCGTCCTCTTCAATGCCAACAATACAAATAACCGCGGCTTTAACGACCTTTCGGGCAGTATGATGGGAAGTATGCGCGGCGGCGGTGGTTACAGGGGTAGAGGAGGCCGTCAGAATGGTATCAACACATCTTATATGGCGGGCGCCAATGGAGCATGGACTCTCTTCCACGACCGCATGGACCTTGCAGGCAATTATCTTTTCAGCCGCACCGACAGTGATGTCCTCTCTGAAAACGAAAAAACCACCTATCTCGACGGTTCCAATCTTATTTACAATACCAATGGCAGCAACAATACCGTTTCTGACGGGCATCGCTTCGGCATCAGGTTGGACCATGTCTTCAACAAAAACACATCTATACTCTTTGAACCGAGAATAGAATTCGGATACGGCAGCTATACCGACGAAAGCAAGTACACCACTTATACAGACAATTTAGACGGCTCCGCCCCTGATCTCACAAATAACGGCGATACCGAGGGGAGCGGTGCAAACAAGAACTTTACCGCCAGCGGCTTCGCCCTTTTGCGCCAGCGCCTCGGCAAAGCGGGACGTACTCTTACCATGATGGGAAGGTACTCCTTAAGCAACAATGAACTCTCATCAGTAAATATTTCAAATACCTATGTGGGCGGAGTGAATTCTCCGATAGACCAGAATATAGAGCAGGATAGCGACAGGTATTCTATATGGGGCAGGCTTACTTACACCGAGCCCATATTCAAAAATCTCTTTTTAGAAGGCAACTACCGTTACAGCTGGGCCTCATCTAATTCTTATAAAAAGACCTACGACAATCTCAACGGCGGAGCTCTTGACCCTGTATATTCCAACGACATAGTAAACAAGACTACTCAGCAGAACATAGGCGTCAACCTTATGTATCAGATGAATAAGTCTCAGACTCAGATAGGTTTTTCTGCTATACCGGTAAATACCTACAACCGCACCACCCGCTACAATTCCGACGAAGACAGCTATGTTCCCAAAGAATATTCCGATTTCCGCTGGAAGTTTGCCCCGAGAGCCATGATATGGTGGGAATTCAACGAAAACGCTAATGCCCGCTTGTTTTATAGGGGCAGTTCCAATCAACCAAGCACTTCGCAGTTGATGCCTGTACCCGATAATACAGACCCTCTTAACGTGTCCTTTGGTAATCCTACGCTCAAACCATATTTTTCACATAATATTTTTGGGAATTTCCGCTATAACAACCGCAAGAGATTTTCTTCTGTGAGTGTTCGTTTCTACGGCTCTTACACGCAAGACCCGATAGTAAGCGCAACCTGGTACGAAAAGGGGGCGGCTTATTCCATTCCGATAAATGGTTCTGATGCCGCTACTGCCGGATTTAATTCCTTCACTAATTTGCCTTTGGGAAAATCCAATTTCTCTGTTTCCAATATGCTTAGGGCCAATTGGAGCAAGTCGTCTTCGTATATAGGGAAAAATGTGGATATGAGCACTTATGTTAGCGATGGTTATTACGCTTTTATGGATGAATTCCTTAATAAGTGGTCGAATGATGCGCTTGATTTTGATGAGAACACCATTCAAACCATTGGTTTCACGGAACGCCTGCGCATAGTCTATAGAACAGATAATTTGGAGCTTTCCGCAAGCGGACGCACCCGCATGAACAGTTCCACCTATACGCTCACAGATGCCGATGCCACTACTTGGAACAATCAAGTAAGGCTTACTGCAAACTGGACTTGGGATGAGCCGGGCATTACCATAAAAGGTGAGGGTAATTATAATTGGTACCTCGGCTACACAACTCCTCAAAGCGATGAGTATGTGCTTAATGCTGAAATTCAGAAGTTGCTCTTCAAGAAAAAGTTTACGCTTGCTCTGAAGTGTTACGATATTTTAGGACAGGCAAAGCAGCTTAGCGTGACCGATGCGAGCAACTACCACAGCGAAAGTCTAACCAATACTCTTGGCCGTTATATAATTCTGTCTCTTACTTATCGCTTTGGAACCTTCGACAGCAGTCAGATGCGCGGTGGTCCCGGCATGCCGCCTTTCAGGAGACGTTAGAGATAGATATTCAGGCGTATTGCCGGCGTTGGCTTGCGTTAAACTCAGAACTTGCCGCTGCGTTAATTGCGCCGGCGAATGAGCAGCGAAACAATCAAGTAGGAAAACAGCAACAGGAATGCAAATGTGCTGATGCGTCCGACAAGGTCGCCGTGGCGCACAAAGAAGGTCTTTCTGCTTGCTGTATTCACTTGTCCCGACAGGGTTTCGCGCTGCCACCAATTGCTGGTGCTGAGATATTCTCCCCGTTGATTTATTATGCCGCTTATTCCGGTATTGCCGCAGCGGGCTATATCTCGGCGCAATTCGATTGCGCGGAGCGAGGCATAGTTTGCATGCTGCTTATACCCGGGGGTATTGCCCCACCAGGCATCGTTGGTGATTATTGTCATAAACTTAGCGCCTTTGAGCACATATCCCGTACAATATTCAGGGTAAACCGATTCGTAGCAGATTGCGCATCCAAAGGGTATAACGATAGAGTCAGAGGCCACATAATTCATAGTGGCAATTTCTTTTTGGCCTATTACGCGGCCCATCAGTCCCCCGAGTTTATTGTCGATGGGGACGAAGATTTTCGGATAGGGAGTGAGTTCCGTACCTACCACGAGTTTGCTTTTATGAAAGAGGTCGTAACGGCCGGTATGGTCGGTAACAAAGGCGGAATTGTGATTCTCCACCCATCCCAAGCCGTATTCGCGGGCAAGAATAGATGGGGCGGAGCGCTGGTGGAAAAATTCATAGGTTGAGGCGCCGAAAAGAAAATCCGCATTTGGATATTTTTGAAGAAATTCCTGAAAGCTCCTCCAAGTAGCAGAGCTTTGCACATCGTTCAGGAAGATGTCGCCGGTGAAAGTTTCTGGAGCAATCAGCAGGCCCTCCCATAGATTTAATGCCGCCGCTTTTTCTGTCACCGCCTCTGCTTCTGCAGGTGCGGGCATTGCGGTGAGGGCGGAGTCGAACTGGGCGAGCAGGATATTGTTTTGCTGCTGCTGCGACATGGATTCGAACTTCTGATAAGGGTCGAAATTCGGTTGGGCGATAAGCACATTCACCTTGCCTTCAGATTCCTCTTCGAAATGATGCCATAGATGTGCCGATGCCGCAAAGGGAAATACCACTACTATTACAGTGCCGATGACAGAACTCCATTTTGCAAATCTGTTCCAGCGGAACCAGCTGCCCTCGAGTATGCTTACCATAAGGCCGAAAAGCGAAAAATTGGCAGCCCAAACCCATAGCGAGCCGCCGAGCGTGCCCGTAAATTCGTACCACTGTATTGTTTTTATGCTTTTGGCAAAGGCATTTCCAAACACTAACCAAGGCCAGGAAATTTCGGCGGAAACCATATACCATCTCTCCCAGGCTATCCATGCAAACATTAAAAACAGATAGGGGAGTATGCCTCTGAATTTCTTTTTTGAAAGCCGGAATAGCCCGAATACCACCGACATTTGAAGTGAGTTTGCAAGTACTGCAAAGATGCCTCCGCCCACGGTTGCGTTTCCAACCCAAAAGGTGGTAAGGGCATTCCAAATCACAAAGCAGGTATAATGCCAGAGCCAAAAACGCTTCACATTATTTTGCTCCGCCACTCTTTCGGCGCTGAGCAGGGGTACAAGCGCAATCAGGGCAAGCCATCCGCAGTGTGGCACTAACCAGGGAATACTGAGCAGAATAGAGCTCAGAACTACCATTAGCCATAGGATTCCGTAAGTTTTTTGTTTCGATGTATTATTCATAAGGCATATTTTCACTGTATTTGCGCCATTTTTCGAGCAACGCTGTCATATCTTCCGGGAGGGTAGAGTCGAATTGCATACGCTTGCCGCTGCGAGGATGCGTAAAGCCGAGAGTTTTGGCGTGGAGAGCCTGGCGCGGGCAGATTTTAAAGCAGTTATGTATGAATTGGCGGTATTTGGCATATATGGTTCCTTTGCGGATTTCAGAGCCCCCGTATTTTTCATCATTGAAAATAGGATGCCCCATAGAGGCCATGTGTACACGTATCTGGTGGGTTCTTCCTGTTTCCAAAATACATTCTACAAGTGTAACGAATCCGAAACGCTCCAGTACCGTCCAATGTGTAACCGCCCTTTTACCGTCTTCTTCCTCCTTTGCAATGCGGTAGCGGGTGCGCTCCGAGGGGTCTCTCTCAAGGGGGGCATCAATAGTGCCGGTATCTTCTTTTACATCTCCCCAAACTATGGCCTGATAGCACCTGTCCACGGAACGTTCGAAAAATTGTTTGGCAAGAGAAAGCTGGGCTTCATCATTTTTGGATATCAGCAGCAGTCCGCTGGTATCTTTGTCAATACGATGCACCAAAAATCCTCCCCGCTCATCATTCTCCTCCGAAGGAACTACTCCCAAATGATGTGCAAGGGCATTTACAAGCGTACCGTCATAATTGCCATGTCCCGGATGAACAACCATTCCTGCGGCCTTGTTTACAATCAAAAGGTCGCTGTCCTCATAAATAATGTCAAGGGGAATATCCTGGGGGACAATCTCCACGCCCCTTCTCTCATACGGCATCACAAAGCGGATGACATCTCCCGGGCGAACTATATAATTGGCCTTTACTGTTTTTTCTCCAACCATTACATAGCCGTTTTTTATGGCTGATTGTATGCGGTTGCGGGAAGTCTTTTCCAGATGGGTGGACATATATTTATCCACCCTCATAGGCTCTTGACCGGCATCTATGTTAAGACGGAAATGCTCAAATTGCGGTTCCTCTTCTTCTATGGTGTCTATCCACTCTTCCGCCATGTCTATTTTAGATAAAGGCTTACGCCTGTACCCATGGTGAGGGGGATGTCCGAAGAAGCGGGACTCTGCCTGTAAACCACCGCATTAAGGGAGTCGGTATAGTCTTTCACATTGCTGTCGAAAAACAGACGGGTGACATTCAGGGAGTGGTCGTGTACGGCATCAACTGCGCGAAGAAATTTCATGCCCACCACATCGGGAGCATAGGTGCGGTTATCCTCTGAATTGAGGCCCACTACAAGGTCTATCGCCGAGCCGCTCTCAATGGATGCCCCGGGTTTGATTTCTTGATTTTGGTATAATTGCTTGAGCACATTGTTGGTTGCCATGTCGCTTACATAGATGAGCCTGCCTAATGTCAGTCCGCGTGAAGACAACTCTGCTTTGGCTTGACGCATGGAATAGCCCATCAATGAGGGCATAGTGATTTTCTGGGGAATCACCGCATTGATTGTAAGCAGAATCCGTCGTCCCTTCTTAACCATGCTGCCTGCTACGGGATTTTGCACAAAAACGGCGCCCCTTTGCATCCGCTTAACATATACCGAGTCGATAACCTCTACCTTTACACCGGCATGCTGAGCCGTTGCGCTGGCTTCCGCAAAAGACATATTGGTAAAATCCGGCACGCTTATTTCCTTGCCGTGCTGTGTTATAACGCCCAAAATTATATTCACCAAAAGAACCAGAGCCGCTATAGATATTAAGGCTAAAAACAGATTCTTTACTATCCAGTTGCTGAAAAAGCCATTCTTGTTTTGCATAACTCACAAAGATACAAATTTTTACTATCTTTGTAGGACTACACAAGAGTTAAAATTATGGCAAGAAAAAAGAAGGCCAAGATAGATGTCCGCTATCAAAAGAAACAAAAGGCCGCACTCAGGCGCAATATCCGCAAGACCGTTTTCTTAAATCAACACGAGGTCAATGCCATAAACCTATACCGCAAAAAATTCGGCGTGCGCAGTCTCAGCGCCCTCATACGTCAGGCGACCATGGAGCATGTGCTTACTCAGTTGGACGAAAACCATCCGACATTGTTTTAATTCTTATGCAGCGAGCGATAGCAGAAAAATATTAACAAATAATACGAATAAAAAAGAAGGCGGCCGATTCAGCCGCCTTCTCACTATTTACGCCAAGTCCTCTATTCAGCAGGGGACTGGATGAATTCAATCATATTGCCTGCCTCCAACAGTTTTACGGCAGCGGCCTGAATGTCGGCAGCGGTGAGCTTATTCACGGCCTGTTCATACGCCTTGTCAATCTCGACAGGATTCATGAGATAGTCCTTGATAAGATTCAACCAGTAACTGTTGCTGAGCCTGTTTTCGGGAACGTTCTTCTGAAGGTTGAGCACAGCTTTGCTCACTTCCTCCTCAGTCGGACCTTCCATCGCAAGGTTTTCAACTATCTCTTGCGCGGTTGTCACAAGCGTTTCGGTAAGTTCCGGTTTGCATTGGAAGGCTATTTGCAGAGTTGCCTCCGCTTTAGGCAGGTCGCTCAGCGTGGTACGTGAGCTTGCTCCGTAGGTGCCGCCGATTTCCTCGCGAAGTGTAGCGGTGTTGCGAAGGTCGAGTATATAGCTTATGGCATCGAGAGCCGCATGATTAAGCTCGTTATACTCCATAGGTGCATGATAATAGAGCACGGCTGTAGTGGTGGGGGTTTCCATCTTCACAGGGTCATTGCACTTTACAATGCCATCCACCACATCGGTACCGTCATCTTTCCAGGCGAGAGCCTTGCCTCCCTTCTTGATGCCGCCTATATACTTTTCTACAAGGGGTTGAATTTCCTCCGGAGTAAAGTCGCCTACAATCAGCATCTTTAGACCCTTGGTGCCTGAGAACAGCTGAGAATGAATATTCTTCAGGGTATTTACCGAGGCCTTGTCTATAATATCGAAAGATATAACCGGCACGCGGGGATTGCCTCCATAGAGAACATCCACTAACTTCACCTGAAGCTTATAGGATGGGGTGTTCATCAAGCCCGGAAGCATGGATTTAAGCTGGTCGAGACCAACCTGATATTCTTCGGGGTCGAAGCGGGGTTGGGTATAATTGAGGTAGATGAGTTGGAATGCGGTTTCGAGGTCCTTCTTGGTGGAATTGCCGCTTATTCCGTTGGTGAGATTATTGATGTACGGGCCTACGGAAAGATTCTTGCCTGTAAGCATTTTGCTGTATTCAGTGCGGGGAAAACCTGCCAGACCGGAATTCTGCTGGAAGAGCGAGATGATAGTGCTTTCCATAGAAGGTATATCTTCAGTAGCCACAAGGCTTGAGCCTCCTTCGCGGTAGAGATTGAAGAGGATTTGATCTTTACGATGTTCGGTGGGAAGAAGATAAACTTCTATGCCGTTGGAGAGAGTCCATTTGGTAGCGCCGTAGATGCTGCTTTCGCTCTTCTTTACCTTGCCAGCCTTAAGTTTTGAGGCATCCAGAAATTCTGAGGCAATCTCTCCGCCCTCTAAAGGCTTTATATCGGAGGCCTTTACCTCTTCCACAACTTTAAGGAGTTCTTCTTTGCTCGGAGTTGCGATTCCCTCTTTCTGCGGGCCGGTATAGAGTAGCACTATATTTTCATCGGTAAGCAGTTGGGGCAGAATCTGATTGATTATTTCCGCCTTGAGCTGGCCGAGTATGGCGGCATCAAGCTGCTGTTCGGTCTTGGGCTCTAAAATGGGCCAATGGTCGAAGAAGTGATTGCTTATAGGACGGATGAATTCTGCGTTCTTGCGGGTGGAAGCCTTTTGAACGGCAGCTTCATTTCTTGATTCTATATTGGCTTTGGCACGGCCGTATTCGGCATCGGTAAAGCCGTATCGACGCATACGCTCGATTTCAGTGTAGAAATCGCGGAAGCCGCCGAGAATATTCTCCTCATTCAGGATTACAGACGCTTCAGCGACATCTATCCTTTCGTAAATGAGTTTGCCGACATAGAAACTACCGTTAATATACGGAGCGCCAGGCTTGGAGGTGATGTCAGTGAAGCGCTCATCCATTATGCGTGCAATGATGCTTTTGACAAGGGTGTTCATTTTACCGAGCATGCCGGCATTATGTTCTTCAGGATCGGCCTCGCTCTTCCACATTACAGAAACAGATGGGGCTGCGAGTTCCGGATCGGTGATAACGCCAACCGAAGGCTCGGCGTTGGCCGGGAAGGGAATATCAGGGTCGGCAGTAGGATTCTCATTCTTGGGAATGCGGCCGAAATGCTTTTTGATAGATGCTTCTATAGCGGAGGGGTTTATGTCTCCTACAACTATCAATGCCTGACGCTCCGGATAATACCAGGTGGCGTAGAAATTGTCGATGGATGACTTTTTGAATGTTTTGAGATTTTCCTCCTGGCCGATGAGGGTGCAAGTTGCATATTTGGTGTCGCCGAACCAATAGGGCAGGCATGCCTCCATTGTGCGCCAGTCTGCATTGCGGCGGCTGCGGCGTTCCTCTATGATTACCGGACGCTCAAGGTCGAGTTCCTCTTCTTCATTGAGTACATAGTTGGCGTATTCACTTAGTATGAGTATGCAGGAATCCGCCACGGACGCCCTTTCTACCGGAATGTTGTTGAGCATATATTGGGTTTCTTCGAATCCGGTTGATGCGTTTATATTGCGTCCGAATTCTGCTCCTATGCTTTGGAGGTAATTGAGGGTGCCCTTGCCCGGGAAGCGCTCTGTACCGTTGAAGCACATATGCTCGAGGAAGTGGGCAAGGCCGTCCTGGTCGGGAGTTTCAAAGATGCCTCCGGCTTTGGTGAGCAGATAAAATTCGGCTCTCTTCTCGGGTAGCGCATTCTTGCGGATGTAGTAGGTGAGTCCGTTGTCGAGTTTCCCTATCTTAACAGCAGGGTCATTCGGGAGAGGAGTCAGCATCGGGTTGTTCTGAGCGCTTAAACTCAGACTTGCAAATGCTGATAATAAAAAGATAATTAATTTTTTCATTACAATGAATTTGAGTGTGAAATAATATTGTCTAATTTGAACATTTCCGGTAGATTTTCTAATTCAAGCCTACGGCCGATTATAATGCCGCCGCCTTCTACCATATATAATTTAGGTGTGGAGATAACTCCGTAGAGTTTGAGATAATTGCTTTCTATTTCGGGGTCCCAAAGGTGCACCAACTTGATTTTCCGGTCACGCACCTTGAAAGACCTTCGGAACGCTCTCCACTCTTTTTTACTTTGTCCTGTATAAACGGCATAAAAGTTAATTGGAAGAATAATATTCTTTTCCAATACCTGAGGGAACAATTCCGCTTCCAACTTGCATTTGCCGCAGTTTATATCATAAAACCATATAAGAGCGCTTCTCCCCTTTTGGGGAATAGTCATTTTGCCACCGCATACTTTGAATAATTCTATTGCCGGCGCCTGCATACCCAAGAGGGAGCTTCGGTTGAAGTCTGCAAACAGCTTGGCATCCATTTCATCGAATTCACTCCTCATAGCCACCCTGCCGCTTTTTATCCAGGAATCGTAGATGTGAATGGCGATTTCTTCCTCTCCCATCAGGGGCGACTGCTTGTAATAATCGAATAAATACAGGGCAATGTGCTGTCTTGTAAGGGAATCTTTTGCCGAGCCTATCATATAGTCGGTTTCGGCCATTTTGCTTTCCGGACTTTCGCTCCTCATAGCCACCACATATATGTTCATGAGGCTGTCAAGCTGAGCATAATTTTGTGCTTGCAGTAAACCCGCTGCAAACAATAAAATCATGACAATCAGTGTTCTACGCATTAATTTCAGGAAGTACTACGCCTTTTGGCATAAAAGTGTCGGTGTCGCCTCCATGCCTGATTATATCCCGTACCGCACTTGAGGATATGTGTGAATACTCCTGAGCGGTAGGTATTATGATGGTGTCTATTTCCGGATATATCCGGCGGTTCGCATCTGCAATGCTCTGTTCTGTCTCGAAGTCCATAAAGTTTCTTACTCCGCGAATTATATGCCTGATGCCCAATTTTCTGCAGGCATTTACCGTAAGCCCTTCATAATGGATGATTTTTACTCCTTCAAGACCCTTTGTAGCCTGCTCGATGATATTTATCTTCTGTTCCATATTATAAAAGTCGGCCTTGTCGTGATTTATACCTATCGCCACCACTACGGTGTCGAATATGGTAAGCGCCCTCTCCAATATGTTCAGATGGCCCGATGTGAAGGGATCGAAAGACCCCGGAAACAGTGCTTTGCTCATAGTCTCCAATCTATTGGTTTCTTGCCCATAAAGGTAAGAAAATTATTGGCTTTAGAAAAGTGTTTACAGCCGAAAAAAGCACCGCGCGCAAGAGGGCTCGGATGCGGGGCTTCTAAAATAAGATGCCTGTTGGGATTGATGAGAGCGGCTTTGCTGCGTGCGAAATTACCCCAAAGCATAAACACTATTCCGTTGCAATTATTTGAAATATGGCTTATCACCGCATCGGTAAATTCTTCCCAGCCTATTTTTTGGTGAGAGGCGGCTTGTCCTGCGCGTACGGTAAGGATTGCATTCAGCAGCAATACACCTTGTCTTGCCCATGGTTCCAAATTGGGGCTTCCGCTCATTTCCACTCCGGTATCGTCGTGGATTTCTTTGAAGATATTGAGCAGCGAAGGGGGAGCAGGAACTCCATCCGGTACCGAAAAACTGAGGCCCATGGCTTGCCCGGGATTATGATAAGGGTCCTGACCCAGTATCACCACCTTTACATTTTGCAGAGGCGTAAGCTCGAAAGCCCTGAAAATATTCGGTCCAGGCGGATAAATCACCCGTCCCTTTTCCTTTTCGGAATATAAATAAGAAACAAGCTTTGCAAAGTAGGGTTTTTCAAACTCTGCCTGCAAGGCTTGCTTCCAGCTTTCTTCTATTTTAACGTTCATTACGGAAAGATATATTCGATAACGTCATGAATGGTCTTTATATATACAAAGTTAAGACCTTTTATGTAAATTTCCTTGATGTCTTCTATATCTTTTCTGTTGTCTTCACTCAAAACAATGGTATCCACTCCTGCCCGTTTGGCCGCAAGCACTTTTTCCTTAAGGCCTCCGACTTGCAGCACGCGACCGCGCAAGGTCATTTCTCCTGTCATGGCAAGACCTTTTTTGACCGGCTCTCCTCTGAAGGCGGATACCATTGAACTTACCATGGTTATTCCGGCAGAAGGACCGTCCTTGGGAACAGCTCCCTCAGGCACGTGAACGTGGATGTCTTTTTTTGCAAACTCCTCAGAACTCATCTTTACCAATTCGGGATGCGCCTTTATATATTGGTATGCAATGGTGGCTGATTCCTTCATTACATCTCCTAAATTACCGGTCATGGTGAGGACGCCTTTTCCATCCGATATGCTGCTTTCTACAAACAGTATCTCTCCTCCCATTTCGGTCCAGGCCAAGCCCGTCACCACTCCGGCGCTTTCGTTGCCTTTCTGTTTGTCGTGGAAGGCCGTTGGCAGGCCAAGGTATTCTTTAAGGTGCTCCTTCTTTATCTCCTTGGGATATTCCTGCTCCAAGGCTATCTTTTTGGCAGTTACGCGGGCGATTTTTGCAATCTGCTTTTCGAGTCCGCGAACACCCGACTCATGGGTATAATTGCCTATTATTTCGTGAATGGTTGCAGCATCTATTTTCAATTCATTTTTCTTAAGACCATGAGCCTCCAACTGCTTCGGAATCAAATAGCGCTTTGCAATTTCCTCCTTTTCTTCCGCCAGATAGCCTGTTACGTTTATAAGCTCCATACGGTCGAGAAGCGGAGGCTGAATTGAGCTGATGCCGTTTGCCGTTGTGAGGAACAGGACATTCGAAAGGTCGTAATCTATATCCAAGTAATTATCGTGGTAAGCGACGTTTTGCTCGGGGTCGAGGGCTTCCAACAGGGCGCTTGAGGGGTCGCCTTTATAATCTTTGCCCACCTTGTCGATTTCATCGAGAACTATTACCGGATTGCTTGTTCCGGCCTTTGCTATGGCATTGAGAATACGGCCGGGAAGGGCTCCTATATAGGTTTTGCGATGACCGCGGATTTCCGCCTCATCGTGAAGACCGCCGAGTGAGATTCTCTCGTATTTGCGTCCGAGCGCCCGGGCTATGCTTTTGCCGAGGCTCGTCTTTCCTACGCCCGGAGGACCGTAAAGGCAGAGAATGGGCGACTTCATATTGCCCTTCAGCTTAAGCACTGCAAGATATTCGATTATCCGGTCTTTTACCGTTTCCAGTCCGAAGTGGTCTTCATCCAGCACCTTTTGCGCATGGGCGAGGTCGAGATTGTCTTTTGACATTTTGCCCCACGGCAGGGTGAGCATAAAGTCTAAATAATTATATTGTACGCTGTAATCCGGCGAGGTCGGGGAATATTTCTGCAGGCGGTTAAGTTCCTTATTGAAGATTTCCGCGACTTCTTTGGACCATTTCTTTTTGGAAGCGCGCTCTTTGAATTTGTCCAAGTCATCGCTATCTGCCATTCCAAGTTCTTCTTGAATGGTTTTCAGCTGGCTGTTGAGATAGTATTCTCTTTGCTGATTGTCTATTTCGTTTTTTACTTTTTGGTTGATGTCCTGTTTGATTTTGGATAATTCGATTTCCATATTCAACAGGCTTAAAAGCTTCATTGCGCGGGCGCGTATATCATCATATTGAAGCAGTTCTATTTTTTCGGAGAAATCGTCCACATCCACCGTTGTGGCAATGAAGTTTACGAGGAATCTGAAATTGTTGATGCTGCGTATGGCGGATATGGCTTCGCGCGAAGCCATGCTGGTGCTCCGAACAATCTGAATTGCGTTTTCTTTAAGGGAGTCGGCAATGGCCTTGATGGTAGCGGAATCCTGTTCTGCCAAATAGTCGTCGAGATAATGTATCCTTGCGATAAGGAAGGGCTCATAGTCAAGTACAGCATCGAGCGAAAAGCGCTTGATGCCTTGAAGTATGACTGTGATGGTGCCATCCGGCATCTCCAAACTCTTTATTATTTTAGCAGCAGTGCCGTAAGAGTAAAGGTCTTTTTCCTTCGGATCTTCTACATTTACATCCGTTTGGGGAACGCAGCCTATAAAGGAACTGTGCTCTTCGGCATCTCTTATGAGCCGTATGCTCTTTTCCCTTCCGACGGTTATAGGAAACACCGCTCCCGGAAACAGAACTGCGTTGCGCAAAGCCAGTATCGGTAATGTTTCAGGAAGTTCGGATTCGCTTACTTCCTTTATCTCTTCTCCCTGCATTACCGGAATGATGGAGACTTCGGCGTTTGCTGGCATTGAATATTTCTTATCTTTTTTCATATTTTTGTCAAAATGTCAGTAAAATGGGGAAAAACTCCCCGCCATTAATAAGCGTCAAGTCCCGTGCCAAAGATTTTTGTCAAAAATCTCAGCGAAACTGAGCGTAGGTGTTTGATTCTTAAAAAATTATCTATATTTTTGCAATTCGAAAATTAAATATATATTAAAAATAAACAATATTATGACAAAAGCAGAAATTGTAAACAAAATTGCCAGTAACACCGGCATCGAGAAAAGTCAGGTTCAAGCCGTAGTAGAAGCTTTTATGAAAAGCGTAAAAGAATCTCTTGCACAGGGAGAACCTGTATATCTCAGAGGATTCGGAAGTTTTATCGTTAAGCGCCGTGCACAAAAAACAGCTCGCAATATTACCGCGAACACCACTATGGTAATTCCTGCGCACAATGTGCCCGCCTTCAAGCCTTCGAAATCTTTTGTTGCCGAAATTAAAAATAAATAATTTGTAGCGTATGCCAAGCGGAAAGAAGAGAAAAAGACATAAAATGTCTACGCACAAGCGCAAAAAACGCTTGCGCCTCAATAGACATAAGAAGAAGAAGTAGTATTCAATACTTCTCCATATCAGTCGAAAGAGGCTCGTACGGGGGAATCCGGCGGGCCTCTTATTTTATCAATCAAAACACCAATGGAAGAAGCGAAAGTCAAAGACCTTGTAATAGACGTTTCGAACTCGGAAGTGAAGATAGCCCTCATGGAGGACCATCGGCTCATCGAGTACAACTGCGAATCTTCTCAAGGTCACAATTTTTCGGTAGGGGATGTATATCTTGGCAAGGTCAAGAAGATACTCCCAAGCCTGAATGCCGCTTTCGTGGATATCGGTGACAGCAAAGAAGCATTTATACATTATCTGGACCTCGGTTTGTTCTTCTCTGCCTTCGACACTTTCGTGAAGGAGAGCAAGCCCAATAAAAACCTTCGCAGCCTGTATTCCGGCATCAAGCTGGGCAAGCCTATGGAGAAGGAGGGGCGTATAGAAGACCATCTCAAGCAAGGGCAGATGATAATTGCTCAAATAGTCAAGGAACCGATTTCCACAAAGGGCTCAAGGCTTACAGCAGAAATTTCATTGGCAGGAAGAAACATTGTACTGCTTCCTTTTGCAGACAAAGTGAGCGTTTCCCAAAAAATATCTTCAAGGGAAGAAAAACGCCGGCTCGAAACACTCGTGAAAAGCATTCTACCCCGTAATTACGGGGCAATCATCCGCACCGCAGCTGAAGGCAAGAATGCCTCGGTATTAGTGGGGGAAACCAAGTCTCTCATCGAAAAATGGGAGGGCGCATGGAAGAAGATTGCCAAAGACAAGAAGATGGGGCTTCTTTTCACAGAGTACTCTAAAACCACCACAGTCCTGCGGGATCTTCTCAATGATTCATTCGCCGGTATTTACGTGAATGATGAGAAAACCTACGAGGAGATTAGAAACTACATCTCGCTGATCCTTCCGGAACAGGAGAAAATTGTCCATCTGTATCAGGGCAATGAGCCAATCTTCGACCATTTCGAAGTTACGCGGCAAATCAAGAGTTCTTTCGGCAAGGTAGTTCCCATGAAAGCGGGAACCTATCTTGTGATTGAAAGTACCGAAGCCCTCAATGTAGTGGACGTTAACAGCGGTATCAGAGCCAAAACCACCAATCAGGAGGAAAATGCCTTCGAGGTGAACAAACTGGCCGCTGAAGAAATTGCACGCCAGCTCAGGCTGCGCGACATGGGTGGTATTATTGTGGTCGACTTCATTGACATGGATTCAGGCGAGCACCGCAAAGCTCTGCATAAATACATGAAGGAATGTATGTCGACCGACAGAGCAAAACACAACGTGCTGCCGCTCACTAAATTCGGCCTCATGCAGATTACACGCCAGCGCATCCGTCCGGCCACACAAATCGACACTGCCGAACAGTGCCCTCATTGTCGGGGCACCGGTAAAATCACAAGTACGGTCGTGATAGATGAACAGGTGGAGCGCAAACTCGCCTATTTCACCAAAGAAAAGGGGCATAAAGCCCTAAAGCTGCGTACCAGCCCGATACTTGGAGCTTATCTGTCGCGAGGTTGGAGTTCCTACATTTCCAAGTGGAGGCACAAGTACAAATGCAAGCTCAAGCTCGTGGAATCCACGGCGAACAGCGTCCTGCAATACGAATTTCTTACACCTAAAGGAGAAGTGCTCGAATAATCGGGCACTTTTTTGTTCGGCGGTTTTAGCTTGCCGGCATCTTGCCCCTGAGAGGACTCCACAGGCCTCTCAGAGGCAACTGCCAGCTACCCCTCGCCTTCGCAGCCGTCTTTTCCGCCACATGGTTAAGCGTTTTTGTTGCCGGCAGTTTGTCCCGATTCGCAATCGGCAGCTTGCTTTCCTGTCGCCCATACTCAAATAGAGGGCGGCTTCGTCGCGGCTGCTCGCTTCCGTCGGCATCCTTGACGGCTAACTCCTCCCTTTTATGTCGCTTAACTCCATAACGGTCGTCAGACACACGCCGTCACTTTGACGGAGTCCTCTGGTCGCTCGACTATCCGCCGCTCCTAAAAGCCCTCCGCCTTGAGCATGGGCGACAGTATCAGCTGCATTGCCAGCGACGGAGAAATGTTTAAGCGAAATCTCGAGCGTAAAATGTAACTCTCTGACTATCAGCGAAATCATGAAAGAACACCCGAAAATTTTGCTGACCTTGTTTAATGATCTGCCTCATTATCAGCACTTTCCATTTTACGCTCGATTTGCGGATTGCGGGTGGAGCTGGTCATAGGACCGTTTATTGTATCATGATTAAGCATTTTCGGCCCTTTTTGTCAACCCCCCTTTCCCGCCATCGTCGTAAGCCCCCATTTCCGCTACATGGTACGACGTTTTAGGCCTTTTCCGTCATACCCCCCTGCAAAAAAACGTGGGGCTACGACACTTTAGGCCTTTTTTGTCATATCATGAAGTCAAAAAAAAGTCAACCAAAACCAGCGATAAGATTTTTAGCAGTCGTGGCAGGAGAAGGAGTGCGAGTGCGAATGTGGGTGAGAATCGGAGTCTGAATCGGATTCGAGGTATGTATCGGGCTCGGTGTGGGGCTCGACGAGGGTTTCGATGAGTGTTGTTCCGGAGGCGCGGGGAAGCAGATAGAATTCATCCACTTCGGCGGGAACCAGCACGGTTTCTCCGGTCTTTACAGGCAAATAATCGATTTTTTCGTCATCTACCTTTGGGAGTTGAAGCGTAAACTCGCCTTTAATGCAGCTGTACGCCACGCAGGACTCGTTGCTGCCACTTGCAGAAATGTGAAGAGCATCATCCAAAGCTATCAGCTTGGAAGAAAATTGCGGGAGAGAAAGCAGGCGCAGTACATTCGCAGGGCCCTTTTCGCGCCTGTCTTCCAAGCTGAAACCCATCAGTTTCTCGGCGGGGAATTTATCACGGTCTATAAAATCGAGCGCATCCACAAGACCGAGCGAAAGACCTGTATCATTTTCGGGCATAGGCTCGCCCCAACTGCACAAACGGAAGTCGAGGGCGCTGGATTCGCTTATCTCCAATATTTCCGCCTTTCCCATAATACAATGGGGAATGCCGGTGGGGATATGGAAATAATCCCCGGTCTTTATGCTTGCGGAATTCATAAGGGCATCAACTTCTCCTGAAATACAGGCATCGATAAAATCGGCAGTTTCCACATATTTTCTAAGTCCCAGCAAAAGGCGCGTTCCGCTCTCGGCTTTGCAAACATACCAAAGCTTTTCTTTGCCGAGGGAGTCATAGCGCTGACGGGCAATTTCATCATCGGGACTTACCATGAGCGGCATCTTTCCGTTAACGCCAAGGCTTTTGATTTGAAAGGGGAATTGCTGCCCGAAGCTGTCGAAAACATCGTCTCCCACTATGCGGTCGAGGTAGGTTTCCATTATCTCGCCCATACTGTTTCCTGCCAGCCAACCGTCACGTACGGGGGTATCTCTCCAACCAAGGTCGGCAAGCCGCCAGATTTCTTTTCCCCATTGGAATTCATCTTCGATAGAGATGAGCCTGAAAGGATACAGCTGCTTTTCTTCTTCCATTATTTTTTATATCTTTATAGCGCTAAGATAACGCTTTTTATCAAATGAAAGGAATTTACATTTTTTTGGCAGATGGTTTTGAGGACATAGAGGCCCTCGCTACCAATGACATACTTCGCAGAGCCGCTTTGCGCTGCGAATTGATTGGCGTACAGGAAGAACCATTCGTATCTTCCTCCCATAAAGTTACCATCAGTGTAGATGATTGCCTGCCCTTCTTGGCAGACGCAGACCATAGCGGTACGACGGAAAAGGATGTTCTCATCTTTCCGGGGGGCATGCCCGGGTCAAAAAAACTTGGAGAGAACAAGGCTTTAATCAAGCTCATGCAAGACCATTACGATGCCGGAGGCACCGTTGCAGCCATTTGTGCGGCTCCAGGCCTTGTATTAAGCCAACTCAAAGGCATAAAAGGGGCCACGGTTACCTGTTACGATGGTTTTGAGCATAAACTCACCGAGGCCGGAGCTGTTTTCGAGCCTCGCGCCGCCATTACCAGCGGACGCATTATTACAGGACGCAGTCCGGGCCATGCACTTTCTTTTGCATTTGAAATCCTTAAAAAGGTTTGTCCCGAAAAATTGGAAGAAGTTAAGGAAAATTTATTCTTGAAGACTCTTTAAGTTCTCATGGACCAGAGAATAGATAAATATCTGTGGTGCATACGGGTATTTAAAACCAGATCCGAAGCCGCAGAGGCTTGTCAGGGGAATAAAGTTCAAGTCAACGGCAATAATGCCAAGCCTTCGAAACTTGTCAAGCCCGGAGATGAAATAACTGTCCGCAAAGGCCCCGCCCAACTCAGTTATCGAGTTAAGTTAGGGCTGAATAATCGTGTTGGAGCTGCCTTGGTAAGCAATTATGTCGAAAACATAACTCCCGAAAGCGAACTCGCCAAACTCCATGCTCCGACAGAAACATTTTTTGTGCGCCGCGATAAAGGCAGCGGCAGACCCACTAAAAAAGAGCGCCGAATTTTGGAGGAGCTATGGGACAGTGTAGAAACGCTGTAGCCGCCATTTTAGCTATATACTAAAAGCCGTACCCTAGAAGAGCTGTGGGACGGCGTAGGACCAGGCGGTGCAGATTAGTAGCGCCTGTTGTTTGCAAGGGAAATATAATAGAACAGCGTGGCCAGCGAGCCCAAAGCAGCAATCACATAAGTATATGCCGCCCATTTGAAGGCATCCTTTGCCATTGGAAGAGTCTCGTAAGTGGCAATGCCGCTTTGTTCAAGCCAGGCGATGGCCCTTCTGCTGGCATTTATCTCCACCGGCAGCGTAACTATACTGAAAAATGTAGTAATTGCAAAGAGAGCAATACCGATATCAAGAAGAATAGGCATTGTTTCTATGAGTAGAACGCCCAGCAACAGCACCCACGATACTGTCCTGTTGGCGAAACTTACTACAGGAACAAGGGCGGTACGGAGTTTCAGAGGTCCGTAACCTTGAGCATGCTGGATGCAGTGGCCGGTTTCGTGTGCGGCAATCGCTGCGGCAGCTATATTTCGTTGGTTAAAGACGCTTTGAGACAGATTGATACTGTGCTCTTGCGGGTTGTAATGGTCTGTAAGTTGACCGTTTATAGCCATTACCTTGACGTCGTCAATGTCGTTGTCCTGCATCATACGCTCGACAATCTCAGCTCCGCTCAGCGAAATGCCGACTTTGGAATATTTTTCGAAACGATTGGTGAGTACTTTCTGGATAATGAAAGAAAGCAGCATCACTCCGAATACTATAAAGTAAATAATCATATCACAATAAAATAATTAGTCCCTTACCACTATCCGCTCTATGCGGCGCGGTATAGATGTAAATATTTCGTAAGGAATTGTGCCCAAGATGTCAGCCAATTCAGTTACTTTGGGTTCCTTCCCGAAGATTGTAACAGTATCTCCCACTTTGCAGTCGATTCCTGTAACATCGAGCATACACATATCCATACAAATATTGCCTATAGTAGGGGCGCGGTGCCCGTTTACGCAGAAGCTGACTTTTCCTTTGCCCAAATGGCGGTTGATTCCGTCGGCATAGCCGCAGGGGATAGTAGCAATCGTCGTGCCATTATTTGAGGGAAGCCCCAAGCGTCCGTAGCCTATTGTGCCGTCTGAAGGAAGCAGCTGCTTGATTTGCAGCA